>Ga0196971_1000013_pt1 | contig 297880 bp, 327 predicted proteins | sample S1v_1013CmetaG_FD_148660 | JGI IMG/M metagenome (GOLD analysis project Ga0196971, IMG submission 148660) | Soil microbial communities from Anza Borrego desert, Southern California, United States - S1+v_10-13C | ecosystem: Environmental > Terrestrial > Soil > Desert | place: USA: California...
TGGCACGTTCGGCAGCCTAAACTCGCACGCGACGAATAACAGTCAGACTCTGCATGTCGGAGATATAGAGACTAACTACACCGTCGACAAGGTTCGCGATGTGTATCCGTCCGCGATGATGATCAAGCGGTATGCCGATGGCCTTACTGAAGAGGCGCGCTCCAGCCTCATTCGTCCAGTCCATAAGATGGTGCTCGGCGTAGGCAGGGGCGAAGTACAGACGCTTGATGAACGCTATGCGGCCCTCAAAGATATCTTCCCGAGCCTAGAACGCCTTGATGGTAGGGAAATAGCGAAGATCGAGCCTGAAGTTATGCGCGGACGACGTGAAAACGAGCCCGTAGCTGCACTTTTCAATTCAGAAGGATACGCAGTGAACTTTGGTCTGCTTGCGCAGAGCTTCGTAAGTGAAGCAATCAAGATTGCTGGCACTAGAATAACTACCCACCTCAATACACGTCTCTTGAAAATAGAGACGCTCGTGAAGGGGTATCGGCTCGTGACTAGCACGGGTGCAATGCGCGCGAGTATAGTTATTGTAGATACCGACGCATATAGCCTCGGCTTTGCGAAAAGCTTGGGGTTTGGGAAGGAGTATTCACTTATTCCTATCGCTGGCACATTCTTCTTCTCGCCGCAGAAGTTGAACGGAAAGGTATACCGCGTCCAAGAGGAGCGCATGCCGTTCGCAGCCGTACATGGCGATCCAGACCTCACCAAGGATGGCCTGACGCGCTGGGGGCCTACTGCTCGGTTCTATCCTGTGCTTGAAGCGAACAATACGAAGACCATCCTCGACTTCTTCCGGGTATCAGGACTACATAGATTTCAGACATGGATTTCGTTCTTCTCTATACTGCTTGAACCGATACGATTCTGGTACCTTCTCAAGAATTTCTTCTACGACATACCGGTCGTTGGGAAATATTTGCTCCTGCCACAGTTGCGGAAGATTGTACCCACTCTCACGGCCAAGGAGCTCCAGTTCGCGACTGGGTATGGAGGTATGCGCCTGCAGCGTGTCGATACCAAAAGTCGGCAGCTACTGCTGGGTGAAGGAAAGATCGTGGGAGAACGAATAATATTCAATATGACCCCATCGCCTGGCGCGTCAGTTTCGCTTTACAACGCAATGCGTGATGCGGAGCAGATAATAACATTCGAGCCCAGGTATAAATTCGATAAGCAGCGGATGCTTGCCGAACTTTGTATCAATCGCACACCTCCGACGGGTAAAGACCCATCCCTCGAAGACTCATACGCTTCCTAGCGTGGTTCCAAACACCAATTGGGCACCTTGTGCGAGCTTGTATATATAAGCTCAGAAAATCATGACCCAGGTTAGTGAGAATTGGAAACAACTTATTGTCGAGCTCGGTTTCTGGCTCTCTTATGGTCGTTCTATAGAAACAGAGAAGCTGATCACTCATTAGTACTCCCACTAGGGATTAGAACTGGTAGGATTGCTTTATATGATCGAGTGGGAAAAGCTCAAACGGCACAATCTAATTGAAGATGAGTCTTATAAAAGCATATCAGTGCTGTACCCTCTAAAGCTGAAAGGGGAGCTATTCGGGAAGATGATTGCAATTACCGATAAGGGATTAGAATTAGTTCTGATCACCGAAGAGGAGCCCATTCCCAGTTCCCTATATCAATATCTCAAAAGCATTCACAAACTTCCTATAGACCCTAGTCTGATTATCAATAGATTCAATACACCAAGGAAGGAGTACTGGGGATTAGAGGATAGAGCCCATATACTGATGCTCGCAATAAGGATTCTTACCGGTGAGAAATGCCATAGTGCAGCCTCTTTTAAATACAACGACAGTCTTAATCCGCCTGTATACACTAGTCCTTTCATAAACAACGACTACAAGAAGCTAGATGCCGAGAACGAGTGTGTGAGGCGGCAAATTAAGGGCTTAGAGGAGGAGCGGCAAAAGGTCTTTAATGCCCATCGTGACGGCCTTTATACACCAGAGGAGTTCCTTGAGCAGAAGGACCGTATAAATCGATTAATTGCCCAGAAGATGTCGCTGTTAGAAGAAAAGCATGTAGAAGAGTTCGACATGGATCAGGCTCTCGACTTCTGCTTCCGCTTCGTTAGAAATACAGCAAAGACATGGACCGAGCTTAGTAGCGCGCCCGAGCAGCAAATCCGGTTCCAAAATCATCTATTCCCAGAAAAACTAACGTTTGATGGAGAAAGATTTGGAACCGCTAAATTAACTCCTATATACGAGCTTAATCAGCAGTCTGGTGCCGATTCTTCTAAGTTGGTGACCCCACGGGGAATCGAACCCCGATTTACGCCGTGAAAGGGCGGTGTCCTAACCGTTAGACGATGGGGCCGTCTACTATGGCATCCTACAGTTTTGAAGTCGAAAATGCTAGGATGTGGGGCACGGAAAGGTGGCTGAGTGGTCGAAGGCACCGCACTCGAAATGCGGCGTAGGGGAAACCTTACCGTGGGTTCGAATCCCACCCTTTCCGCATTTGTAAAGTGGTAGCGTTTCTTTGAATCTTCATCCATTGCGGGTATAGTCAGAAGGTAGGTCGAATATTTGCCAGCCATTAAAACTGGATGGCTTCTGCTTTTCTTCTAAAGCAGCAGCCGTTCGTCTCGAAACAACATGATTGACGAAATGAACACCAACCCGGGTGAGGGCGACACGACCGATACCGACCAGGAGAACCAGGACAACACTGGCGATACCGCATCCGAGGAGCAGACCGAGGACAACCAGGATCAGGCTGCGTAAGCAACTCCCCACGAAAACGCCGTCCCGACACCGGGGCGGCGTTTTCGCTATTTGTTGATAGGGAATTCCTGCCCGACCCATTCCGGGCTACCATATAGGCATATGATCAAACAGATGTTCACCGGCCGCATTGGCATAGCTCAGTACTGGCTTTCGGTACTCCTTCTTATCTTCCTTACCATCGGTCTTACGCTCTTCATCGGCATCCTGGCTGCGCTAGGCATCACCGGACTTCTAGTGGGGCTTGGGGGCGGAGCCGGCATGGCGATCGTAGGCGTCGTGATCGCAACTATCATCGCGGTCGTTCTCTTCCTCATGCTCGCCGTCCCAGCCTGGGGGCTTGCGGTGCGCAGGTACCATGACGTCGGCCTCTCGATCTGGGTGTTCCTCGCGCTCATGCTCGCAAACTGGATTATCTCAGCGATCTTCCCGGTTGCAGTCGGAGAAGGGCAGGCTACGACCCTTTCTCTTACGAACCTCCTTATCAACCTTCCGATCTCCATCGTCATGCTCGCCATCCTTCTGTGGCCTGGGAAGAAGGAGGACAACAAGTACGGAGCGCGTACCCGGTACGGTTCCATCTGGAAGGCGATACGGGGTGTGAAGCCATCAGCTTCTCCTGAGGCGCCCGCTGCCTAGGGCATGGCAAAACGCCCACGAGAGTGCGAGGAGTGCGGCGGCGAAGCGATTGCGCATGAGCTCACCTACTTCAGTCTTCTTATAGACGAGATATTCCGGCCCATCATTGCGCCAGGCCCACTCTTGCGCTTCTTCGGGCACGCATTCTCCTCGGTGGAGCGCGTCGTGACGGCGCCTCTGTGCCGGCTGCTGGTCGCGCTTGGCGCAGCTAAGAAGGTCACGGAGCCTGATGACGATACGATGCTTCTTGCGCTCATGATCTGGAACGAGGCCAAGGTCCGCGGGATAGACATGTGGGAGTTCAGGCTCTTCAACCTGCCCCGGAACCTCTTCGTGGCGACGTTCCCTGACGGCCGCTCCATCTGTTTCGAGGGCATCCCAGAACCGAAGGGCGGCAACAAGAGGGTGTGGTGGATGGACAATAAGGCCGTACTCAAGCAGAAGTTCTCTAAGATCGGGCTTCCCATCGCCTCTGGCGGCTCTTCCTACGGCCTCGCCCACGCAAAGAAGATATACGAGCGCCTTACCCCACCGGTTATCGTGAAGCCGTACGCAGGCTCTGCGTCCCGCCATACGGTCCTTCACATCGATACGCCTGAAGAGCTCGAGCGTGCGTTTAAGGTGGCAAAGCAGGTGGCCCCGTTCGCAGTCGTCGAGGAGGAGCTCGTAGGGCCGGTGTACCGCGCGACCGTGGTGGACGGGAAGCTTTCCGCGACCTTGAGGCGCGATCCGCCGGCGGTCGTGGGTGACGGCGCACGTAGCGTGCGCGAGCTCGTCCTAGAGGAGAACAAGCACCCAGCACGAAGCGGCCCGTACTTCCACCCCATACAGCTCGATGAAGCCGCGAAGAAGGAGCTCGCATGGCAGGGGCATACGCTCGAGTCCGTGCCTATGAAGGGCGAGCGGGTCTTGCTGCATCAGAAGGTCAACTGGGGCGTGGGCGGTACGACGACCGATGTCTCAGACGAGGTGCACCCTGATAACGTCGCGCTCTTCGAGCGGACCGCCGAGGTGCTCCATACGCCTATCGTGGGCATCGACTTCATCATCGGCGACATATCGCGCTCCTGGAAGGAGCAGCAGCGCTGCGGCATCCTCGAATGCAACTCCATGCCGTTCTTCGATAACCACCACCTGCCATTCTCAGGTACGCCGAGGAACGTTGCGGGAGATATCTGGGACATGGTGGAGCGTACGCGTTAGCTTCACATTAGCTACAGTTCCCGCTCCATATACTTGCCGCATATGGCAGGAGCGCTCAGTCTCATCTGGGGCAGGATTATACACGACCTGACGCTGTACGAGCATGAGTTCAGCATTGAGGAGGTGGGCCATTCGCAGTTCAGGCCGCCTGAGGAAGAGACGCCCGAAGAGCGAGAGGAGCGCCTCCACACTGAAGTCGCGGGTGAAGCTGGTCCCACGCTCTAGTTGCGGCTTTAGCGCTTACGCACTAGTCTGAAAAGCTAGAGGGCAATGGGCGCTCTTTGGTAACGGCAACAACGGGGCATTAGCATGTGCGAACTACTTATCGCAAAGGACGGCCTAGGCAAGAGCCTTCGCCGCATCCTCAGCGACGAAGAGAACCTGAGCGAAGACGGGAGGATAAACCTCGCGTGGGAGCTGACGGACCTCGTCTTCTGCTTCTACGGGAGCGCTCGCGCCAAGCGCGACGAGACGGTGGCGGCCTTCTATCGCTACCAGCGGCCGCTTCAGCTGGTGTGCGACGCGGGCAGCCCCAGGCTTCCCATGCTTCTACACACACCAGACGGCGCGCACCAGTTCCTCGTCGTCGACCGCTCTATACCCGAGGAGCGGATCGCTCGAGTGCGGAACATGCTCTCGGCGCCGGAAGGCACCGGGATGCTGCGGGGGATCGTGCTCCTGTAGGGCCTGCTATCGATAGCGAACGAAACGTGCGCGGTTCCAGAAGGACCGCGCACTTTCCTTATGCCCTCGTCTTGATCCAGACGTATATGTCCTCCAAGGCCTTCACTGCGTCTCCTGCGGCGATGTTGTTCTGGTGGTAAAGCTCGTCGGTGCAGTCGCCTGCGGCCCATACGCCTTCCACATTCGTTCGCTGGGTCCTCGGGTCGGTGACGACACGGCCCACCGCATCAAGTTCAACGAGCTCTTTCGCGTAGTCGGTATTCGGCACGACGCCGATCTCGACGAAGACGCCTGAGACCGGAAGCAGGGTCTCTATACCTGAATCCCGGTCGCGCACCACAAGGCCTGAGACGAACTGCTCGCCGAGGACCTTCACCGGCTCCGCGTTCAGCACGGTCTTTACGTTCGGGTATGAGAGCACCTTCTCGACGGTGATCTTGTCGCCCTTGAAGTCGTTGTGGCGGTGTACAAGCGTTACGGAGTTGCAGTACGCAAGGAGCTGGGCTGCGGTCTCAAGGCCTGCGTTACCGCCGCCGACGACCGCGACATCCATACCGGAAAAGAGCGGACCGTCGCAGCTTGCGCAATAGGTGACGCCTTTGTTCTCGAATGCGTCCGCGCCTTCCGCGATCAGCTTCTTCCTGGCTGCGCCTGAGGCGATGAGGACCGCCTTGGAGGTGAACGCCTTCCCGTCGCGCGTAGTGACGGTGAAGCGGCCGTCGTCGAGCCTCGTAAGGGAAACGGCCCGGTCGCCGATCACGGTCTCAAGCTTGTCCGCCTTGTACGCCTCAAGGTGCTCCTTCAGGGAGCGGGCAAGGTCAGCGCCCGAGATCTTCACCGTGCCGATCCAGTTCTCGATGCCCTCGGAGACGGTGCTCTGCCCGCCGATCTCCTCGGCGATGAGGACGGCGGTGAGGTGCTTCCTGGCGGCGTAGACGCCCGCGGCGACACCTGCCGGGCCGCCGCCGATGATGATGAGATCGTGCATAGACCCCAAGTGTACCGCGGAGCAGGGGAAGCTTCTATGGGGAAAGCAAAAGGCCCCGTACGGGGCCTTTTGCTACTTCTTGTGGCGCCTCAGGAAGCTCGGGATCGCACCCCATGCCTCTTCCTCTTCTTCCACCTGGGGAGCCGCCTGGCGGGCCTCCTCGCGGGGCTTTGGCATCGCGGTGACGATCGGCTCCTCGCGCTCCTTCTTCACCGGCTCAGGAGCAGGCTCCTCGACCTTCTCCTCGACAGCCGGCTCACGCTTCATGACCTCGTTGAAGATCATGCCGCGCGCCTCCTTCTGCTCAGGAGCAGGCATGGAGAACAGGGAACGCTCGAACCCAGCGCCGGTCTCCGCAGAGGCGCCCTCCGGGAAGCCGGTCGCAATGACGATGATGCGGATCTGGCCCTTCTTGAGCTTCTCGTCGCGCATGATACCGAAGATGATGCGCGCGTCCTTATCGACGGACTCGCTGATGACCTTCGCGGCCTCCTGGACCTCGAGGATGCCGAGGTCGTCCGAGCCTGCGACCACGAAGAGAATGCCCTTGGCGCCCTGGATGGAGACATCGAGGAGCGGGGAGTTGACCGCCTGCGCCGCCGCATCCTTTGCGCGGTTGTCGCCGTCAGCAACGCCGATGCCCATAAGCGCTGGGCCGGCAGCCTCCATGATGGCCTTGATGTCGTTGAAGTCGGTGTTGATCTCGCCCGGAGTGGTGATGATATCGGAGACACCTTCGACCGCCTGGCGGAGGATCTCGTCCACGAGCGCGAACGCATTCTTCGCGGTGGTCTGCGCCTCTACAAGCGAGAGGAGACGGTCGTTCGGGATGACGATGTACGCGTCGACCTCCTTCTTAAGCTCTGCGAGTCCGCGGTCAGCGATGTCCTTGCGCTGCGCGCCCTCGAAGGAGAAGGGCTTGGTGACGACTGCAATGGTGAGCGCGCCGAGCTCCTTGGCGATCTTAGCGACGATGGCTGACGAGCCGGTGCCCGTGCCGCCTCCCATGCCGCAAGTGATGAACACCATGTCAGAGCCCTGTAGGGCCTCCTGGATCTCCTGGCGGGTCTCTTCAGCCGCACGGCGGCCGAGCTCCGGGTTCATGCCGGTACCGAGCCCTCGGGTCAGGTTCTTGCCGATGTGGACCTTCCTCTTAGCCAGGGAGCGGTGCAGGTCTTGTGCATCGGAGTTGACGGCGATGAACTCCACGCCCTTCACCTTGGAGTTGATCATGTGGTTAATGGCATTGTTGCCGGAGCCGCCGCAGCCGACCACGCGGATGCGTGCGAACGTCTCGATCTCAGGAGTAACTCGCTTGGACATATAAGTACGGATAAAAACCCTCTAGTAGTCAACTCATGATACTACAGCACACTTTCATGCAAATATTGACAGGATGGGCACCTGTGTCCAAACGCTACGGCATGAACTGGCGGAAAAAGCCGCTGATGGAGTCGGTGAGGCCGGAAAGGGAGGAGCGCTTGGGTGTCTCGGTCTCGCCGGTAAGGCCCCAGAGCGCAAGGCCGTACGCAACCGCCCACGTGGCGTCGCGGATCTTTGTGTCTGAGGTGAGCTTCAGGTCCGCAATGCGTGAGGGAAGGGACAGCGAGCCCTTAGCGATATCAGAAATGGAGCCCTGACCCGAACCGCCGCCGGAAAGGATGATGCCCGCAGGCAGGGAGCCCTTCCTACCGATAGCTTTCAGATGCTTGTCGATCAGCTCGAACATGTGCTTGAAGCGCGTGGTGACGATCTCCTCGATCTTGCGTCGGGAGTACATGGAACCACCGAGCCTTCCGAGCTTTATCTTCTCCGCGTCCTCAAGGGAGATCTTGAACCCGAGCGCGAGGTCGTCGGTGATGTTGGTCGAGCCGAACGGGAAGACCTTGAGGGAGATGGGCACGCCTTCGTCATAGACGACGATGGAGACAGTCTCAGCACCGATGTTCGCAAGCACACATCCCTTCATCTTCTGGTCCTTGGTGAGGGTCACGTAGGAGCCGGCAAGCGGGGAAGCCATGCGGTCGATGACCTCTACGTCTGCAGCTTCAACCGCCTGTGTCAGGGTCTCCGCATGCTGCTTCAGGCAGGTGACGAACAGGTAGTCGGCCTCGAGCTTCGTGCCGCGCATGCCAAGCGGCTCACCGAGGGTGCGTTCGCCGTCCACACGGTACTGGAGCGGTATCTCATGGAGCACCATCCGGTTCACGAAGTTAGGCTCTGCATGACGGCGCGCCTCCTCACGCACCTTGTCGATATCGAGCTCGGTGATGATCTGGTCGGCCCTCGATATGATCGCCTCGCCCGTACCGCGTATCTCGTCCAGGGAGACGCCTCCTATCGCGAGAAAGGCGCTCTTGATGGGAAGGCCGGTGGCCTTCTCGGCCTGGAGCTTGGCGCGCCGGATGCTGTCAGTCGCGTCCTCAAGGTCTACGACGTATCCGTGCCGGAGTCCTTGGCTCTCGGCGAGTCCGGTACCGATGATATGAAGCTGCGTACCCTCAGGGGTACGCACCTCCTCCACAACGACGACCTTCGTCTGGTGTGTCCCGATATCAATGCCGGTCGTGATTCGTCGTGCCATTAGGTACAGATACGCCAATAAATCGGGCCATGTGCGCCCGCTCGTATTTATCCATTGTAGGGCCGTGTGGGTATCCTTTCAAATGAAGCAGGCCGTGGATAAACAAATACGCGATGTGCTGATGGCATCCGAGCCCGTACGAGGCGCGCTCGCGCTTGGCGACGCTCGGGCAGATGATGATCTCGCCGCTTCTCTTCCCACTCTCGTACGAGAGCACGTTCGGCACGTAGTCCTTGCCTCGAAGCTGCTGGTTCAGACGCTTTGCCCTGGTCTCTCCCACGAACGCGAGCGAGATGTCCCAGCCAGGAAGGATAGTCTGCGCGATCTTCTCGTACGGGTGGCGCGGAGGACTGGTGCGCGTGAAGTTCCGGATGTCGAGCATGTGCTCAGTATATAACGCAAAAGAGACCCGAAGGCCTCTTTGTTAGCGGCGACGGCGGTCGCGGGCTGCTGCCGGGTCTATCTTCCCGAGCTTGACCTGCTCGTGGTACTCGGCGATGCGAGCGCCCTTCACCATAGCCCTCTTGTGCTCGACGTTCTTGGACTTCTGGCGGGAGTAGTAGCGGCGGCCACGCATCTCGCGTACCACACCGAGGCCCTGGGCCCGGCGGGAGAAGCGGCGAATGAGAGAAGCAGAGCTCTCGTTCTTGCCGCGGCGTACTTCCACGCGTGTTGCGTTTTCCATGAAGGGGATAGTAGCACGAAGGCCTAAATACTGTCTAGTTGCATAGAAAGCAGTCTCCCCGCCCATATTCCAGGGCGGGGAGGGGTTCACCTGCGGATCTGGGGACCGAGTCCGGCAGATTCGACATACTTCAGCAGAAACGCGTTGCCGCAGTTCGTGGCGAGCCATTGGAGCGTGGAGGCGATGACCTCGACGTCGCGCTCGCTCACGTCCTTGTGCTGGTCAAGGATCGCGTTGACGGGCACGGCGCCATAATCGATGCCTCGGTGCGGAATGTTCTCCGCCTCCCACATCTCCGCCATCAGATGCTCCCGACACCGTTGCGGGAAGTCGAGACGCTGAAGCGAGTGCGGAAGCCGCGTTTTGTACGGCGCTAGCGACCTTCTACGCTCCTTCCTGTTTGGTCGCTCAAACTCGTATGTGGGCGGACTGTAGGGCTTAGGAACAAAGGGAGGTGGCGGCGGGAGAGGTCCGTCGATGACCTTCTGCAGGCCGGTTAGAACGAAACCTACGGTGATGGCGCCGTCTCTGAGGCGTCGGTAGATCTCGTGGACCTTCCGCGTGATGGCGCCGAGTTGCTCATCGCTGAGCGAGCCGTCTCCGACAGTCTGTAAAACCGTCTCCATTATGACAGCCTTTCATGCTGGGGTTGAACACAAGGTACGAACGTACCAGGTGCATATGAGCACTCTGGGGAGAAGAAGTCAAAACTATCCGACCAGCCTCAATCGATCTACGAGCGAATCAAGCGGAATGAAGGTTTCCGTATGTGTACTTCGCTCTCTCAGAATCACAGACCGCTCCAGAGCCTCCTTGCGGCCCATGATGAGGAGGTATGGTGGGTTGAGGGTCTCCGCAAAGTGCATTTGCTGTGTGAGCGACTGGAGGCCTATGGCCTGCGCAAGCGGGATGCGCGCCTTCCTCAGGGTGTCCGCCATCTTCATGCTCTCGCGCTTCGCCTCGTCGCCGATGTGGACGAACACGAACCGCGGCGAGCTCTTCTCCTTTATGGGAGCGACATCCGCGCGGGTATCCAAGGTGATGCGGATGACCGCGCCAACGGAAGGCACGGCGCTCTTGAAGAAGGGCTTTGCGAGATCGTGGTAGCGGGAGCCCCACGCGTGCAAACGTTCGTCGCCCCGCATCTCAAAGCAGGTCTCTGCCCAGGTAGTGCCGCGGGAAAGGAGTTCGGGCGCCAGCTCGTACGGGGTATCTGTGGATTCGAGGTACTCGAGCACGCACTCGAAATGCTTGCGGCTCGCTTCGGAGAGGTGGTCGGTAGGAGAGGGAAGGAGACCACCGGCGGTGTCGTCCGTCACAAGGAGCTCCGCAGCCTCGAACACGTCGCGCTTGGCGCAGTTGACGCAGTTCTCCGGAAGATTCGCGCTCTGGCGGCGGAAGAAGTGCGTAAGCTCTCTTGCGAAGCGGCTCCGGGTCTCCTTGTCACCCATGCTGTTCAGGCGGAGCATCGGCTCGTGCTTGCCGATGTCTCCCATGAAGGACCGTACGGCGCGGATGAGCACTGCGTCCGCGATCGCGTGGTCGACGCCAAGTACATGGAACTGCACGACGATCTGCTTAGGGGAGGGACGTCCGGGAGCGGCGTTCGTGTGCCAGAGGAACAGGGGCGCCTGCGCGGACGGGGTAAGTCCCACATCACGCACATGCTTCAGGAAGCCAGCGACCTCTTTGGCGTGCGGGTCGAGCGTATCGACGGAGAAGTTCTCCGGGTACGGAGCCCTCGAGGAGGACTTCTTCTTCGCGGCGGCGGCGGAAAGCGATGTGAAGCCGTAGTAGGTGCCTACGGCGCTTGCGCGCTTCAGGATGTCGTCGGGACGAAGTTGCGGTGTACTCATTGCGGGACGGTTACGGAACCTGGTAAGACGCCCATATCTCCCGGGGGCAGCAGTCTGAAGAACGCACGGCCCATGATGTCCTCCTTCGGAAGCGGTCCCCATGAGCGGGAGTCCGAGCTCTTCGGACGGTTGTCGCCCATGACGAAGTACTGCTCGGGACCGAGCGTGGTGGTCTGGTTATAGGTAGCGTCCTCGGCGACCACGTAGGTCTCTTCAAGCGTGAGGGTGGTGCCGTCGGTCCTCGTGATGGTGACGATGCCGCGCTCGACCGCGACCGTCTCGCCAGGAAGTCCCACGATGCGCTTTATATAAAAGACGCTCGGCTTATTCGGATACCGGAACACGATGACATCGCCGCGCTTCGGGTCTTCGAACCGGTAGGAGAGCTGGTCGACGATAAGGTAGTCGCCGCTTTCGAACGTGGGATGCATGGATGCGCCTTCGACCACGAACGGCTGCGCGATGAACACGCGTATGGGCACTACAATTAGAACGGCGAGCACGATGAAGGTGACTATCTCCTTGAACGCACTGCCGATGAACCTCATTGGGGTGAATTGTATGCCTCTTCCTGTGCGCGTCAATGTTTCTCTTTTGTCGGTATCGTGCTTTTGGTCAGAGGAACGCACTCGATCCTTTTGAAATATTGCTATTTGTGTTTATTTATGTTATAACTGTCACGGACAAGATCGTCCTGAACAACTGAGGGATAGGGGGTCATGGACCAACCGATCACAACGACGGACGGCGTCTCCATCGCCGTCGAGCTCGAGCAGCAGGCCAACGCCATTTCGCCGCGCCGCTTCCGAGCGCCGACCAAGGACCAGCCTTCGTGCCGGCACCTGAAGACGGCTGGCGAGGCCACCGAGCGCGTCAAGCGCTGGGTGACGCTCTTCGAACGGCTGCGCGCCGAACACGAGAAGAAGTACGCGCGCGACCGGGCCTGGGCCCACGTCCTGGCCGCCGACTGCGCGGCCGACGCCAAACTGCCGACCGAGAAGCAGCTGGCCGAACTGAAGCGTCGCGACGGCGCCGTCATGGATCGCATGCGCATCCTGGGGCTCGTCAAGATGCTCGCCCAGGAAGAGATCCATCGCGCGTTCCCGGACATCCCGGCCGGCGCCGACACCGCCGTCAACAGCGACTGGACGGTCGTCTATGCCGACCACAGCCCGCAAGCCATGTTCGACGAGTTCATGGGCGGCGACGGGATGGACATCCTCGGCGAACTGCTGCGCGGCGGCCGGCATCACCGCCGCCACGAAGGAACGGAGCGCGTGTACGGCGGCCATTAAGCCATCAGCGCACATCCATCACAGGGCCTCGCGAGCGATCGCGGGGCCCGTCTTTTTATACTGCTATCATGCGCGTATGGACGTGCGCGAATTCATACTCACGAACCGGCACGGAAAGCGCATGCCGGCAACCGTGCGCCTCCCTGAGAACGTCATCGGCGCAGCGATCGTGCTGCATGGCCTTGGCGGGTGGAAGGACCAGCCGGTCATAGAAGCGATGGCTGACACGCTCGCGGAGCACGGGTACGCAAGCGTTACATTCAACGCTTCCGATAGCGCTCTTGCGCCTGACGGCGATTTCTACCATTCGACCAACACCGGGTACCTCGAAGACCTCGAGGACGCCGTAGCGTCCCTTAAGAAGGAGTCATGGTTCACGACGCAGTTCATGCTTGCCGGGCATAGCCAAGGCGGCGTGATCGCGGTGCGCTACGCGCGGCTGAATCCCGCGCATGTGCAGAAGCTCATCCTCACCGCGCCTGGCGTCTCTTGGAAGATGGGCGCCCTGTTCTGGATGCCGTTCGTGCTTCCGTGGCTCATTACCGGTACCAGGTACTGGAAGGCGCCGCACGGTACGAAGCGCGCGCTTGGGAGGCAGTGGATATTCGACTTCCTGAAGTTCGACGGATATGAGGATGCCCGCCATATCACTATGCCGACCCTCATCATCTCTGCAGGAGGCGATACGACGGTCGCCAAGCCCTACGAGCACAGGCGCTTCGCGCGTATGTTCCCGAACGCGACCCATAGGAGCGTGCCGGGAGCGCCGCATCCCTTTACCGGACACGAGCGCGCGGTTGCTGCTACAATTTCTACATGGCTTACGTCGTCATAGGGCTCGGGAACCCGGGAGGGGAATACGCGAAGACGCGGCACAACGCCGGGAGGATGGCGGTCGAGCTTCTTCAGAAGGAGCTCGGTTTCCCTGAGTTTGCGCTCAAGAAGACCGCGCAGGCGTACGTTTCAGAGGGTAGTCTCGACGGGGAGAAGCTCGTCCTCGTCATTCCCGACGTATACATGAACCACTCGGGCAAGGCAGCGCCCGCGTTCGTTAAGAGCGTGTCCGCTGCAAAGAAGCTCCTCGTCATCCGCGACGAGCTCGACCTGCCGCTTGGCACGCTCAAGATGACCACGTACGGGCGCGGTGCCGGCGGACACAAGGGCGCGGAGAGCATCATGCGCGCCCTGAAGACCAAGGAATTCGCACAGATGAAGATCGGCATCTCAGGCGCGACCACTAAGGGAAAGGTCAGGAAGCCTTCCGGGGAGGAGAAGGTCGTAAAGCATGTCATCGGCAAGTTTAAGCCTGAGGAGGAGAAGGTCCTCAAGAAGGTGCTGAAGAAGGCATCCCTTGCCGCGCAGTATTTCGTATGCGAGGGCATAGAGAAGGCGATGCTTGAGGCGAATACCAAATAAGTGCATACTCCGGGCAGCCCCTAGTTCTTGCGGGCCTATATAGGAGCAAACGGTGCAACCGATCCAGATAGCGATATCGGACCGGACGCACCTGCGCTCGGTCCTCGAACAGTACAACCAGGCGCATGTCGGGCAATGGGAGGAGAAGGTCTTCGACGAGCTCTTCGACCAGGTGATGGTAGGGACGGAGGCCGTCCTCTGGCTCTACCGAAACCGCATCCTTCGCGATGTCCACCGGTCGCAAGTGCTCGCCTTCCATAAGAAGGAGGGGGAGAAGCGGTACGAGTTCCTTAAAGAAGGAACCCAACGTTTCGATGACCACCGCCGCCGGAACCGCCGAAAGGGAAGAATGATTTCGTTTAGTGAGAAGCGTCGTCGGGAGCATGAGACATTCCCAGAGGCTGCCGTCCGTGGCGCCCTCGAGGAACTCCGTGATCCGGATGATCTAGGCTTCCGCGTCGTTCTAAACCCTTCGAACCTCGTCCCCTTGGGGATGCACCTGTCCCGCCCAAGACCGTCCAAGACGTTCCGCGGGCTTCTCACCAGGAGCACGATCGAGCGGTTCGGATGTTTCTTCACCGAAGCACAGTACCGCCCGGCCTACGTGGAATACGACGACGGCAAGATAACCACCTGCAGGTGGGAGCCGTGGAAGGGAAAGCTGCCTGCTCCCCTTCAGAGGGTGGCATACTGACGGCCCCGCGAGCGATCGCGGGGCCGGACTCATATAGAAAAAGCGCGACGGGTTTTCGTCGCGCTTTTTCCTAACGTAGGTTTTACTTCTTCGCTCCCTTCTTCTCGCCAAGGAAGGAAAGCGTCATGCGCTGGTCCTTCGGCTCGAATAGGGTGATGGAGAACGGGTAGCTCTTTCCGAGCTCCAGGCTCTCGCGAAGCTCGGCAGGAGTGCCGAACTCGCTGATGTGCACCAAGCCCGCGACGCCTTCCTCGATGGAAGCGAGCGCACCGTGCTTGTTGTACTTGATGATCACGCCCGATACCTCCATGCCCTTCTTGTAGCGGTCCGCCGCGGTCTTCCACGGGTTCTCCTTGAGCGCCTTCACGGACAGGGAGACCTTGCCGTCCTTGATCTCGATGACCTTCACACGGACGGCGTCGCCTACCGCAAAGAGCGCACGAGGATCCTCAACAAGACCCCAATCGAGCTCAGAGATGTGCACGAGGCCCTCGAGACCCTGCTCGAGCTTCACGAACACGCCGAAGTCGACAGCGCCCGTGACCTCGCCCTCTACCACGTCGCCGACCTGGTACTTGTCGATGAGGGAGGTCTTCTCCTCGTCCTCAGCGCCGGTGCGCTCGGAGAAGATGAGCTTGCCCTCCTTGGGATCCGCGGTGATGATGCGGACCGAAAGCGGCATGCCCTCGAGCTTCTTAAGCTCGCCGAAGATCTTGTCCTTGTCGCCCTCAGGGACGCGAGGGTAGTGCTCCTTGGAGAGCTGGGAGGCAGGGAGGAAGCCCTGGATGCCCTGCCAGGAGAGGATGAGGCCGCCCTTGTTCGCCTCGCCTACCGTAAGGGTGAACACGGACTGAGCCGCGATAGCCTGCTCGGCCTCGCTCCAGATAGCGGCCTGGCGAGCCTCCTTGAGAGAGAGCTCGATGTAGCCATCGAGTCCGGACGGGTCCACGACCTTGGCGGTAATGGTGTCGCCAGGATTAGACTTGCGGAGCACGTCTGCGGCGTTCAAGTACTCGCGTCCGTAGATGATACCGGTACCAAACGGCGGGAGGTCGACGTAGAGGCGACCGCGCACCAGCTCGATGATGGTGCCCTCGATGAGGTCACCCACCTTCGGCGGGGTAGCGATATCGTTTATAAGGGAAGCCATCGGGTGGCTCGGATCGATCTGGATGGACGGTACTACTACCGCATCCTTCTTCTCTTCAGGCATTGAATGTAGGTCGAGGCGCGCGTTATGCGGCAGGTACTGATTGCTCAGGGATAGCCTGCTCGCGGCTTATATCACGTGCCCCTCGATAGGGAAGTTGTAGCATACATACCTATATAGGAAAAGGGCGCCCGGCAGAACCGTGGCGCCCCCCTCGGCCTTGCCGTCGAGTAACGGACAAGAGCGATAATTGTTGATGGACCAGAGCTTTCCTATCCGCGAACTGGTCCAAGTCTTGTCGATGGCGATCACGCTGGATCGGCACCGGCGGTACTACAAAGGTTCATCGTTCGCCTTATGGGGCTCTGCCGTTGCAGCAGACATACCCGTACGGCTCTCCCTCCTCACAGTGAGCCCAAGGTCGTGCGCGCTCAATTTGCCTCGCGCACAGCCTCAGGACTTGGCAGTAGCCGGTTTTGATGCCGGCAGTAGTGACGCTTCGCCCAGGTCCGGGTTGGTGCGGCTCGTCACGGCTCTGCGGTCCATAGGCAGGCCGGGGCCTGTTTGGGACAGGATTGGTTATAGCCAGTCCCGCATGAATCGTCAACTATATAAATAACTAGAGCCCCAACAGGTGGGACTCGTGAAGGTTCATGGTTCAAGAGATCCTGAGATCTCTTGGGTGGTTCCCAGGGACCGAAGTCCCCGGGTTCCGGTTTGACGCCGAAGCGTCAGTTGTCGTTGTCGACCTGATCAGCTGCCGTCGATGCCGGCGGCGCGGTGGCGGTCGTTCAGGCCCAGCGGGTTCTCGGCGGTCATGGCGGCGGCGGCGTTCAGGTGGCCGTTGTGCTGCTGCGAGATGTGGCCGATGTGGCCGGGCGGGTGACAGGTGCGCATGGGTACCTCCCAGTAAAGCGCGTTGCACGATCGAGCGGAGCTCGACTTCATGAAGCTACTACACCCCATGTATTTGTAAAGGACAAGGAGTGCACAACCTCCTTCATGAACTACCGCACCGCCTCCGTCCGCGGTATAATGGACGGACTATGGTTATCACCCATCACGGCGGGCAGTGTTTCAAGGTCACCTTCGGGGACCTCACGCTCGTCTTCGATCCGGTAAGTAAGAGCGGTACTCTGCCGGGTGTCCGCTTCGGCGCTGATATCGCGCTTGTTTCGAGAAACCATGCCGACATGAACGGCGTCGCGGAGGTGACCTACGGAGACAAGGTCCCGTTTGCGATCACGGGCCCCGGAGAATACGAGAAGGAGGGCGTCACGGTCCAGGGCTTTTTGACGAAGAGCCAGTACGGCCTAAAGAAGGGAGAGACGGAGGCGATGAACACCGTGTACGCGGTAAAGCTCGAGGGCATGACGCTAGTGCACCTTGGCGCCCTGTCTGACCCGATGCTCGCGCAGGAGGCGCGCGAAGCGATAGACGAGATTGACGTATTGTTCCTTCCGGTAGGAGGCGACGGCGTCTTGAACGCCGCAGAAGCCATGAAGCTCGGCACCGTGCTCGAGCCAAAGATCATCGTACCGATGCACTGGAGCGGCATGGGCGAGGGCAAGGCGCTCGACCTGTACCTCAAGGAGGAGGGCGGGGAAGCAGAGAAGGTCGACAAGCTCACCCTTAAGAAGAAGGACACCGCCGACAAGGACGGTGCTATCATAGTCATAACCCCCTAGCGTATGCTCGATTTCATCGAACGCCTCCGCCAGAAGCCAGAGTACGTGCGTCGCAGGATCGCGACGGGTACGGCGGTAACCCTGACGGGCATCGTCACCCTCGGCTGGATCGGTGCCCTGGTCGCCGGCAACGCGTTCATCCTTGAGCCCGCTACGGACGCGCCCACTCTGGCACAGACCGGAAGCACCCTCACGGGCGCCGTGAAGAACGCGCCGTTTGAGGAATTGATGGGCGCGGTCGGCGCGGTCCAGGGAGGAGGGGAGCCTTCGCTCATCATCGTCGAGAGCGAATCCTCCTCGACCATCGAGGACGCGCCTGTCGTAGAGGAGCGCACCGTCATCCCGTTCTAGATACATGGCACGAAAAGAAGAACACATTGATACCCGGCCTGAGGGCTCGAACGTCGTAGAACAGTCCATTACTGCCGAGATGCGCTCGTCGTATCTGGATTATGCGATGTCGGTCATCACCAGTCGCGCGCTTCCTGACGTCAGGGACGGTTTGAAGCCGGTGCATCGCCGCATCCTGTTTGCCATGGGCGAGATCGGTCTTGGCCCTTCCGCAAAGACGAAGAAGTCCGCTGCGGTGGTGGGAGACGTGCTTGGTAAGTACCACCCGCACGGCGACGCGTCCGTGTACGACGCGATGACCAAGCTCGCGCAGGAGTTCGCTACCCGCTATCCGCTCGTCATCGGCCAGGGAAACTTCGGCTCGGTGGACGGAGACCCGCCGGCCGCTATGCGCTACACCGAGGCGAAGATGTCGAAGGTGGGCGCCGCCATGCTCACCGATCTCGAGAAGGAGACGGTCGGTTGGGCGCCTAACTACGACGGCACGCACCAGGAACCCACCGTCCTTCCCGCTGCCGCACCGAACCTCCTCTTAAACGGCGCTCTTGGTATCGCGGTCGGTATGGCGACCAACATCCCGCCGCATAACCTGCGCGAGGTCGTCGCTGCGACCACGCATTTGATAGACAATCCTGACGCGACGACCGATGACCTTCTGGAGCATGTGAAGGGTCCTGATTTCCCGCTTGGCGGCATCGCATTCAACCAAAGCGACATCAAGCACGCGTACACCAACGGCAAGGGCGGCGTCGTGGTGCGCGGCGAGGCCGAGATCGTGGAAGACAAGAAGGGCACGCAGATCGTCATCACCTCCATCCCGTACCGCGTCAACAAGGCCGACCTCATCACCCGCATCGCTGAACTCGTGCGCGACAAGAAGATCGAGGGCATCAAGGACCTCCGCGACGAGTCCGCCGACGACATCCGCGTCGTCGTGGAACTAAAGGGCACCGCGCACCCGCAGACCGTATTGAACGCACTCTTTAAGCACACCGAGCTCGAGAGCACCTTCCACTACAACATGCTGGCGCTTGTCGACGGCGTGCCGCAGACCCTATCCCTTAAGGGCATGCTCGAAGAGTTCATCACGCACCGCCTGGTGGTGGTGGAGCGCCGCACCCGCTACGAGCTTAAGAAGGCGGAGGAGCGCGAGCACATCCTTCTGGGCCTCTCCAAGGCGCTTGATCATATCGATGAGATCATCGCGCTCATTAAGAAGAGTAAGGACGTGCAGGACGCGAGCGCGGGCCTTCAGAAGAAGTTCGGCTTCAGTCCCATACAGGCGCAGGCCATCCTCGACATGCGCCTCCAGAAGCTTTCGGGCCTCGAGCGCAAGAAGATCGAGGACGAACTGAAGGAGGTCCAGGCCCTCATCAAGAGGCTGAAGGCCATCCTCTCCTCCAAGAAGAACATCCTTTCGGTGGTGCGCGAGGAGCTCGCGGAGATCGGCGAGAAGTACGGCGACGACCGCAGGACGAAGATCGTGAAGGGAGGCGTGAAGAACATCTCGGTCGAGGACCTCGTGCCTGACGAGGAGTCGGTGCTCGTGCTTACGCAGGGCGGATACGTGAAGAGGACGAACCCGAACGAGTACAAGGTGCAGAAGCGCGGCGGCATCGGCGTCATAGACATGTCGACCAAGGAGGAGGATGTCGTCACGCACTTCCTCGCGGCTTCCGCGCACTCGGACCTCCTGTTCTTCACGACGCTTGGTAAGGCGTACCAGCTCAAGATGTACGAGCTTCCGGAAGGAAGGCGCGCGACCAAGGGCAAGAGCATCATGAACTTCCTCCAGCTCGCTGCTGACGAGAAGGTAACCTCCGTCCTTCCGGTGCCGAAGGGTGCCGCTAAGGACGCGATGAGCGTGTTCTTCGTCACCGAGGAGGGCGTCGTGAAGAAGGTGGAAGCCAAGAACTTCTCGGATGTGCGCCGCTCCGGCATCATCGCCATCTCCCTCAAGGGAAGCGACCGGCTCGTCTCCGCGCACCTTGCAAGCGAGGGCGACTCTATCTCCATCGTCACCGCAAAGGGCCAGTCCATCCGCTTCGATGAAGGGGAGGTGCGCGCCATGGGTCGCACCGCTGCCGGCGTGCGCGGCATGTCGGTCAAGAAGGGCGACCGGGTGGTCTCGGCCGAAGTGGTGCCGGGAAGCGCCGATAGTGCGACGCTCCTTGTGATCATGAACAAGGGCTACGGCAAGCAGACCACTCTCACCGAGTACAAGGTCCAGGGCCGCGGCGGCTCCGGCATCAAGACCGCCGAAGTCACCGCCAAGACCGGCGAGATCATCGGCGCCAAGGTGCTTCTTGGGGAAGAGACCAAGGACGAGGAGATCGTCGTCATCTCGAAGAAGGGGCAGGTCATCCGCTGCGCTACCGGCGAGATCCCGTCGCTGTCACGCGCTACCCAGGGCGTGCGCATCATGAAGATGCGCGAAGGCGACTCCATCGCCAACATGGTGGCGTTATAATCATTTTATGAACCCAGAGCAGATTCCATCTAGCGGGCACGCTTCAGAACGAAACGAGGCGCCCATCAGCGCTGTGGAAGACCAGCGTTCGCTGTACATAGAACTTGAGGAGACCCTTTCCCCTAAGGCGTGTGAGATAATCCGCAACCTGCCGCTCGTCGCTTCCTGGAGCGAGTTCGAGGGACAGGTCGAGAGCTTGAACCGCCTCAAGAAGGAGGAGCAGCTCAACTATGCAGACCCAGAAGCGGCAGAGAGGTTAGAGGCCGAGACGCTCGCGTCGCGCGAGTGGAAGCGTACCATGAACTTCCTGCGCGGATGGAAGCTCGACATCGAGCGCTCCAAGAACGGAACATACCTGTTTACTCCAAGGCTAGGATAAGTGACACGTGAGTGCGTACGCACTTGCTATACTTCATGCATGACGTTCTGTAACCCGCAGCAGAATGTGCTCCAGCTAGGCCTACGAGAGGGCATGAAGGCCGCCGACCTTGGCACCGGCTCCGGGCACTATGCGCTTTCGGCTGCCAAGATAGTAGGGGATACGGGCAAGGTGTACGCCGTAGACGTGCAGGAAGAGGTGCTTATCGCGCTCAGGAGCGCTGCAGCTTCCCGTGGGATACGGAACATCGAGACCGTGTGGGGCGACTTCGAGAAGAAAGGCGGTACGCGACTGAAGGACGAGAGCATCGACGCGGTCATCCTCTCAAACACGCTCTTCCAGATAGACCGTATGCAAGACGCGATCGCGGAGGTAAAGCGCATCCTCAAGCGCGGTGGCAGGCTCCTTATCGTCGACTGGGCCGGCTGCTACGACGGGCTCGGTCCCCCTAAGGAGCGGGTCGTCTCGGAGTACGCGGCGACCGACCACTTCGTCGGTGCGGGTTTTCATAAGGTGAAGGACTTCCGCGCGGGTCCCCACCACTACTCGATCGTCTTCACGGCGCCCTGATATAGTTTCTCTATGGACTTTGCTAAGATGCGCCCCTTCCAGATCATCATGATGGTCGTGTTCGGTCTCCTCGCGGTGGTCGGGCTCTTCCTGTTCGCGAACTACTCGGGCTTCAACGGCGGGCAACGCGTCGTCGGCTCCGTGACCATATGGGGAACGGTGCCCCAGGAACCCATGCGCAACGCGCTACGGGACCTTATCGACCGACACAAGGAATACGGGAACGTAAAGTACGTCGGCAAGAACCCCGCGACGTTCGATGCCGAGCTTGCCGAAGCCCTTGCTTCAGGCACAGGCCCCGACCTCCTCATTCTTTCCCAGGAGCAGCTTCTGGCGCATACCAACAAGATCATCACGATCCCGTACTCCTCGATCTCGGAGCGCACCTTCAAGGACAGCTACGTGCCCATCTTCGACCTCTTCCTCTCGGAGGAGGGTACGTACGGCATCCCGTTTGCGGTGGACCCGCTGGTGCTGTTCTATAACGCGCCGATGCTCGAGACCGTAGGAGTAGCAGAGGCGCCGCGCACCTGGGAGGCGGTGACCGGGCTTTCCGCGCTTTTGACCAAGAAGAGCCCGGACCAGAGCGTCACCAAGAGCCTCATCGCGCTTGGGGAGTACGACAATGTCACGAACGCGCGAGCCATAGTGTCGCTCCTCCTGCTTCAGTCTGGGAGCACTGTCACGGGAGAGACGAGTAACGGGCTGCGCTCCACGCTCGCGAGCGCCGGCGGCACGTTCGGCATGAGCCCGGCCGAGAGCGCGATGAACTTCTACACGCAGTTCGCAAACCCTACGAAGACCGTGTACTCCTGGAACCGGGCGATGCGCGAGTCACGTCAGGCGTTCACCACAGGAGATGTCGCGCTCTATCTGGGTTTTGCCTCAGAACTCTCCATACTCAAGGCAGGGAACCCGAACCTCACGTTTGATATGGCGGCGGTTCCGCAGCCTCAGACGGCGGATTTCCGCACCACGTACGGGCTCGCGTACGCGTTTACGATACCCAAGGCGAGCAAGAACAGTTCGGGCGCATACGACGTAGCAACGACGCTCGCCGGGAAGGGGATGGCGCCTACGGCAGCTATACGCCTCGGTATGGCGCCCGCGCTCCGTAGCGCGCTTACGCCCCCTAAGGACCACTACTACGCCCCGGTCTTCTACCCTGAAGCGCTCATCGCCAAAGGATGGCTATCCCCAGCGCCCTCGAGTACCGATTCGATATTCAGCACTATGATTAGCGATATAACCACCGGCCGCAGGAACGTGCGTGATGCGCTTTATGTAGCGGATCAGGCGCTCGATGCGGCGATCTAGCATATGAGTCTACTCACGTATCTTCTAAGCTCCGCACTCTCGATTCTCGGTCCCTTGCATGCACATGCGCAGGGTGGCCCCACGCCTCCAACGGATCCTGTCGGACCCACACCGCCAACCGATCCCGTAGGTCCCACGCCTCCAACCGATCCTGTTGGCCCCACACCTTCAGGAAACGAAGGCCTCGTGAATCCTTTGAATAATATCGATAGCCTTCCGGACCTCATGAACGCGATCATCGATGCGATCGTACAGCTCGGCGCCATCATTCTCGTCCTGGCGATCATCTATGTAGGCTTCAAATTCGTCACCGCCCAGGGCAACGAGGAGAAGATCAGGGAAGCGAGGGGAGCCCTCGTATGGACTGTTATCGGCGGCCTTATCCTTCTTGGTGCCGAAGCCATCTCGATCGTGATCCAGCAGACCGTCGGTGGCCTATGATGAAGCCTTTTGTCTATATCTGCGTCCTCTCCCTCCTTATTGCGCCCGTATTAGTGCATGCGCAGAGCTTTCGGGAGCTGGTGAACGAGCAGGTCGTGCCGTTTGGTGATTCCATCATCGCGCTTGGATACGGCTTCGCGTTCCTGTTCTTCCTCTGGGGCATGTTCCGCTTCTTCTTCAGCACGAGCGACGAGCAGCGGGAAAAGGGCAAGTCCTTCGCATTCTGGGGCATTATCGGGCTCGTGGTGCTGTTTGGCGTCTGGGGCTTCGTAAAGCTCTTCCTATCCATTCTCCCCAGCGCGGGCTCCTAGGGGCCTTTCGGGAGCCTTGTGCCTGCTACTCTACAGGTATGAAAAACCTACGCACGACCATCACCAGAGCCGGAGCTGTCGCTGGTGCCTATATGCTTCCGGTGCTCGCGCTTGCGCAGGCGACCACGACCATTCCTGATAGCGAGCTGAACCTCGATAAGCTGACCGCGGTCGTCAACGAGATCCTCAAGTTCATTGACTCGACGCTCGTGCCGCTTATCTTCGCGCTTGCGTTCATAGTGTTCATCTGGGGCGTGTTCCAGTACTGGATCGCGGGTGCCGGGAACGAGGAGAAGCGCGATACCGGCAAGAAGTTCATCTTCTGGGCCATCATCGGCTTCGTGGTCATGATCTGCCTCTGGGGCATCGTGGGCCTCCTCGTGAACACGCTCGGGTTCGGCGGCCAGAACAAGCCGTGCCTTCCGACCTTCGAAGGCCCCTGCCGCTAGTTTTCCCCACGTATCTAGAGGCTGTATTGACGCTTCCTCTATCCGGACTATCCTTAAGGGGTACTCGGCGTTAGCAAGTAACTAAACCTCATGAAGAAATTCGCGTATATCGCTTCCGGCCTCATGCTCCCGTTCCTTGCGGCAGCGCAGGTCGACAGCCTTCAGGATCTCGGTGCGTTCATCATCGACCTCATTAACAACGTCGGCGTGCCGCTCGTGTTCGCCATCGCCTTCATCGTCTTCATTTGGGGCGTGTTCCAGTACTTCGTTGCTGGCGGCCACGATGAGGAAGCTAAGGACAAGGGCAAGAGCCTCATGCTCTATGGCATCGTCGGCCTTGCCGTCATGGCGTCCGTCTGGGGCCTCGTCTCGATCGTCACCGGTACCGTCGAGCTGAACAACACCCCTCCGGATTTGCCGGAGACTCCGGAAACGAACCGCTAGCGCCGTTCTCCACCAAAAGGCCCGCCAGATGGCGGGCCTTTTGCTATCATGTATGCATATGGACGCCTTCAATGAATTCATCACCGGTGTGACGCGCGAGATCGTCGACCCGATCATCACCCTGCTCACGCTCGCTGCGGTCATCTACTTCGTGTGGGGCGTCACTATGTTCATCAAGAACTCGGATAACGAGGAGAAGCGCGACACCGGGAAGCGCCATATGATCTACGGCATCATAGGCCTTGCCATCATGTTCGGCGCATTCGCCATCGTCGGGTTCCTGAAAAATATCGTCGGTCTTGAATAGAAAAAGGGCCCGCACGCAAGCGCGCGGGCCCTCAAGGGTCTGTAGCTGTAGCCGCGGCTGCCCCTACGAGGGGGTGAAGCTCACGGAGATCGGAACGGGGTTCGCGGTTCGCGACCCGTACCGAGCGCCCCGGATGCCCTCGGCGCACCGTCCGGTCGTGTAGTCGACCTCGGTGCCGTCGAGCAGGGTGCACAGGATCCGGAGCGACGAAGCCCCGGCGACACCCTGGGTGCAGCTCACCGTGTCGGTGCTTCGTCCGGGGACGAACTCCGAGAAGTTAGCGTGCGCCGTGGGATTCCCCGGATCGGTCAGCGGCTGAGCCGTAACCTGCACCGGAGCGCCGCAAACAGCGGCATCGTCACCGTCCGTCGCCGCGGGGGTGACGGAAGCAGGCTGCGACCGCGCGGGCGCGGGCCGCGATTCCTCGTTCGAGTCGTCACCGCCTTGCGAGCTGATGGCGATCCAGATGAGGATGATCGGGATGATAGCGACGACGAGCGCCACGAGCATCGCGATCCTGAAGAAACCGCGCATGCCGCGCGTCCCTGGGGAGTCTCCCGGAGGCGGCGGGTCGCCCCCTCCGTGATCGTGATGCTCCGGATCTGCCGGAGTGTGGTCTTGGCTTGCGGACATGATCGTCTCCTACAGTTGCTTGCTCGTGGCGCCGGCGAAAACGGCGGCGCCCTTGGTGATGGGATCCTTGGCGTCAGGGGTCAGAACGGTCGACTCCGAGGAACGCTTCCGGTCGACCCGCGAGAGGCGAAGAGCCTCCATCGGGTCCATCTGGCCGTCGTGCTTCTTCACGAACGTCATGAACTGCTCGGCGAGCTGGATACCCGTTTCCGTGTCCCAGTTGTCGCGTTGCCGTTCCTGCTTCTCGCGTTCGCGTTCAGCAGTGGATTCCTTCAGGTCGTCGGTCGGCACGATCCAGTTGATGTTGAGCCGGGAGATATGCGCCCCCAGATCGACGATATCGCTGACGCCGTTCTGGCGGGCGATGCTCAGGAAGGTTTCGATTTCGACCAGTCGGCGGGCCTGCTCTTTCTCGGTAAGGTTCTCCTCGAGCAGGTAGTCCAGCGGGTGGTGCTCGATGTCATCAAGCTTGTGGTATTGCTCAGGGGTGATCTTGGTCGGCTCCATGGCGAAGGTGCCGTCCTCGTTCCTGGGCAGAAGCTTGAAGTCGATGTCGGCGACCTTCGACAGAAGGGCCACGGTCAGCGGCGCCTTCATGAATACGAAGGTCTCCCAGTCGAAGCGACCGGCAAGGTGCCGGAAGCCCTCATCGATCTGCGCGGCGAGGATCTTTTCGATCTCTTCGCGCGAGCCGCGATTGAGCCAGTTGATGACCCGTTCGCCGCCGCGTGAATTGCCGTGCTTGTCCTTGGCCTTGTAGTCAGGGCCGAGGGTGCCGGACACCTGGGCATGGACCATGCCGCCGACCGCCTTCTTCTTGGTGTCCCGCACCGGCTTGCCGTCAGCGTCCACTGCGTTGAGGCAGGGGACATCTTCGAGCGTGGTGGTGAAGGACCGTTGCTCGGCGTTGACCAAGATAACGTCCAAGAAGAACGGGAAGAAGGGCGCGAGCAGCTTCATCCCCTCAGTGACGACGACTTTGAGTCGGCGCCCCCAGAAGGTCAGAATTCCGACGTGAATCGGATTCGCGGGAATGTCCTTCAGCCCGAGGGCGGGAAGTGCAAAGCCAAACGCAGCCATCAGCAGCCCGAGAAGGGCGATGACGCACGCGAAGACCTTGAACGGGAGCCCAGCGTTCGAAAGCATGCAGTAGATGCCGCTTCCTGCGAACGCCACGCCGACGCCGATGAAGGCGAAGGTGGTATTCCACAGGCGCGTGCTCACATGTTCGTTTCCGTACAGCATTTCAAGGAACGCAGGTCCCTTTTTCTTCGCCGAGCCTTTGGCGGCGTCGTTCGAATGGCCACTCATGGTGGGCTCCTCCAATTGGTCTACCGCGGGATGCGGATAACAGGGGAGTCTAGGACTCTGTAAATATTATACTACACTTTCTATGGAAAAGTCAAGTTGCATACTACACAAAATATGGCCTAACTAAGCCTCTGGTGCGGGGAAGAGGACTCGAACCTCCACTCCCGAAGGAACCTGCTCCTAAGGCAGGCGCGTCTACCATTTCGCCATCCCCGCGTATCGCTAGTATGCCCTAAACGAAACAAGACGGCCAGGAGGCCGTCTTGTCGTGCGTGTCCGCCCACTAGGACTCGAACCTAGGACCCTTCGCTTAAGAGGCGAGTGCTCTACCAACTGAGCTATGGGCGGATGGTTCGGATTCTACCGTTAACCGCCTCAATAGTCCACCTACCTTTCCACGTTTCTCCTGAGGTGCGTGGGAAGGTGCGCAAGGATGACGTACGGGGTGGTGCCGGACAGGCTCGCGATGCTCTGGATCGAGTTCGAATCACCTAGCGCGCTGCTTATGACCGTCACAGGAATCCCTGCCTGAGCCTTCTCAACCTCGGTCACATCGATCGAGCTCATGTTCATGGACACGCGACCAAGGATGGGGCAGGAGACTCCTTCTACTTGCATAAAGCCCGTGCCGGAGAGCCTGCGGTCGACGCCTTCGTAGTAGCCGGCAGGCACGGTAGCGACCAGGCGCTCAGAGTCTGCGGTATAGGTCGCGTTGTAGCCGATCCACTCGCCAGGTAGAAGCGTCCGGACGGAGCTTATGGAGGAGTGCATGGAGAGAACTGGTTTAAGCGAGAAAGTATTGGAAGGGGAAGTGTCGACCCCATAGAGCCCTATGCCTAGTCGTACGACGTTCGTGCCAGCTTCCTCAGCGAACCGTACGCCCTTGGTGGCTGCGATGTGCCGGTACTCGACGCTTGGGAACGCATCAAGCACCAAGCGCGACATCTCCTTCCACTGCGCCACCTGCCCTTTCGTTCGCGACTCGTCTTCCCCATCAGCGTCCCCGAAATGCGTGCAGACGCCGACGATCGAAAGCGCAGGGTTCTTCCTAAGAAGCTCGATCGCCTCCGGAAGATCCGCTTTCTCAATTCCCTGCCTGTGCATGCCCGTATCGAGCTTCAGGTGGAGACGGAGCAGAGTCTTCGAATCAGCAAGCTCCTCGATCTGCTCGAAGGCAACAATGGCGAAATCTATATCCTTGAGGCGAATGCGCTTCATGTCCCGAGGGCGCACGTAGCCCATGACGAGTATCCGGGTGCGGATGCCGGCAAGGCGGAGCTGCCGCGCTTCGTACAGCGAGTCGACCATAAGAAACGGTATGTCCTCCCGGTCCAAAAGGCGCGCGACAAGCGTAAGGCCATGTCCGTACGCGTTGCTCTTCAAGACCGGCGCGAACTGGAGCTTCGGGTAGTGCTTCTGGTACGTATGGAGGTTGTGGAGAAGCGCGCTCCTGGAGATGGATAGCTCGATAAGGGGCGCGTACGGGTCGAGGCGCCGTTGAATGGAGCGGATGAATGTCCGTATGCTCATGGTGCCGGGGGTGGGAATCGAACCCACACGACCGTGAGGTCTAGGGATTTTAAGTCCCCTATGTCTACCAGTTTCATCACCCCGGCCTAGGGGAGACGATAACACATCAGTGGAGGCCCAGGCGGGAATCGAACCCGCGCATCGGAGTTTTGCAGACTCCTGTGTTACCACTTCACCACTGGGCCAGTGATCTGATACTAGCGTACGCTAGCTCTCGGCGCCATCCTCAAGCTGCTTGGACAGCTCGTCCAAGTGCTGGCGGTTCTGCTCTCCGTAATCGAACTCGAACGTGATGTAGGGAAGCCGGGAGAGGCGCGATGCCTTCTTCAGGTAGTCGCGGAAAAGGTCCTTGTGCCGCGTAAGGAAAGAGATCGCGTGGTCCTTCTGTTCGTCTGGGAATACCGATACGAATATGGTCGCGTTCCTGCCGTCGCGGGAGATCGTTGCACGGGTCGGCGTGATGAGGGTTTCCCGTCCTGCCTCGCGGGCGATATAGGTCGCCGCGAGCTCCGTAAGGAGCGTCGTCACCTTCTTGTCGTGTATCTGGCTCATTATTTGGTGACAAGCGCGAACGGGGTAATGGTGTCGCCCTGGGCGATGTCCTCCTTGGTCTCGATCTGCGCGCCGAACTCCCCCTCTGTTTTGATCTCCTTCACGTCAGCGCGCGCCTGCTGCAGGTTCACGACCTTGCCGTACCCAAGCTCGATGCCGCGACGCGAAAGCTTCACAGAGTCCCCGAGCTTGATGGTGCCCGAGAGGAGGTTCGCGCCGAGCACGCGCTTGTTGCCGGTCGTACTGAAAATCTTGAGGATCTTCGCTTCGCCCGTGACTTCCTCGACGGTGATCTGCGGAGCGCGCTGCGTCAGGAGCTCGGTCATTCGGTCGTTGAGGTCGTAGATGATCTGGAAGGACTCGATAGCGACGCCCATACGCTCAGCGAGGTCGCGCGCGGAAGATTCGGTCCCGACCGTGAACGCGACGATGGTCGCGTTCCCTGCGGCTGCCTGCTTCACATCGTTCTCGGCGACCGCGCCGATGCCTTCGCCGACCACGCGGATGGCGGCACGCTCGTGGGTGATCTTATTAAGCTCGTGCTTAATGGCTTCGATGGAACCGGTGACGTCAGCTTTGACGATGATAGGGAGGATTGCCTTATCTCCGAAGGACTCCGCCGGAGCAGCCTTCACGGACGCGACCTCGGCGGCAAGCTTCTCTGCTTCCTTCTTGCTCGAAGCGCACGCAAATGGGGTGCCTGCCGGCGGAAGGCGGTCCCAGCCGGAGATGCGTACCGGCTGCGAGGGGCCTGCGGACGCTATGCGCGCGCCTGCGAAGTTCTCGATGAAGCGCACGGGCGCCATCGCGCTTCCTGCAACCGCAAAGGTGCCGGTAGAGAGCGTGCCGTTCTTGACGATGAGCGTCGCGGAGATGCCGCGCTTGGGATCCTGTGAGGACTCGAGCACGAAGCCGCTTGCCGCAAGCGCCGTATCGCCGGAAAGCTCTGCAAGGTCTGCGGTAAGTAGGACAAGGTCAAGCAGCTCGGGCACGCCGTCGCCGCTCTTGGAGGATACGGGCGCGTAGGGCACGTCTCCGCCGAGGCCCTCGAGATAGATGCCGTGCTCGAGCACGGACGCCTGCGCGCGGGCGAGGTCCGCGCCGTTCTTATCCATCTTAGTGAAGGCGACCACGTAGGGGATGCCGCTCTCAGCGATCGCCTCGTGCGCTTCCATGGTCTGGGGCTTCACGCCCTCGTCCGCAGCTACCACGAGGATGGCGATGTCTGCCGCTTGGGCGCCGCGCGAGCGAAGAGCGCGAAAGGCCTCGTGTCCGGGGGTATCGAGGAAGGTGATCGAGCGATCCGCGCCCTCATGAAGGTGCACCGCCTCGTACGCGGAGACGTGCTGCGTGATGCCGCCGGCTTCGCCTGCGGTCACATTGGCCTTCCTGATGTAGTCGAGGAGGGAGGACTTGCCATGGTCGATATGACCCATGACCGCCACTATAGGCGCTCGGGATGCTGCTGCCATATATAGTGAGTACACCACAGCGCTTTCCCAAATGCAATCGCCATGGCACGCTAGTCCCATGCGATTTAGCCGCCGAACCTACCTGGACTGGGCCTCTGCGGCCCCGGTATCCCCTGCTTCAATGAGGGCCTTTCAGCGGGCGCTCGGCCATTTTGGTAACCCGTCCGCGCCCCACGAAGAAGGCAGGGAAGCCAGGGCGCTCGTCGAGGAGGCCCGTACTGCGATAGCGCGATTGTTCGAGGTCAAGGCTGACGCCATCGTCTTCACGAGCGGGGCTACCGAAGCCAACACGCTTGCACTTCAGGGCGCCGTCCGGGCGGCATTACAGAAGGGAAAGCCCGTTCACCTTCTCTACCTCCCTACCGGCCACGCATCAAGCAGGAAGACCATTGAAGCGCTCGCTGGAGAGGGCGTATCGGTCGAGCCGCTACGCCTAACCGACGGGGCGATAGACATAGCGCACTTCAAGACGCAGGTGCGACCAGAGACGCTTCTCGTATCCGTCGATGCGGTCTGCGGCGAGACCGGCGCCCGCTACGACAGCCGTGCTTTAAAACGCGCGCTAGGGGAGATCAAGAGGGAGGACGTGCTCGTGCATGTCGACGCAAGCCAGCTGCCCTTGGTGGAGCAGGTCACGAGGGCGCGATTGAAAGCTGACCTCATCACGCTCGATGCGCAGAAGGTGGGCGGGGTGCGAGGAGTAGGCATCCTTGTCGCTCCTCGGAACATCGAGCTTATCCCGATAGTCCAGGGAGGCGGGCAAGAGCGGGGACTGCGTTCGGGAACCGAACCTTCAGCGCTCATTGCTGCGTTCGCTGCGGCGCTAGCTGAGTGTGCAGCCAAAGCGCAGGCGTTTGGTGCCCGGGCTCTTCGTGCGCGCGCTTCCCTGCTGTCTTCCCTTTCCGGAATCGACGGGCTTATCGTAAACGAAGGGAAGTCGCAGGCTCCGCACATTCTGAACGTATCGCTTCTTGGCAGGGATACCGATTATCTGGTGGCGCTTCTGAACGAGCGCGGGTTCGCCGTCTCCACGAGAAGCGCCTGCGAGACGGATGCCGAAGGCTCCCATGTCGTCCTTGCCATGACCGGGAACGAAGAGCATGCGGCTTCGACCCTGCGCGTGTCGTTCGGACCTTCTACGGGGGAATCGGACCTTATACGCTTTGCCCGAGCGCTTAGGGAATCGGTCGAGTTTCTTGATAGGAGCGCTCCATAGGGCAGCGTTTGGCGCGTACGGGTTTGGCGGTATACTTTATATATGAACATCGAGGACCTTTCGAAATCCCAGCTGCTTCTGCTGATGGTGCTCGTGAACTTCGTGGTATCGATCGCGACCGGCGTCCTTACGGTCTCCCTTCTGGACCAGGCGCCCCCGACCGTCACAAGGACCATCAATCAGATCGTCGAGCGCACGGTTGAGACCGTGGGTCCCCAGGGTCCCATTCCGATCGTGACGACGCCAGCCAAGCCCACCCCTGCGGTAGCTACCGAGGAGGAAAAGCTTACCAGCGCTATCCAAGGCGCCGCCGCGCGCACGGTCACCATCCACACGGGCGCGACGACCTCGCCTGCGGTCGCAATCGGCGTGTACTTCGCGAAGTCCCGCATCGTTGCGACGACCATGCGCTCCGAGCTTCCCAAGGAGGCGCTCATCCAGTTCGCCGACGGTTCGACGGCCCAGGCGTCACTGTCGCGCACCTCTGATGACATCGGCATCTACGGCTTTGCCGACGCAGCCGCGCTCCCATCGGTACCATCTGCCGCGCGCGTCGCGACCAGCGACCTTCGTGCAGGCCAGACCGTGATCGCCATTACCTCAGATCGTGCAGCGATCACCGGCATCATCTCCAAGGTGGACGCCTCCGGCATCTACACCACGCTTCCGATCGTTCCTGCCGGCGCCGCTGCGGTGAACATCCAGGGGGATGTCATAGGACTCTCCTCCGGAGCTGCGGGCGTCTACATAGGCGCCGAGCTCATCTCCACCCTCCTAGACGCTCCAGCCACATAATCCAGGCGGCCGTTCGTCTACATAGTTATTAGCCGTAATCTGTCTGCCCTATGCCACCATTCAAGAACTTCACCACCAAAGCGAAGGAAGCCATCCGAAAGGCGCATGAGCTCGCCATCGAGCGCGGGCAGAACCATGTGTCCCCGCTGCATCTTCTGACCGCCCTCATACACCAGGAGGAGAGCCTCGTGTTCTCCGTCCTCGACCGCATGGACGTGGATACCATGCACCTTTCCGATACGCTCCTCGAGCTGCTTGAGACCCCTGACTCCGCATCCGTGCTCTCCCCGTCATACAACCTCTATCTGACCCCTGATCTAGCTCAGGCGCTTGAGGCGGCCGGCAAGATCGCCGCCCGCATGAACGATCCGTTCGTGGGAACCGAACACCTGTTCGCGGCAGTTCTTGAGCATCCGGGCCCTGCAGGCGACGTAATATCGCGCTTCAGGATCGACGAGGATACCGTCATGCAGGTCCTGAAGGAGCTGAAGACCTCTAAGGAAGGCCAGGTCGCAGAGCCTAAGCGCTTCCGCGCTCTCGCCAAGTACACCCGCAACCTCACGAAGCTCGCGTCAGAGAACGGGCTCGATCCAGTGATCGGCCGCGACCAGGAGATATACCGCGTCATACAGATACTTTCGCGCCGCACGAAGAACAATCCGGTCTTGATCGGTGAGGGCGGTGTCGGCAAGACCGCTATCGCGGAAGGACTCGCGGCCCGCATCGCTTCAGGCGATGTACCGGAGAGCCTTAAGAACAAGGAGCTCCTCTCGCTCGACCTTGGCCTCATGATCGCGGGCACCAAGTACCGGGGCGAGTTCGAGGAGCGCATGAAGTCCGTCATGAAGGAGGTGGAGAAGGCCGAAGGGAAGGTCATTCTCTTTGTGGACGAGCTGCATACGCTCGTGGGAGCCGGTGCAGCCGAAGGCGCGATGGACGCCTCCAACATGCTGAAGCCGGCGCTTGCGCGCGGGGAGATCCGCATGATCGGCGCGACGACCATAAAGGAGTACCAGCAGCACATAGAGAAGGACGGCGCGCTCACCAGGCGTTTCCAGCCGGTGTACGTCGCTGAGCCTTCGGCTGAGGATGCCGTTGCAATCCTTCGCGGCCTGCGCGACAAGTACGAGCTCTATCACGGCGTCAGGATCACCGACGGCGCGATCGTGTCAGCGGTCGAGCTCTCAAGCAGGTATATCAGCGACCGTTTCCTTCCTGATAAGGCGATCGACCTTATCGACGAGGCCGCCTCGGGCCTTAGGATCGCGCTTGAGAACAAGCCGCAGCTTCTTGAGGAGACCGACCGGAAGATCCGCCGCCTCGAGATCGAGCGCGAGGCCTTGAAGAAGGATGAGGACACGGCTGCGGCCAAGGAGATCAAGGAGCGGGTGAAGGCTATCGACACGGAGATAGCGGACCTGCGCGAGAAGACCTCGGAGCTCGAGCTTAAGTGGAAGAACGAGAAGGAGGTCCTCCAGGACATCCGTGCCGCGAAGAAGGAGCTCGAGAGCCTGAAGCTGCAGGCAGATGCTGCAGAAGCTAGCGCTGACCTCGGGACCGCGGCTGAGATACGCTACGGCCGGATTCCTGCGCTACAGAAGGACCTTGAAGTGAAGACCAAGCGCCTGAAGACGCTGCAAAAGTCCCGCCGCGTGCTCCACGAGGAGGTGACGGAGGCTGAAGTGGCGGGCGTCGTCTCCCGCTGGACCGGCATCCCGGTTTTCAAGATGCTTGAGGAGGAGGCCGCCAAGCTTGCGCGCATGGAGGAGGAGCTTACGGCCGCCGTCATCGGCCAGGATCCGGCGGTGAAGATCATCTCGGACTCCGTGAAGCGCTCGCGGGTGGGCATCGCTGACCCTAACCGTCCGATAGGCTCCTTCCTCTTCCTGGGACCGACCGGTGTCGGAAAGACGGAGCTCTCGAGGAAGCTCGCCGAATTCATGTTCAATGATTCGGACGCGCTCGTGCGGGTCGATATGTCCGAGTTCATGGAGAAGCACTCCATCGCGAAACTGATCGGCGCGCCTCCGGGCTATGTCGGCTACGAAGAGTCAGGTTCGCTGACCGAGCGCATCAGGCACCGCCCGTACGCCGTGGTGCTCTTCGATGAGATCGAGAAGGCGCATCCGGAGGTGTTCAACATCCTTTTGCAGGTGCTTGATTCGGGCCACCTTACCGACGGCAAGGGCAGGAAGGTGAACTTCAAGAACACCATCATCATCCTCACGAGTAACATCGGCGCAGAGTTCATGGACCGCATGGTCTCCATCGGCTTCGGGCACTCCGGCAAGGAGGACACGGACCGGTACGAAGCGGTGAAGGAGAAGGTTATGGAGACCCTCAAGAACCACTTCCGTCCCGAGTTCCTGAACCGTCTCGATGACATCGTCATCTTCGACGTACTCTCCAAGGAGGCGCTCGCGAAGATCGTGGAGAAGCAGGTCAGGGAGGTCGTGGAGCGCCTGGGCGGCAAGCGCATCTCGCTCCTGATTGATCCTGCGGTACAGGAGTGGCTTGCGGAAAAGGGGTATAACCCGCAGTACGGCGCACGACCCTTGAAGAGGGCAATCCAGGACACGATCCTTACCCCGATCGCGTCCCTTATGGTGGGCCAGGGCATCATGGAGGGCGGTACCGTCACGGTATCCATGAAAAACGGAGCGCCTCATTTCGAGGTGAAGAAGAAGCCTGCAGCCCGTGCCCGGAAGGCTGCGGCAGTTGCCTAAGCACGGGCCCTCTGGTAGATTTGCCCTATGTCCCAGGACCATCTTATAAAGCTGAAGAGCTCTTCCGGCCACGTCATCTACTCGCGCAAGAACAAGAAGAAGGTGGAGCGCAAGATCGAACTCAAGAAGTTCGACCCGAAGACCCGGAAGCACGAGACCTTCAAGGAGGTCAAGAAGTAGCAACAAGCCGCCCTCGGGCGGCTTTTGCGTTACAGTATCCGTATGAAGCGAGTGATAGCAGGCATCGGTATCCCGGGGTCAGGGAAGACGACCGCGCTGAAGGCATACGCGGCCGAGCGCGGCTACACATATATTTCTCCCGACGACTTCAGGGAGATCATCTCAGGAGATGCGCGCATCCAGTCAGATATGCGTCGCGTATGGGAGGCCGCGTATGATGCGATGGAAAAGGCTCTTACCAGAGGCGAGTCGGTCGTGTTCGATGCGACGCAGTACAAGCCGGAGGATCGCCTCGACTTCACCCATAAGGCACGGACATACGGAGCCGAGGAGATCGTCGGCGTGTATTTTGATGTGCCCCTTGAGATTGCGATGGAACGCAACTCTGGCAGGGAACGCACAGTGCCCGAGCATGCACTCATACGCATGCATCGCATGCTTAGAGAGTGCCCGCCTACCATGGAGGACGGGTTCACCTCTATGGTATTGCCTGAGGATTTGGTAGTTGCGTAAAGAGGCGGGCGGGCGTATAGAAAGTAGGTAGCTGGTCTTTGGAGGAAACGCCATGCAAGTGAGTTCGGAAATGCTTCGCGGCAGGCTGCGCCGCCTCGGCAGGAAGGAGAAGCTCGTCTATCATGTCGGGCTCAATCTCAAGGACTGCCCAATCGATGTCGCTCGCGATGTTACGCGCCGCAAGGAGGAAGGCCTGATTCGGACGCACCTGCGCCGCATCGCTGCGCCTCTCCGCGCTGACGGAACAGAATGCCGCATCATGGGCACTGGTCAGTTCGAGTACATCGCCGTGGGCCGGTAAGTCCCACAAGCACAGCCCGGCCGCACTTGCGGCCGGGCTGGCACTGTTACGCACAGAGGATGGTGTGGCGGGCCCACGAGGAATCGAACCTCGACCGACGGTTTTGGAGACCGACGTTCTACCATTAAACTATAGGCCCTTCACACGTACGATAGCGGATGAGGGGGCTGTGGGCAAGGAGCGCACTGGCGCTCTTTTTCGTTCTACAATGCATGCATGCGCCGGGCACTCCCTCTGCTCCTTTTCGTATTGCTTCTGCCGACGGCCGCTCTTGCGGCGGAGTCGACCTTTTTCGGTCCCATCGTGCCTCCTGAATGTAACTGCGAAGCGACACCGACACCTAGCGGAACCACCTTCGCGTCTGCCGCCAACTGGGGCTGCGTGCTTCAGACCGTGCAGAACGGGATGAACCTCGCGGTATCCATCTCCATCATTCTCCTTCTCATAAGCATCGTGTACGCGGGCATCCTTTTCATGACCTCAGCGGCAAACCCGCAGGCGAGGGAGGCGGGCCGCAGGAAGGTCATGACCTCCTTCCTCGGCATGATTATCGTGCTTGGCGCGTGGATGTTCGTAGACTTCATCATGAAGGTGCTCTACAACCCGGACGTATCGATCGGGACCGACCGCTTTGGTCCCTGGAACGAGATACTCACTGACGGCGACGAGCCGATGTGCTTTGAGGTGGCTGAGACGCCAGGCGTGCTGCCGGGACTTACGCCTAACCCTGACGCCTGGTTCACGACCAGCACCGGAGGCGTCTCGGGAGGCTCATGCCAAGCGCCTTCAAGTGGGCCGTGCTCGGTCGCGAGCCTCCAGAGCACCTGCCTAGGCCCTATTGCGGCACAGGCGGCGCAGATCTGCTCCAAGGAGAGCGGCGGCAACCCGCGTAACGAGAGCCGTACGGACAAGACGAGCGACGGGCATGCGTACTCGGTAGGCCTCTTCCAGATAAACCTCACGAACTCCTTTAGCCGGCAGGTGAACGGCAAGAACTGCAGCCGTGCGTTCAGCGAGCCGTGCCAGGGCGGCGCGGTGACGCAAAGCGGACCAAACATCGGCCGCTGCCGCGCCCGCGTCATCGATATGCCGTTGTATCAGGCGTGCAAGACGGCTGCCATGAATGTCGGCACGAACATCGCAGAAGCCTGCAGGCTCCATGACGGGGACTGGGGCAGGTGGCGATATTCGGCTCGCAGCTGCCGCCTCCCGTATTAGCTGCATGCTACGCTTGAACCTATGAGAACCCCTATCCTTATCGCCATCGTCATAGCAGTACTGCTTGCCATAGGGGGAGCCGCGTTCCTTCTCTTAAGGAAGGAGGCTCCTCAGGAGCCTGAAGAGATCGTACCGGTCACGTTTCCGGTAGAGCAGGTGACCGAGCTTGGCGTAAGCGACACGGTGACGCTCCGCCTTGCAAACGGCTCATCCGTGCAGGTCCCGCAGTTCCTGAGCGAGGAGCAGTCGGAGACCGCAAGCGAGGAGAACGGTCTCGATGTATCCTTCGGGGAATCCGAGCTCTACCAGATCCTCTACTTCCCGGAGGAATCCTACTTCCTCGTCTCGATACTCGACGAGCCGCTTAAGGATGCGCGGTTCGCGGCTGAAGCTGAGCTGCGCGCTAAGCTAAAGCTTCAGGATCCGGCGCTCTGCGCACTCACGCTTGATGTGTTTGTCGCAAGCGACGTTTCAGAGATCTATAGCGGCCGCGACCTCGGGCTCTCGTTCTGTTCTGGCGCAGTGCAGCTTCCCTAGCCATGCGCTCGCCCCTCATCCTCGGGATCATAGCCGCGCTTGTGATCACTGCAGCCGCTATCGGGTGGTGGCTTATGAGAGGGGAAGGTACGACAGAGGAAGAGCAGGCGACTACCACAAGCGCCTTGCCCAGGGAATCCGGAGCGACGGTCGTGCTCACCACACCCGGCGGCAAGGTCATCACGGTGCCTGATTTCACCTATGGGCATCCATCGGTAGAGGTCGAGGACACCGGCGTCACGTACGTGTACGTGACGCAGGACGACTCCCTCACCGAGCTTGATCCTGTCTATGGCATCGTGTACGGAAGCGACTCGAGCATCACGATCGGGCTTTTTGCTACGCCTCTTGATAGGGCGCGCCTACGTGCAGAGGAGAAGCTCAAGGAGTTCATCCCGGTGCGCGAGACCATCCTCTGTGAGCTCGCGATCATCGTGACGGCAGCTGATACAATTAGTCCCGAGCATGCGGGCAAGGACCTCGGGCTCTCGTTCTGCCCTGACGCTATAGCGCTATGATCCGATCGATACTTTTGTTGCTTCTGGTGGGCCTGATCGCGTGGACGCCGACCGCGTTTGCGGCCGAGGCCACCTTCTTCGGGCCGATCGTCCCGGGAGAGTGCAACTGTGATGCGGGGGGCCTTATGTCCGCTCCTGACTGGGGCTGCGTACTGCAGACCGTGCAGAATACGGTCAATCTCACCATCTCCGTGTCGCTCATCATCGCCACGTTCTACATAGTTCTCACCGGATTCATGTTCGTTGCGAGCGCGGGGAACCCGCGGACGAGGGAGTCGGCAAAGACCAGACTTGTGAACGTCGTGGTAGGCATCATCGTGGTACTCGGCGCCTGGCTCTTCGTGGATTTCATCATGAAGACGCTCTACAACGACGAAGGAGAGTTCGGTCCCTGGAACGCGATCCTTGCGGGCGATCCGGGAGTGCCTCGCTGTTTCGAGATACGAGAAGCGCCCCCGGCTCTTCCTGGCCTAAGCGCAAACCCTGACGGCTGGTTCAGTGGAGGGGGCGGAGGCGGTACCGGCACCATTCCTGATGGACAGTTTACCTATGACGCGGGCATCAGCGAGCAGCGCGCTCATGCATCCGTAGCTCTCGGGAACCTTTTGACCTGCATGGCAGACCGCTTGCCAGGCGACGCCGGAAGGATTTCCTCCATCTCAGACAGCAATATCGCAAATGGGAATAAGACGTTCGCGCAGTGTGCAGCTGGCGGATGCAATCATACGGGCAGCTCTTGCCACTATGGCGGCCGCAGTTGCCAAGGGAAGTCCTACGCGGTCGATTTCGGAGATGAGGAGAACGCAACCGCCATCTCACGCGCGGCGCAGGCATGCGGAGCCTCGCGCATCATCAACGAGGGCGACCACTTGCACGTGAGCGTGGGTGCGGCGAATCGCTGCGGATGCGACTAGGCGCCGAGCTTACGCATCCAGGCGCGCTGCCGTCGTACGTACTGGGACAATTTGGACACGAGCGTCGGAAAGAGCTCTTCCTCATTAATCTCGCCCTTCAGGTACGCCCCGACGATACGGTACTCGAGCCCGAGCTCCTCAAGCCGCGCATCGCCTACACGCTCCCGCACCTGGCGAACCTCTTCGATGAGCCCACGGTCTAGGGCGCTTCTAAGGCGCGCTACAAGCCGCTCCTTGAGCGCGTCGCGACCGGGATCAACCACCTCCCATTCCACGTCGTATCTGGCTTCCTGAGCGCGCTCAGGCACGGTGCCGTGTGCGTTCACAATCTCAAGCGCGCGGATGATCCGCCTGCGGTTGTCTGGATCAAGCACCCTAGCGCGTGCTGGGTCTTCGACCTCAAGCTTTTCTAGTAGCTGGGCTGTCGTGAATGCTTCGAGGTCCTCCCGCAGTACCATGTTTGGGGGTGTGTCTGGCGGAAGCCCGTACAAAAGTGCATCGAAATAGAAATGCGTGCCGCCTGCAAGGATGGGTCGCTTGCCGCGGGCCCGGATATCCTCGATGAGGCGCTCGGCATCGGCAACGAACTCCCCGGCGCTATACATGTCCTCAGGCTCACGTATGTCTATAAGGTGATGCGGGACGTCCTGCATCTCCTCTACAGAGATCTTCTCTGTACCGATATCGAGCGTGCGGTATACCTGTCTGCTATCCACGGAAATGACTTCGCCGCCTTCAGTGAGCGCACGCTCCACCGCGCGAGCAGACTTGCCGGAGGCGGTCGGGCCGATGATGCAGAGGATGGGGAGAGGGTCGGGCATTAGCGTGAGCGGAGCTGCGCCCTCGTCACCTCGCGCGACAGTTCGTCAGGAATCGCGGCCTCGATCGCCTGCGCGCGAGCATTGAGGTCGCCGTTTATGAAGAGGGTGAGCGGTATGCCGGTCTTTTGGGTAACGAGGCGATCGATGTAGGAGAGCGTGATGGCGCGAAGCTTGCGGTCGTCCTTCTTCTTCGCGTTCTCGACCGCCGTCATGAGACCGAGGAGCTCTCCAGAGGCGCGCGCGACCGGCCCGCCTGAGACACCCGAGCGCGAGAGCTCCGTGCCGCGTATGGTGACCATGTCGACATACGGGTCGAGGAACGAGTACAGGGACACTATCTCAGACCGGGCTGCCTTGTACGGAAGGCGCTTAGCGGTACTTTTGAAGCTCATATTCTCTGCAGGGTATCCCGAGAGAATCACATCATCGCTCTCGTTTATGGGCGCGTATACAAAAGGAACCGGAAGGCCAGGGAACACTGTGCCAGCCGGCGCATCTTTAACATAGAGGAGCGCGAAGTCGCCTTCACCCGTGCCTCGGAGCGCGCCTTCCTCGATGGTCTCGAGGTTCTTCTCTATCCAGCTTGGATCGAGGTACAGCAGGGAAGCGCGGTACGCGGCCTTAGCCGGGGAACCGGTGCGGATGTGGCAGTTGGCGATGTCCTCCCCCTTCGTGTCCTCAAGGAGGAAGGGAAGCGCGACATGCGCGTTAGTTAGGACGACGCCTCGGCTTCCTACAAAGACACCACTGCCGGTAGCGCTATAGCTGCGCTTTCCCGAGCGGTACGTGCAGTACACGTTCACGGTCGCGCTCGTAAGTGCGGAAGTACTGACGCCCGCCACCTCCTTCTTCTGCGCAGCAGACGCGCCAAGCGGCGGGGCAAAGAGCACCGCAAGCAGGAGGAGAACGATAAGCCGCTTCATGGCCTGATTCTAGCACTTTGCGCTTGGTATAAAAACGAAAAGCCGCGCTGTTCTGCGCGGCCCCGTCAGGGGATTACCCCTATCGGTCGGTGTTGTCGAGCGAGCGCTGGGCTTGCTCGATCTCCTTGAAGCAGGGCACTGGGTTCATGTACAACATGAACGCGATGCTGACGATGCACAGCAGTGCGATCGCACAGCCCCAGGCCAGGTCAGGAGAAAAGAACGAATTCCAGTCGAGCTGGAAGAGTTTCGGCATATGATGCCCCCCGTTTTCTTATTGGGTTATCGAACACGTGAACGATAGCACGAAAGCATGCGTATGTCTATGTGCCGGAGGAGAGACTCGAACTCTCAAGCCACGAGGGCAGCGGGTTTTGAATCCACCGTGTATACCATTCCACCACTCCGGCGCTGTTCGCATCCTACTCCACCCCGCGCCCTCTGCAAAGGTTATCGAAGTGGTACACTACGCACTATGACTGACGCGAAATTCGCTGAACCAACCAAGTACGACTCGGTATTCTGGATCGAGGTAGATAAGATCCACCCGAACCCGTTCCAGCCGAGAAAGGAGTTCGACGAGGAGCGCCTGAAGGCGCTCGCAGACTCCATCCGCCAGTACGGCGTACTGCAGCCCTTGGTGGTGACCAGGAAGGATGAGGAGCGTCCCGGCGGCGGCCTTACGAGCTCCTACGAGCTTATCGCCGGCGAGCGCAGGCTCCGCGCCTCCAAGCTGATCGGCCTCAAGGAGGTTCCGGTCGTCATCCGGCAGGGCGAGCAGACCGACCACATGAAGCTCGAGCTCGCGATTGTCGAGAATCTCCAGCGCGAGGACCTCAACGCCATAGACCGCGCCCGCTCTCTGGCGCAGCTCTCCAACGAGTTCGGTCTCTCGCATGGCGAGATCGCCGCGAAGGTGGGCCGATCACGGGAGTACGTCTCCAACTCCATCCGCCTTCTCGGGCTTCCGGAGGAGATCCAGCAGTCGGTCGTCAACAAGGATCTTACCGAGGGCCATGCACGCGCGCTTTTGATGCTTTCGGATAAGCCGGAGGAGCAGCACACCCTGTTCAAGGACATCGTGCTCAAGAAGACGTCGGTGCGCGTCGTAGAGCAGCTCGCACGCCGCATCGCGACCGATAAGATCAGGAAGAAAGACAAGACGCCCGAGATGATGGAGCTTGAAAAGTCGCTCACGGAGACCCTGGGCACACGCGTGATCATCGAGAACCGCCCGAACGGAGGACGCGTGCTCATCGAGTTCTTCTCGCCTGAGGACCTCACCCACATCGCCGCATCCATCGCAGCTCAGCAGGGCATGACGACCCTATCTGAAGAGAAGGCGGTCGAGGAGCCGCTTCCGACCGTGTACCCGAACACTACGCTCGTGACGGATGTAGGGGAGAAGGAGGAAGAGGACGATCTTTACGCGGTGAAGGACTTCGCGGTCTAAGCCTTCTTCGGGGCGCGCTTCTTCTTCCTCGGTGTAGGCTTCTTGGCGGCAAGCGCTATCTTGGCTTCCGCCTGCGGCATCTGCTTGATCGTCTCCGCCTCTATCGCGTTACGGATGTGGCGGCGCGCCATGCCCGTTCTCGCGTACTCGAGCCATTTGGCCGTCGGGTGCGCGTTCTGCCGTTCGAGAACCTCCACGATATCGCCGTTTCTAAGTACCGTATCGAACGTGACCAGCTTTCCATTAACCTTGGCACCGTGCATGTGGTTCCCGAGCTCGCTGTGTATCGCGTAGGCAAAATCGACCGGCGTAGATTGCACCGGAAGATCGATAACATCACCCTTGGGGGTAAACACGAATACGCGGTGGCTGAAGAAGTCCTCCTTGAGTCCTTCGACGAATTCCTTCGACTCTTCGCTCGCCGAATGCGCATCCGCAAGCTCAGAGAGCCATCTGGGCTGCTCCGCTGGCTTCTTTGACTTGGCGGTCTCCGCCTCAGGCTTTCCGGCAGGCTTCTTCGAAAAATTGAGGAGGCCCGGGATGAGGTCGCGCACCCAGTGCATGGACACCTTCTCGAAGGCGCGCTTTTGTGTGCCCGCGCGCTTCTCCTCGACCTTCTTCCCGAGGTGCTTGTATGACATATGGGAGGCGATACCGAACTGCGCCCTCTGGTGCATCTCGTCGGTACGGATCTGTATCTCAACGACGCCTGCTTCTCCGGTGAGGACGGTGGTATGGAGTGACTGGTAGCCGTTAGGCTTTGGGAAGGCGATGTAGTCCTTGAACTCGCCCGGAAGGGGCTTCCAGGCGGCGTGTACGGCTCCGAGGACCTGATAGCAGTCGTCTATGGAAGTGACGATAACGCGCAGGGCGGCGATGTCGTGGATCTTCGTGATGTCGTCACCTTTGCGGCGCAGCTTCTGGTGCAGGCTCCAGAGCCCCTTCACCCTGATCTCCGTGCGGAAGTCGCGCATGCCGCGGCGCACGAGAGCATGCTGCAGAGACTTCTGGACGCGCGCGAGGCCTTCCTCGTTCTCCTTGCGCTTCAGCTTCCTCACCTCTACCGCATGTGCATATGCGTCCGGGTCTATGGCAGGGAACGCGAGGTCCTCGAAGTCCTTCTTAAGCCGTCCGATGCCGAGGCGGTCAGCCAAGGGCGCATATATCTCAAGTGTTTCGAGCGCAATGCGCTTCTGCTTCTCGGGCGGGACATGCTCGAGGGTCGTCATGTTGTGGTAGCGGTCCGCGAGCTTCACGATGAGCACGCGCACGTCCGCGGAAGTGGCTACCAGAAGGCGTCTCAATGATTCCGCATGGCGCTCCGCGCCCCGGTACTTATGCTGGCCGAGCTTGGTGACGCCATCGACCAAGAAGCGCACTTCGGGACCGAACTCGGCCTCGACCTCGTCTGAGGTGACGGGCGTGTCCTCGACCGCGTCATGGAGAAGGCCCGCCGCGATCGTCTGGGCGTCCATGCCCATCTCCGCCAGATGCTTGGCGACCGCGGAAGGATGTATGAAATAGGGTTCGCCCGAGTACCGCTTATGGTCCTTGTGCGCGTTCTCCGCAAACGCGTACGCTTTGCGGACCAGAGCCTCGTCCTCAGGCGAGGGGTCGCGCATTGCCGCCAGGATCTCTTTGACGGTGGTCACCTACAGAGCATACGTGCGTTACGGGCTCGGCGCAAACGAGTGTGCATAACCCGTTTGGGACAAGTGCTATCGTATAGGAGCATCGCTTCACAGGGAGGTGCGTTATGCAGCGCGATGACCAGTACATGATGACGGACGCGTCCACCGAGGACCAGACCGACATCTATGATCCTTCACAGCAGTTTCTGTTCCAGGAACTCGCTCCCGTCGAGCAGCCGGTCATTCCCGACCTTCTGTACGACTGAAGGATCTTCCCAGGTCAGACTACGAGAGCCGCCGCGATCTTCGCGGCGGTCTTTCCTTATGCCAGGTATGCTGCTGCCTCTTCAGGTGTGAGCGCGTCAGGGTCGACGCTCTCCGGAAGGTAGATCCTTCGGAGACCCTTCTTGAGGAAGAATCCCGCCTTTGACTTATAGAGGGTGAGGCTCTTGCCGGTCTTCGGATGCTTGCCGATCTCGCGCACGATATCGACGCCCTTAGGCGGCTGCTTCGGGGTGTCGACGAGCTGCACCGCCTCGGTAAGCGTGATTGTGTACGGGTCCCCGTTCTTGATGGAACGGAACTCTCCCTCGTGTGCGACATAGGGGCCAAAGCGCCCGGTGTTGGCGAGGATGGGCTTTCCGGAGACCGGGTGGTTGCCGAGCGCCCGCGGAAGCGAGAGATACTTCACCGCGTCCGCAAGCGTCACGGAAGTGGGATCCACGCCTGCAGGAATGCTTGCGCGCTTCAGGTTCGCCTTCGGCTTCTTCGCCTTCTTTGGCTTGCCGGACTTAGTGAACTCCTGGGGAGCTTCTTCTGCAGGAAGCTCCATCTCTACGTACGGGCCGAAGCGCCCTGTCTTCATGAAGATGGGTGCGCCCGCTTCCGGATGCATGCCGAGCGGTTCGTCGCTCTTGAGTTCCGAGCCATCTTCCTGCCGCGCGCCTTCGCACTCGGGGTAGCGCGTACAGCTCATGAACACGCCGCCGCGGCCTAGCTTGTATTCCATGGAAGAGCCACAGAGAGGGCAGGGGAACTCCTCGGGAGCCTTACCGAGCGAGGTCGCCTTGGGCAGGTCGTCCTTTGCGTGCACGGCCTTCTGGAAGGGCGTATAGAAATCCTTGAGAGTGGCCTCGTACCCGCGCTCGCCGCGTGCGATCTCATCGAGCTCGTCCTCCATCTCCGCCGTGAAGGAATCCGAGATGTAGTCGGCGAAATGCTCCTCAAGCCATCCTGAGACCACCATGCCGGTCGCAGTTGGGGTCAGCGTGCGTCCGGTCTTCTCGACGTATCCGCGGTCCTGGATGGTCTTCATGATGGACGCGTACGTGGAAGGCCTGCCGATGCCGCGCTTCTCGAGTTCCTTGATGAGGCCAGCCTCGGTGTACCTGTTAGGCGGCTCGGTCTGCTTCTCGGTATTGGTAAGCGAGATGAGGGAGACCGCCTCGCCCTCGGCAAGCTTCGGCAGCTCGGTGTCTTCGCCTCGCGCGCGGGTGTCCTCGACGAGCCAGCCAGCAAACACGACACGCGAACCGGTCGCGCTAAAGAGCGGAATGTCCCGATCAGCCTTCACCTTCACGCTGGTCCTCAAGACCTTTGCGGACGCCATCTGGCTTGAGAGCGCCCTCGTGCGGATGAGCTGGTACAGCTGCTGCTCGTCGCCGGTCGCGCCGGCAGTCTTCCTGCTGGGGTCCGTAGGACGTACGGCTTCGTGCGCCTCCTGCGCGTTCTTGCTCTTGGTCTTGTAGGTGCGCACCTCGACGTACTCCTTGCCGTGATCCTTCTCCACGGTCTGCGCCAGCTTCGCGACCGCTTCCTTTGCGAGGTTCACGGAGTCGGTACGCATGTAGGTGATGTGTCCGGCCTCATACAGTTTCTGCGCTGCGCGCATGGTGCGGGAAGGGGAGAAGCCGAGACGCGTAGAGGCCGCCTGCTGCATGGTGGAGGTGGTGAAGGGAGGCTTAGGGTTCCGCTCCTCGCTGCGCTCGGTTACCGAGTCGATGGACCACGATGCCTGCTCGCCCTCAGAAACGATGCGCGCGGCCTCCTTCTGGTCTCTCGGCTCTTCGACGCAGGACGCAGGGAACTGCCCGCCCTTGGCCTTGAACAAGGCGTCGAGCACGTAGTACGTCTCGGGAGTGAACGCCTGGATCTCGCGCTCGCGCTCGGCGAGTATGCGTAGCGCAGGCGACTGCACGCGCCCTGCGGAAAGCCCGTAGCGCACCTTCTTCCAGATGAGTCCGGAGAGGTCATATCCCACGATGCGATCCAGGACGCGGCGCGCCTCCTGGGCTTCCTTAAGGTTCTCGTCGATGTCGCGCGGGTGCGACATCGCTTCCTCCACCGCGGACTTGGTGATCTCATGGAAGACCACACGCTGCGGCTTCTTGAGGCCTACTGCCTCCTTGATGTGCCAGGCGATAGCCTCGCCCTCGCGGTCAGGGTCGGTCGCAAGGTAGACCTCATCGGCCTTCCGGGCGGCCTTCTGGATCCGCTCGATGACGTCGTGCTTGCCGCTTGAGATCACGTAGCGGGGCACGAAGCCCCCTTCGATATCCACCGCGTCCTTATTCGACTTCGGGAGGTCCCTGACGTGTCCCACGGAAGCGAGCACCTCGTACTCTTTGCCGAGGTATTGCTGTATGGTGCGCGCCTTTGCGGGCGACTCGACGATGAGGAGTCGTTTTGCCATGTGTAGGCTACTCATACCGCACTATATATATGATGGTCAAGAACGAGGGGTAGGAGAAGGCCTATACGGTCACTTCCACCCACACCGGGCGATGATCCGAGCCGGCACGCGTTGTGTGCACCCCTCTGGCCAGAACAGGCATGTGTTCGGGTACCAGGATATGGTCGAGCTGCGTACGCGTGCTGGGGTGCGTAACCATGCCGCGCAGAGGGTTCGTGAAGCCAAGGTCGGCATAGAACATCTCCGCCGACACACGCTCCCGCCATGGGAAGAGCGCATCGAGCATGGTGCCGCCGAAGAACCAACCAATAGGGCTTGCGAGGTATGAGTCCGTGATGTTGAAGTCCCCGCAGACGATCGAGGGCATGGCGGCATCACGTTCCCTTGTAAGTAGTTCGAGTTCTATTCTCCTGAATGTTGGGGCGGCGAGCGTCAGGTGCACGGAGAACACGCGTACCAGAGATCCTTCCGCAGTACGGATATCCACGAACAGCCCGTGCCGGTTACCAGCTCCACGAGCCCTCGACCAGACGCCAAGCCATTGGAGGGTTCGTATGAAAAGGCGGGCGCGCAAGGGAAAGCCTGGATCATGAAAGGGCAGTGCGAAGGACTGTGCGCGCGCGAACGGAAGATGCGACAGGATGACGACGTGATTGTCGCTGTGACGCCCATCCTCTAGGACGGACTGCTCTATCGCAGAAGCCAAATGAAACGGAAGCCCCTTAAGTCTCTTTAGGAAGTTCTCGGGTACCTCCTGCAGGCATAGTATGTCGAACTCAAGCAGTTGGATGAGCTCCAGCGCGTCATCAAGGCGCCTGTTCTCAAACAGCATGTTCCAGGAGTAGATCCTCATACCTTCCTCCACGTCCCGTACTCCTCCTTCGCAAGCCCCTTCATTTCAAGCGAAACGAGCGCCGTGAGCGTCTCTGACTCGGTAAGTCCCGATTCCTCAAGAAGCGCCTCCTTGCGCTTAGGCGACTCGATAAGGGAAAGGAGGGAAGCCTGCTCAGCCGAAAGCACCCCGTCCCTTAGCGTAGGCTCCATAGGAAGACCGAGTGCCTCGAGGATATGCGACGGCTCGCTAACAAGCGCGGCGCCAAGGCGTATGAAGAGGTGCGCGCCGTACCCGCCCGGATCCCCGATCCTGTGCGGCACGCACATGAGGTCCCGGCCGTACTCGCCTGCAAGGCGCGCGGTGATGAGGGTGCCGGAGCGTTCGCCCGCTTCGATGATAAGGACCGCGTCTGCTAAGCCGGCGACGATGCGGTTACGCTTGGGGAAGTCAGAGGGAAACGGCACATGGTCCGGAGCGTTCTCGGAAAGGAGCGCGCCGCCTTTCTCAAGGATACGCTTGGCTAGCGGATAGTTCGTACGGGGCGCTATGGCCCTGTCCGCCACTCCTGAGCCAAGGACCGCGATGGTGTGAAGGCCTGCCTCAAGCGCTGCTTCGTGCGCGATCGCATCAGCACCAAGCGCAAGGCCTGAGACGATGGAGATGGGGTGTCCACTAAGTCCCTGTATGAGCGCGTGACAGGCGCTCCTTCCGTACGGAGAGAGCGCGCGAGAACCCACCACCGCAAGGTACCTCGTGTCCCCGTCGGGCAGGCTTCCGCGCAGGTACAGGGACCCCGGCGGCTCCGGGATCTCCCGAAGATTGGCAGGGTAGTCCTTTGGCGCGAGTTGTCTGAGCTCCGTGTCCATACTATGCTTCCTTTATTATAGTCCTATGCTCGACATCAACTTCATCCGTGAGAACAAGGACGTCGTAAAGGCGGGAGCGCTCAAGAAGCGCATCGATATCGATATCGACCGGCTTATCGCGGTCGATGAGGAGCGCCGCACGCTCCGCATCCAGATGGACGAGAAGAAGGCCGAGCAGAACCGCATGTCGGGCGTCATCCAGCGGGCACAAGGGGACGAGCGGACCGCGCTCATTGAGCGCATGCGGCACGTCAAGGACGGTTTTGCCGAGCTCGAGGAAAAGTACAACGCGGTGATGAAGGAGTGGCAGACGCTTATGCTTGGCGTGCCGAACGTTCCTGATATGACCGTGCCTGAAGGCGAGTCGGATGCGGACAACCAGAGCGTGAAGACGTGGGGCGAGATACCTGAGTTCCCGTATCCGCTTAAAGACCATGTCGAGCTGATGACGAAGCTCGGTATGGCCGACTTCGAACGCGGCACCAAGGTCGCAGGCTTCAGGGGATACTTCCTCAGGGGCGACGGCGTCCTTCTGGCTAACGCGGTCTGGCAGCTTGCGATCAAGCACTTTAGCGCTAAGGGCCTCGAGCCTTTGCTTGCGCCGTCCCTGGTGCGTCGCGAGACCTTCATGGGCACCGGATACTTGCCGCAGGGCGAGGAGGATCTCTACAAGACCCAAGACGGGGAGTACCTCGCCGGTACCGCGGAGGTCGCGACCATGGGGTACTACATGGACGAGACCTTGGACCTTCAGATGCTTCCCGTGAAGTTCCTCGCGTTCTCCCCCTGCTTCAGGCGCGAGGCGGGAAGCCATGGCAAGGATGTGCGCGGCCTCATCCGCGTGCATGAGTTCTTCAAGTGGGAGCAGGTCGTGCTTTGCAAAGCCGACCACGAGGAATCGGTACGCACGCACGAGTGGCTCAACCGCAACACCGAGGAGTTCATCGAGCTGCTGAAGATCCCGTACCGCACGGTCGCCAACTGCGGCGGGGACCTCGGGCTCGGGCAGGTGAAGAAGTACGACATCGAGCTATGGGTGCCAGGAGAGAAGACCTACCGCGAGATCAGCTCCGCTTCCTATTTCCACGACTTCCAGACCAGACGCCTCAATATCCGCTATCGCGACGAGGAGGGGAAGATGCGGTTCGCGCACTCCCTGAACTCGACCGCGATCCCTACCCCGCGCATCCTCGTTTCCATCGTCGAGAATTACCAGCAGGAGGACGGCACCATACGCGTCCCCGACGCCCTCGTTCCGTATGTCGGCAAGGAGGTCCTGGGACGTCCGGCGTGAGGTGCGGGCGCCTGACGCGCCCCAGCCTGCCGCCCGTAAGCGTGAGAGCCTCAAGGAAAGAAGGCGCAAGCAGCGCCGTGTATTCCTGATCATACTCGCGATACTTGCGGCGCTCGTTCTGGTGGCGGTCGTGTATCTGTTATGGCAGCCGTTCGTACGGATAGCGAGCGTCTCTGCAGAGGGCCCGAATGCAGAGGACGCTAAGGTGATCGCAGAGCGCGCGCTTGAAGGAACATACCTGTACGCGCTTCCTAAGGACTCCATTTTCATATTCCCCGAGGGTGCGATACGCAGGGAAATACTTTCGACCTATCCTGCCGTAACGGCGGTCTCCATCAGCCGTACCGGCTTCACCTCTATCGCCGTCAAGAACGTGTCACGAACGTCTGCGTTCATGTGGTGCGGCGAGAGCGCTTCATCCTCCACCTCCTGCTACCAGGCGGATGCCGAAGGGTTTGTGTTTGCCGAAAGCGGGCTAGCGGCAGCTGCCAAGGTCGCCGACCTTATGAGCGCGGAGACTGCGCCTGAAGGGGTCGCAGAAGCTGCGCCGGCGGTCGAGGACATCGACATGAGCGTGCTGCGCGTGTACGCGCCTTTAGAAGAGACGGAGGGCGGTTCGTCCCCTGTGCGAGCGCACGTGGTAGGAGCGGCAAGGCTTCCCGACGCGCTACGGTTCGTGAAGGCGGTGAAGTCGCTCGGGGTGGGCGTGGTCTCGGTCGAGATACGCGACGATGAGGCGGATCTCTATACGCCGGAGGGCACCCGCATCACCTACATCCTCGGCCGAGAGCAGCAAGCCGCTGAGCTTGCGGCGTCCTCCTTTCCAACGCTCCATATCGGGAACGGCGGTCTTGAGTACGTCGATCTCCGGTTCGATGGGAAAGTGTACGTGAAGCGCTGGGGCGAGTCTGCTGCGCTATAGAAAAGAGAAACGGGCGCGGTCGGGTGTGACCGCGCCCATCATTCTATGTGCCCGGGAAGGCCTAGGCCGCGAGAGCCGCTTCGATGGCGAGCTGGGGCAGGGCGGCGTAGAGGACCTGCTCGAACGGGTCATCCATGTCGTAGAAGCGGTACGGATCCAGGTCTTCGATCTTGACGATCATCAGAAGGAACCGAACGGGCTCCGAGGTCTCCGGCAGCGGCGTGAACCGGAGCTCGTTGGCGGTTTCGAGCGTCACGACAATGACGTCGTTGGCCAGCCACCTGCCGTCGATGCTTTCGGTGACGGCCAGGAGCGCGCAGTTGGATGTGAGATCCCAGTTCACCCAGTTGTAGATCTCGTTCATCATCTCGTCCCGGTAGGCCCTGACAGGGCCAAAGATCTTCTTCTGTAGCATTTCTTTCCTCCTCGCTACGTGTTTATCTCACAATATTGTTAAAAAGTCAATGTCTGCTAGGATTTGCAGATGCATTCCTTCTGGAGGGACTTAGCGGCACCATTTTTCGTACTTGCGCCTATGGCGGACGTCACGGACCCTGCCTATAGGAAAGTCATCGCCCGGTACGGAAGGGCCGATGTCATGTGGACGGAGTTCGTATCGGCTGACGGCCTGTACCACACTCGCGAGATGAAGAAGATGGCGGACGCGGAGAATCCGCTCGTGCGCGACCTGCAGTTCGATGCGAGCGAGCATCCTATTGTGGCGCAGATCTTTTCGAGCAAGCCGGAGATGATCCGGTACGCGTCTAAGCTAGCTGGCGAGCTTGGCTTCGATGGAGTCGATATCAATATGGGTTGTCCTGACCGAGCTATCGAGCGTCAGGGATGCGGGGCGGGCATGATAAAGCATCCGGAACTGGTCGCACCTATCGTCGAAGCTGCGCGTATGGGCGTCGCTGACGCGGGACGCCCCGAGATGGGCGTATCGGTAAAGACGCGCATCGGGTACAACACGGAGGAGATCGATACGTGGCTGCGCACGGTGCTTCTTGAGCATCCGGACGCTCTCACCGTACACCTTCGGACCCGCAAGGAGATGTCCAAGGTCCCGGCGCACTGGGACTTGATGCCGAGGATTGTCGCGCTTAGGGACGAAGTATCGCCCGAGACTCGGATACTCGGGAACGGAGACGTAACAGATATCGAGGATGCCCGCAGGAAGGCAAAGGAGACAGGCGCCGATGGCATCATGCTCGGGCGCTCGATATTCGGGAACCCGTGGCTCTTTACGGGACACATGCCTAGCCCGAAGGAGAAGCTCACGGCGCTCCTTGAGCTGTCTGAGGAGTTCGCTGCCATGCGTCCCTCCAAGTCGTTCCACCTCCTCAAGAAGCACGTAAAGGCGTTCATCGTGGGGTACGACGGGGCAGCGGAACTGCGTAGCAAGGTCATGGACGCAAAGGACATCGAAGAGATGCAGACGCTCCTTAAGGCAGCTATAGCTGCGTGGTAGACTGGCCGCATGAGGCAGTCCCTGTATCGCGCGCATAGGCCCGCATCCTTCAAGGAAGTACGCGGCCAGGAGCAGGTCACCGATGCGCTTTCCGAGAGCATCAAGGCCGGGAAGGTGGGTCATGCGTATCTTTTTGCGGGTTCTCGCGGCCTTGGAAAGACCTCCATCGCGCGCATCTTCGCGAAGGAACTCAAGGTCACCGACAAGGACCTCTACGAGATCGACGCCGCTTCTAACACGCAGGTTGAGCACATGCGCTCCCTTATCGACAACGTCTACACGCTTCCATTTGAATCTCCCTATAAGTTCTACATCCTCGATGAGGCGCACATGCTCTCCAAGAGCTCCTGGAATGCATTTTTGAAGACGCTTGAGGAGCCGCCCGCGCATGTCATATTCGTGCTTGCCACCACGGAGCTTGAGAAGGTGCCCGATACGGTCCAATCCAGGTGCCAGGTGTTCGAGTTCAAGAAACCCACGCGCGAAGGACTCGCGAAGCTCGTTTTGGACGTAGCAAAGAAGGAGAATTACACCATCGAGAAGAGCGCTGCGGATCTGATCGCGCTTCTGGCCGATGGCTCGTACCGTGACGCTCTTTCGGTACTCGAGCGGGTGCTTTCGGTGTCTTCAGATAACTCTCTTTCACTTGAGGAAGTCGAGAAGGCAACCGGAGCGCCTAAGTCTGCGCTCGTACAGTCGCTCGTGGAGGCGCTCTCTGCCGGGAACGCAGGAGCTGCGCTTTCGGCTGTACGCACCGCAGGCGACCAGAGCGTCGATATGCCGCTCTTCCTTACGCTTGTAACGGAGTACGTACGTAACGTGCTTCTGGTCCGTCATGCGCCGGAACTCAAGGTCGCGCTTTCTGAAGAACTTGGGGAATCGTTCAAGGATATAGAGGCGCTTGCGAGCGACACGGGTTCCAAGATTTCGCACCAAACCTTGAAGGCGCTTCTTGATGCCGCTTCCTCCATCCGATACTCTCCTATCCCTGCGCTTCCGCTCGAGCTTGCGGTACTTGAGCTCTCTGAGGGCGTATGAGCATAGCGCGCGCCGTACCGCTGGTCGCTGGCCTGGCGCTCATCGGCGGGGCGGGGCTCATCGGATCGTACGTGCTCCAGAGCTCTGCGTACGAGCCGGCATGCTCGACGCCGATCACGTACTCCATCGGCTCCCTTGATCCACGCTTCGGCGTCTCTGAGTCCGAATTCCAGAGCGTGCTCGCTGAGGCGGCATCCGTCTGGAACACCGCCGCCGGAAAGACGGTCGTCACGTATAGCAAGGAGGGGGAGATTCCCGTGAGCCTCATGTATGACGAGCGCCAGAAGGCAGCGGAGCTTGGAAGCGCTATCGATAGCGACCAGGAAGCATACGAAGCCAAGCGCGCCGAGGTGGATGCGCTCGTCGCTTCCCACGAGGCGCAGTCAAGCGCGCACGAGGCGGCGCTCAGGGCGTTCGAACGCGACAAGGAAACGTACGATGCGGAAGTGTCCAGATGGAACAGACAGGGTGGCGCTCCACCAGCTGAGTATGCAAAGCTCGAGGAGACACGCAGGAGCCTTGAGCGAAGACAAGCCGCAATCAATAGGGAGGCGGGAGAGTTAAATGCTGCGGTCTCGGTAATAAATCGCGAGGTGCAGAAGCTTAATACGCTCGCCAACAAGGTCAATAAAAAGGTGGACGTGTACAACGCATTTGCTGGGCATGAATTTGACCAGGGTCAGTACGTCCAGGATGCGGACGGCGCCCGCATCACCATCTACGAGTTCAGGACCCGGGAGCAATTGGTGCGCGCTATGGCGCACGAGTTCGGCCATGCGCTCGGGATAGGGCATACGGAAGACCCGCAGTCCTTGATGTATCCCTATAACTCAGGGAAGAACCTCGAGCTGCACGAGGAAGATGTTGCGGCGCTTCGAGCAATCTGTCAGGATTAGGGCGTTCCTATTGGGGGATCGTCTAATGGTAGGACAGCGGGTTTTGGTCCCGTCAATCTAGGTTCGAGTCCTAGTCCCCCAGCTAAGGTAAAATGAAAGTATGCAGAGAACAACTACTTTCTTAATGTTTGTTGGAGAACAGTGTGGTAAGGCAAAAGAAGCTATCGAATGGTATACGTCACTTTTCAAGAATTCACAGATTGGAAATATCGAATATTTAAAGGCAGAGGAAGCTGATGGGAAAGAAGATCTTGTAAAACTCGCAACGTTTACTTTGGATGGTCAGGAATATATGGCGAACGACAGCCCGGCGCCGCATCAATTCACATTTACGCCTGCTATATCCATTTTTGTCTCCTGTGATTCCGAAGAAGAGCTAGAAAGCTTGTTTGAGAGCCTCTCGACCAATGGGAAAGTGCTCATGCCAGCCGATAACTACGGCTTCAGTAAGAAGTTTGCCTGGACAAATGACCGATACGGGGTGTCGTGGCAGTTGAACTTTGGATAAAAGTTCCAACATCGTCCCAGACATCCAGCCCTTTCGCATCTGGTGGTATGCTTTTCCCCATGGAAAGCTTTGAAAGCCGCGAGAGTTCTGGGCCTTCACTCCACTCTGCAAGCCTTGAAGATATCGATGTCCTCATAGACATAGAGCAGAGCGTGCCGAAGACGGATACCTACTCGCCCATGCTGACCGAGCGCGGATGGCAGCGGGAGATGGCCGAGTACACTGTCGAGATAATCAAAATGGGAGATGTTGCGGTCGGCAGTATCGCATACGCAGAGAAGGAGCCCGGTCACGTATACATAAGCGGCGTGATTGTCAGGCCTGAATACCAAGGCAGAGGTATCGCAACAAACGCCATACGGCAGGTACTTGATAGATACTCTGGCGCTAGCCGTATCGACCTTGTTACTCACCCGGACAACCCAGCGCTCAAGCTCTACGAGTCCCTCGGATTCAAGGTTGAGGAGCGCAAGGAGAACTACTTCGGAGACGGACAACCGAGGCTGATGCTCGCACTCACCCGAGAACAGGCCGACTCATAAACAGAATCGCCCGACGAGGTCGGACGACCTGTCAGGCGATGCGGGATCAAGCGGCAAGCAGGAAGGAACAACCCTCCTCGAACGAGACGCTCTCCTCGTCATGTGGTGGTTCATCGGGATGACAGTCCAGATGTTCCCGCATAACGAGAACGCGCCGCGTATCCACCTTCCAGAGCCATCGGCGATACTCCTCGCCGGGATGGATCTGCCGGTGGCAGGTGTCGCAGTGATACGAGTGACGAGCTGTTTGGAAGCTCTCACCCCAAATCCAGGTCATGTGAGCCTCCAGTAATGCCTAGTGGGACCCTATCATACCCACGCCTGCCTTCAAATCATCGGACGCGGCGCTGGTCCTGGTAGGGTATAGTTAGTGCATATGAAATTCTTCGTCACATACCAGATGCCCCATACGGGACTTGATCAGTGGATGCAGATGCCCGAGGAGGAGCGCAAGGCAGGGGAGCAGCAGATGCAGGATGAGTGGAACTCGTGGATGGAGTCCCATAAGGATTCCATTATCGAGTCAGCGGGCGTCGGCAAGCCAAAGCGCATCACCAAGGAAGGGGTCGAGGACTCGCGCAACGACCTTATGATGTACTCGTTTGTCGAAGCCGACTCCATCGAAGCCGCAGCTGAGATGTTCAAGGACCATCCGCACTTCGGGATTCCCGGCGGCTGGATCGAGGTAATGAACGTTAACAAGGATATCGGGTAGTCCCATGGCGCGCGTAAGCACGTACCTCAACTTCCAGGGCAATACCGAGGAAGCGTTCCTGTTCTACAAATCCGTTTTCGCCACCGAGTTCGAAGGCGGAATTCATCGCATGAAGGACGTTCCGGCTGAGGGCATGCCGCCTTTAAAGGAGCATGAGCTTAATCTCGTCATGCACGTATCCCTCCCGATCCTGGCAGGGCACATGCTCATGGGTACCGATTCGCTCGAATCCATGGGTCAGAGCGTTACAGTGGGCAATAACGTAAGCATCAACCTGGAACCCGATACCCGAGAGGAGCTCGACCGACTCTTCAATGCGCTTTCTGAGGGCGGGAAGGTAGAGATGGAGCCGCAGGACATGTTCTGGGGCGACTACTTCGCAGCCTGCAAGGACCGGTTCGGCGTGAGCTGGATGTTCAACTGCGCAAGCACACAGTAGGCCATGGACCGTCACGTCGGTCTTTTCTCCATCGTAGTCGCTGATTACGACGAGGCAATCGAGTTCTATACGAAGAGCCTCGGTTTCGCGCTTATCGCTGACGAAGACCGCGACGCAGGAAAGCGCTGGGTCGTGGTCAAGCCTGGAACAAGTGGTACGGGCATCGTGCTTGCTAAGGCCAAGAACAGCGAGGAGGAATCAAGGATAGGGAACCAGACAGGCGGCCGGGTCGGCTTCTTCCTCTATACCGAAGACTTCCAAAGGGACTACGACTCCATGCTTGCAAATGGAGTCCGCTTCCTCGAAGAGCCCAGGTACGAGGCGTACGGAAGCGTCGCGGTATTTGAGGACCTATACGGGAACAAGTGGGACTTGCTTGAGCGTAAGGGCTAGGGCTTCAGCACGACCTTAATACAGCCATCCTCCTTCTTCTTGAAGATCTCGTAGCCCCTAGAAGCCTCGTCCAGGTTCAGGTGGTGCGTGATAACGAACGAAGGATCGATCTCGCCGTTCTCCACTCTCTTTAGTAGCTCCGGCACGTACTTCTGCACGTGCGTCTGGCCCATCTTGAGCGTCAGGCCTTTGTTGAACGCGAACCCGAACGGGAACTTGTCCGAAAGTCCTCCGTACACGCCAGCAACGGATACCGTACTGCCTTTCTTCGCGCAGTAGAGTATCTGCCTGAGCGCGGCGGGCCGGTCGCTCTCGAGCATTACCGCCTGTTTTGCCTTGTCGTATACGTCCATGAATCCGCCAAGCCCGCCCGCGCCGTGCGCCTCCATACCGACCGCGTCGATGCAGGCATCGGGACCCCGCCCATTGGTCATCTCCTTGAGCGCCTCAGATACCTTCGTGTCCTCCTCGTAGTCGATCGTCTCCGCACCCGCTTCTCTTGCCATGGCGAGGCGTTCCGGGAACCGATCGATCGCAATGACCCGTCCGGCGCCCTGCATGAATGCCGAGCGTATCGCGAACTGGCCGACCGGTCCCGCGCCCCAAATAGCTACGGTCCCGCCCTCAGGGATATCCGCATTCTTCGCAGCCATCCACCCGGTAGGGAAGATGTCGGTCAGGAAGAGCAGCTTCTCGTCCGGGAGCTCCTTAGGCACTTTGAACACGCTCGTCTCCGCGAAGGGCACGCGCGCATACTCGGCCTGGCCGCCGCAGTATCCGCCGAACATGTGCGAGTACCCGTAGAGGCCCGCCGCAGAGTAGCCCATGAACTTCTCAGCGATCTCCTTGTTGGGGTTCGTGTTATCGCACAGCGACCACTTCCCGCTCGTGCAGTATTCGCATCTGCCACAGGTGATGGTAAAGGGGACGATGATGCGGTCACCTACCGCAAGCTCCTTCACGTCATTTCCTACCTCAACGATCTCGCCCATGAACTCGTGGCCGAAGATGTCTCCGTGCTCGACAGTCGGTATGAACCCGTCATAGAGGTGCAAGTCAGAACCGCAGATCGCGGTCGACGATATCTTCACGATCACATCGGTAGGCTCCTTGATGACCGGGTCTGGCACGGTATCGACCGATACGTTGTTTCGTCCGTGGAATACGACTGCTTTCATGTGGGCATTGCTTGAGCTGGTAACTTGAAGCACCGTAGCCAGGAGGCGGTGAACCGTGAGTGAATGGCAAAATTGACAGGTCAGTGCATCTGCAGTTGTATACACCCAACGTCGTACCTTGATCTTTCGAATAGGCATGCGGATTGGCGACGTTGCCGCGGGTCCTATGAAGGAGAACTGCCATGACTGTCGTGCATCTGTCGGCCAATGAGGCCAAAAGCGACGAGAAGCTTGCCAAGCTGCTTGAAGAGCTACGTGATCTGCAGCAGCCCAAGCCGTATCGGACCTACGTGACCGATCACAAATACGAGCATCATTTCTATCTGGTCACGACCAGCAAGGATATCCACCTGATGCTGGGCAAGCTGACGCAGTCGGCACGGCTCACGTTCTGCCGGTATCTCGCATGGTCGTTCGCCGACCTTGAGGCCGAGCTCAGCCTCACCGTTGAGCAAGAGGACGGCAGCGCCTCCAAGCCGCTGTTCATCACGAAGTCGGTCATCGGTACCGAGATCCACTTCCATCTCGCGCCTAGCCGCTGATACGACCCAATACCACCCGCCCCAGCTTCGATGACTGGGGCGGTTAGTCTTTATCCTCCGGTGACCGCTACCGCGGACATCGGCTCCATTTTGGCGCCAATGGACTCGTTCTCCTCAGCGGACAGTATCTCGTCCGCGCGGGCGAGTATCGTCGCTTCCTCCATCTTCGCGTGCTCAAGGATCTTGGGCATCGCCATCTTAAGAGCTGTGGTACGGCCGATAGGAAGGATGCGCGCCGCGGCAGTCTGGGCTTCTAGCACCTTCTGCTCGGCCTCGAGCTTCTCGAAGTCATCGTCGTCATCAAGCGCGCCCTCTAGTGCCGGATAGAAGTGCTCGTCCTCCATCTTTTCGTGCGTTGCGAGCGCCTCGAAGATCTTGTCCTCGAGCTCCTTGTTATCCTCCGGATCTGACGCCTTCAATTCCTCGAACAGTGCCTCAACGGCGCGATGGTCGCGCCTGATTACATCGGTTGCTTTCATGGTTGCTTTCATATGCCTTGAATCTAGTACCTGTGCGCTGAAGTGCGGGTGAAGCGGCTACTCCTCCTTTGACTCGTAGAATCCCTTCTGCAGCTTGGCCTGGACGCTGCGCGGCATCACGCGCCGGGAGAAGGTCATGGCCTTGTTGAGCATGCCGGGTATGATGACGCGCTCCCCGTCCATGAGCGCGCGGTACGCGTCCTTGGCGACCTCCTCAGGCTTCATCATGAGCCGCTCGTCGTGCGAGCGAGCGTCTTCCATCTGAGCATACGCAAAGAACTCCGTATCGACCGCGCCAGGGCACAGGCACGTGACGGTAACGTTCGTATCCTTGAGCTCCTCGGAGAGGGCTTCCGAGAGCGATATCACATATGCTTTCGATGCGTTATACGTCGCCATGAGCGGCCCGGGCTGATATCCCGCAATGGAACCGAGGTTCAGCACCTTGCCCTCGTTTCGTGCGACCATGTCGGCAAGGTAGAGGCGCGTAAGATGGGTGAGCGCTTCGATATTGAGGCGCATGATCTCATGCAGCTTGCCAACCGGTGCTTCCCAGAGCACCGAGCGGTACCCGACGCCCGCATCGTTCACGAGTATGTCGACGCGATGCCCGCGACTCTGAATCTCCTCATAGAGCTCCTGTACCGCGCCGTCCCTAGTGAGATCCTTGGCGACAGGAGTGATCTGAACGCTGTGCATGGCGCGGTGCTTATCGACTGCTGCCTCTAGCTTCTCTTTATTCTTGGCTACCGCGATGACATCGTGCCCATGCCTGGCGAACTCGTGCATGAGGGCCTCGCCGATGCCGCTTGAAGCGCCTGTGATTAGTACTGTGCTCATGGAATCTCTGTTAGGGAATAGGCGCTCATGATGCCTTGCCGCCCGTGAAGGCTGTCTTAGCAGGCGGTGCTGCTATACTCGCGGTATGCAAAAGATCACACCATTCATCTGGCTCGAGAAGGGAGCACGCGAGGCTGCAGAGTTCTATGTCTCCGTGTTCGGTGATGACTCCCGCATTACGGAGGTGCAGGTAACGGATAACACGCCTTCCGGTACGGTCGAGGTCATCACCATGTCGCTACGGGGAGCCGAGCTCACGCTCATGGCCGCAGGCCCCTTCAGGGAGATCAACGAAGCCATCTCTCTCGTTATCAATTGCGAAAGCCAGGAGGAGGTGGACCACTTCTGGAACGCGCTGTCTGCGGTGCCTGAAGCGGAGCAGTGCGGCTGGCTTAAGGACAGGTTCGGCGTCTCTTGGCAGGTGGTGCCCGTGGAGATGAACCGCATGTTCACGGACCCTGACAAGGAGAAGGTCGCTCGCGTCACCGAAGCGATGCTCCAGATGAAGAAGCTCGACATCGAGGCGCTGAGGAAGGCCTTCGAAGGCTAGCGCTTGCTGAACATCCGATAGGTCGGCTATGCTTGGTACATGAGCGTCCTCGAGCTCTTCTCCATAGCCATAAGCCTCTCGATAGACGTCGCCGTCGTCTGCCTTGCGGCCTCCGCACTCCGGAGGCCGTCGTTTAAGAATGCGCTCTTCATCCCGGGCGTATTCGCGTTCTTCCATGCGGTCATGCCGCTCCTTGGTCTAGGGCTCGGGCTCGGGTTCAAGGAGTACCTGGCTTCATACGGGCATATTATCGGATTCGCGCTCCTGTTGTTCGTGGGTCTTAAGATGCTCAGGGAATCCCTGAGCACGGACGAGGGGGACGTGGCGCGCATCCTCAGGCCTGGCACCCTCATCATCCTCGCGCTTGCGACGAGCGTGGATGCGCTCGTGATCGGATTCTCCTTTAACTTCGTCGCGGTCGACCTGCCGCTTGCGGTGCTCCTCATCGGCGGCGTCACGTTCGCTGCAGGACTCCTTGGCATGTACTTCGGGAGGAAGGGAACGCTCCTCCTGGGCAACCGGGTACAGACCCTGGGGGCCATCGTCCTTATCCTGCTCGCGTTCAAGGTCCTTCTGGTCGGCTAGCGTTTGGTATACTTTCGGGCATGAACAAATACGTCATCGGCATCGTGCTTGTGGTGGTCGTGGGCATCCCTATGGGGTACTGGGCGTGGTACATGGGCCAGCCCGGCAAGTACGATACGTTCGCCTCGTGCCTTAGCGATCAGGGCGCCAAGTTCTATGGCGCGTTCTGGTGCCCGCACTGCCAGGAGCAGAAGGCGCGCTTCGGAAAGTCCGAGAAGCTACTCCCATACGTGGAGTGTTCCGAGCCAAGCGGCAAGGGACAGCTCCAAGTCTGTACCGATGCGCGCGTCGAATCCTATCCGACCTGGGAGTTCGCTGATGGAAGCCGCCTCTCCGGCACGCAGTCCCTCGAGGCGCTCGCAGAGAAGACCGGCTGCGCACTCCCGTCCTAGCGTATGAGCGGGCTCGCTTCGCAGCTGACCGACCTCCTTGCGCTTGGCACGCTCATAGCACAGCTCCTCATCGTGCTTCTTATTGCGCTACGCATAGGGAAGCCTTCCGTACTTGGCTTCCTTAGGCCTTTTGTGCTACCGGTGCTGTTTATAGTCACGCTTGCCGCCTCGCTTCTCACGCTCGTCTATTCAGACGTGTTCGGGTTCGCGCCGTGCGGGCTCTGCTGGTTGCAGAGGGTGTTCTTGTACCCGATGCCGATCCTTATCGCGATCGCATACTTCGCTAAGGACCAGGGCATAGGGAAGTACCTTGCAGGCTTAAGCGTTCCGGGCCTCCTCATCGCGCTCTACCAGCACTACCTGCAGATGGGGGGTAGCGATGTGCTCCCGTGCCCGGCTAGCCCCGGAGCCGCAGACTGCGCGCAGCGCATCATCTTCGAGTTCGGCTACATCACGTTCCCGCTTATGGCGGCGACGGCGTTCGCCTTCGTTATCGCGCTCTGGTGGAGTACGCGCAAGTAGGCATGTTCGATCCAAAGAGCAAAGAGACCATAGGGCACCACCTCTTTCTCGAACCGGATGAGCCGCTTCTAGGAGAGCTTTCAGGCATCATACGTACGCTCTCAGAAACTTATGGCGGACCTGTATTTGATCCTCATGTGACGCTTCTTGCGCGCATCGAGGACGATAATGTTATGGAAAAGGCGCGCATCCTCGCTCGCGAGATGCTGCCGCTTACGCTTAGGGTCTCAGGGATTGAAGGAGAGGATGAGTACTTTAGAGCCTTCTACCTCAAGGTTGAGCCGACGCCCGAGCTTATGGATGCGCACTCGCGCGCAAACGAGCTCTTTGGCATGGAAGATGCGCGAGCGTACGCGCCCCATTTGAGCCTCTTCTATGGGAACATTGATGACGATGCGAGGCAAAGACTCCGTGCGGCCGTACCTTCCTTTGTCGGAACCACGTTCACGGTCTCGACGCTGAGTCTCTTCAAGACCGCAGGTGCGGCCGACCTCTGGCAGCGGACCGAGCGCTACCCGCTTGGCAGATAGTTATGCACCCGACGCCTCTAAGTGCCTGGACGGCGCCCTGCTAGAGTTACGGTATGAACCTCTTTTCCTCTCGAACCCTTTCGTGGTGGCAGGTAAGCATTATCAAGGTCTCGGTGCTCTGTATCGGCATCGCCATCGGCTCGTACTGGAGCAACGTGTTCGTCGGACACCTGACGACGCTTGTCGCGCTCGGCGTGTTCCTCGGGGTCGTGAGTGCCTTCATCTGGCTCAAGAAGTAGCCCAGCCAACATGAATGCTTCGCAGCACAGAGGATTCACCCTCATCGAGCTCCTGGTCGTCATCGCCATCATAGGCATCCTCTCCTCCGTCGCGCTCTTCTCCCTTAACGAGGCGCGCATCAAGGCCCGCGATGCCGAGCGCAAGTCCGAGATCGCACAGTATGGCCGCATCCTCTCGGCTAGCTGCTACGTACCAGACGGAGGAACCGGCGACTACGATCTCGCGGACGTCATCCCAGAGTTTAAGAGCAAGAACAGCCAGTACGCTGAATACCTGGCGCAGCTGCCGCAGGACCCCAACGGCACCCAGACCGAGACCAGGTACCGCTATGTGGTGAACGGTGAAGGCGGCTGCGCGCTCTATGCGAACCTCGAGAACACGAAGGAGAACGTCACGCTCGAGATAACGACGGCGACGCCTCAGGGCGGAAGCGGAGTGTACGAGGCGCCAAGCGCCGGGCCTAACGGCACCACCAAGTACTTCCACGTCTCCAACTAGCTTCACGTCCGCTCCAGAGCCGGTAGTACACGCTTAGGCCTGCATGCGCAGGCCTTTTGCTACCCTTGGCGTCTTCCTCGTCGCGGCCCTTGCTATCGGGTATAGCGCGTACGAGTGGAGCGCGCATAAGGAGGAGATCGTCATACAGCTCTCGGACCTGTTTGAGGACATCGCGCTCCCGTACCGGGTAGCCGCGCTTGCAGGAAAGCCTAGGGACACGGCGCTCGCGCTCCCTGTCGAAGGGGTCGAGCGTGCCCGGGTAGCTGATACGTGGGGCCAGGCCAGAAGCGAAGGCCGATCGCACGAGGGCACGGACATCTTCGCCGCGCGCGGCACGCCGGTCTATTCGGCGACCGAAGGCTACGTAGTGCGGGCAGGCACGAACCGCCTGGGCGGCACTATCGTATTCGTGGTCGGACCCGGCGGCATCCGCTACTACTATGCGCACCTCGAGCGCATCGCAGACGGGATGGAGTTCGGCACGAAGGTGACCAGGGATACGGTGCTCGGATTTGTCGGCAATACCGGCAACGCATCAGGGACGCCGCCGCATCTCCATTTCGGCATGTACGGAAGAAGCGGGCCGGAGAATCCGTACCCGCTCCTTGTCGACCGCTAGAAGGTGACCGGGATGACGAGCTCCTGGTCGCGCTCAGGATCGCCTGAGGCGTTGGCCCGCTTCAGCACGACGCTTCCGGTAGAACCTGCCGCTTGAGCGGGGAAGGAGATCTCTCCCCTAAACGGTACGAACTCCTCGGTCATCCAGTCCTCGGTCGCCTCGATGTAATGCTCTGTAAGGACCGTGCCCTGCGCGTTACGTACCTCTACGCCAAACGAGGCCTCGAAGAACCAGTATCCGCGTGCCTCACCAGTGATCGTGAGGGGTGAGCCTACCCGCGCGCCTATCGTAGGCGTATCCACGCGGATGAGGTTATCTATCTGCGCTGTGGCAGGTGCCTGCGGTGCTGGTTCCGCGACTTCTTCCGTGAACGAGAGTCCCGACGGCGTCATGCAGCGCCTCGGGTAGCTCTCCATGACCGGGTAGAGCGCAGTGCACTCCTCAAACGATGTAGGCTCCACGATAGCGGCGCTCTCGGGATCCCGGGTGAACGCGTAGACCGCGATGGCGACACCGATAAGCAGCAGTACGGCAGCGATAAGTACGTATGTCTTCATATAGCTAAAGTATGAGTGCATCGGGGTGAGCCGGCAATGAACGGCCCTGGGAGAACGAAGGGAAATACGGTAGGGTAGGGATATCGTGGCTAAAGAAGGCGCTAACACATCCGGCGGACCCCGCGAGGCCGTCGTCAGATTCGAGGACGTCACCTACAAGTACGGACACAACCACACCATCCTAAGCGAGGTGAGCTTCTCCATGAAAAAGGGGATGAAGGTCACTTTGATGGGCCAGAACGGCGCTGGCAAGTCGACCCTCTTCAAGCTCATCACGGGCGCTCTTTCTCCTGAGGACGGCAAGATCGTGATCGCGCCGCGCACCAGCATCGCGCTCTCGCATCAGGTCGTGCGCCCTGAGGAGCGGGAGATGACCGTGCGCGACTTCTTCCAGAGCCGGTTCAAGGAGCGGGTGTACGACATCGACCCGAAGATAGACCGCGTGCTCGAGGTGGTGAACCTGAGGGCGGACCACGACCGGATCATGAAGACCTTCTCTGGCGGCCAGCAGGCGCGGCTCCTGCTTGCTTCCGCACTCATCCAGGACCCGGACCTCCTTCTTCTTGATGAGCCCACCAACAACCTCGACGCAGACGGCATCCGGCACCTCACGGACTTCCTGAAGGCGTACGAGAAGAGCTGCTTGGTGATCTCGCACGACGCAGAGTTTCTGAACGCGTTTACCGAGGGCGTCCTGTACCTCGACGTCAACACCAAGAAGGTTGAGCAGTACGTGGGTAACTACTTCGATCTTCTAAAGGAGATCACCGCACGCATCGAGCGGGAGAACCGCAAGAACGCGCAGCTCGCGAAGAAGATTCAGGACAACAAGGACAAGGCGAACTTCTTCGCGCAGAAGGGCGGCAAGATGCGCCTCGTGGCTAAGAAGATGCGCGAGGAGATAGAGGAGATGGAGGATGAGGTCGTCGATGTGAGGAAGGAGGACAAGACCATCCGTCCGTTTACGATACCGGTCCAGGAGGACGTGCTCGGCGAGGTGCTCACCATCACCGAGGTGCACACCATCGACCCCAAGACGCATAAGCCCAAGGTCAAGAAGGCGAACGTAACGCTCAAGAAGCGCGACCACCTGCTCCTGAGGGGTCCAAACGGCATCGGCAAGACCACGCTCCTTGAATCGCTCGCGCATGGCACCGCAAAGGGCGCCGCAATCTCACGCGGCATAAAGGTCGGCTACTATCGCCAGGACTTCTCCACGCTCGATTTCGATAAGAGTGCCCGGGAGGAGCTGCTTTCCGCCATGGAAAAGCCTAACGAGGAGAAGATGCGTGCGACCGCGGCGGGCTTTCTCATCACCGCCGACACCATCAACAAGAAGATCGGCTCGCTCTCAGAAGGACAAAAGGGCCTCGTCGCGTTCGCGAAGCTCGTGCTGCTTCAGCCCGGCCTCCTCATCCTTGATGAGCCGACCAACCACATCAACTTCAGGCACATCCCCGTGATTGCCAAGGCGCTCCATGATTTTGAGGGCGCGATGGTGCTCGTCTCGCACGTCCCGGAGTTCGTGGAATCCGTACGCATAGACGAGATCCTCGACCTCGCTAAGTAGCTATGGAGCAGTGGTACGTGTACATCGTCGAATGTGCCGACACCACGCTCTACATCGGCGCGACCAGGGACGTAAAGCGCCGCGTAGAGGAGCACAACGCCTCTTCTAAGGGCGCGCGGTACACGAAGACCCGTCGTCCCGTATCACTTAGGTACATGGAGATACATCCCTCGCAAAGCGCAGCCTTGGTGCGGGAGATAGCGCTTAAGCGTCTTACGAAGAAGGAGAAGCTCGCGCTTATCGAAGGCCAAGGGAACTAAGGAACGTCTCGAGCTCCTCGCCGGCTAGCGCGCGGTACTCGCCTGACTTGAGGCCGTCGAGCTTCACGTTCATCACGCGCGTGCGCTTCAGCTCCTTCACCTCATTGAACATGGCGGCGACCATGCGGCGTACCTGGTGCTTCTTGCCTTCGGTGAGCGTAATAGCGAAGGAATGCTCGCCGGTCACGCGGACCTTGGCGGGCTTTGTCACGTATCCCTCAATATCCACGCCCGCCTCAAACTTCTCCTTGAGGTTCGCCCTGAGCTTTTCCTTCGTCCGTACCTGGTACTCCTTCTCGTGTTCGCGGTCAGGGGAGAGGAGCCTGTCGGTCACGCGCCCGTCATCGGTTAGGATGATGAGCCCATGGGAATCCTTGTCGAGCCTGCCCACAGGGAAGGTCCCGGCAAGTTCCGGGTTCTCGCTCACCAGGTCGTCTATATCTGAATCATCATCCTGCGCCGAGTGGGTCACCACGCCGCGAGGCTTGAAATAGGCGAAGTAGCGGTAGCGCTTCTTCGACTTGCTCCTCACGACGACCTCGTCGCTCTCGAGCACCTTGTCGCCAAGCACGGCCCTGCGGCCGTTTATGGTCACGAGGCCCTTCTCGATGAGCTCATCAGCCGCACGCCTCGTCGCGTAGCCTTGGTGCGCGAGGTATTTGTTAAGGCGCATGGGGTAGCCGCTGTCCATAGCGGCAGTATAGCCTAGTTGCTCCCGACGAGCGTGAAGTCGGTAACGGTCACGTCCCGGTTATCCTCGCTCACGGTGTAGCGGAAGGCCGCCTCGTACGCCATATGGCCGTCCTCGTAGCTTACGTTGCCCTGGCCATCGAGAAGGCGCAGGCGCGTGATGTAGAAGGTGCCGCCCATAGAGGGCTCGACCGGTGATAGGTCCGCCAGGTTCGCCCTGACGTAGTTCTCGATAGCGTCAGCGCGCGCATTCACGTCAGCGTTCTCGCCCGTGTACTGGGGCGGGACAGACGTGCTGTTCTGGTAGATCGCGTACGCGAATATAGCGAGAATCGCGATGATGAGCGCGATAACAAGGATGCGGGTTCGGTTTGCAGTGGTCATATGGTTGTTCCTATGTAGCTATAGACGGATAAAGGGGCGATGAATGTCAGTAGGACTTCCCATCGAACGGGACGACCTCCAGCTGTGCGGTATCCACGTTATCCAGGCAGCGTACGTTTATGGTGGCGATACGGTTTGCCTCCTTGTCCATCCCGTACGCGAAGGATTCCACGCCGCAAGTGCTGCAGAAGAGGTGCTCGATCTGCTTCTTGTTGAAGCGGTATTCGGTGAGCGCGTCCTCTCCGGAAAGGAGCCGGAAGGACCCGGCCGGCACGAAGGAGAGCAAGAGGCCCTTCATGCCGCAGTGCGAGCAGTTGCAGCTAAGCACGGAGCCGAGCTCCATATCCACCTCATAGCGCACCTTTCCGCAATGGCACCCGCCGGTATACGTAGTCATGAGAAGCATAGTAGCAGGGGTAGGGCAGGCTGTGGAAGGATAGCGTTGACCTTCGAACAATTGTTCGAATATACTGATATGTATGAACGAGGCGTACCAGCAGAAAATCCTGCGCTTCTACCGCGACAAGAAGCGCATGCCCACCATCACGGAGGTCATGGCGCTCTGCGGCCTCTCCTCAAGGAGCTCCGCGCACTACGTCGTACGAAAGCTCGTCGAATCGGGAGTAGCGCACAAGGACCGGACGGGCCGGCTCGTGCCTGCGCACGCGCTCGATGCGCTCCCTCTGGTCGGACACATCCGCGCAGGGTTCGCCGCTCCGGCTGAAGAGGAGCTCGCGGATACGGTATCGATAGGCGAATACCTCATACGCCGTCCTGAAGCCAGCTACCTGCTTGAGGTAGAGGGCGATTCCATGGAAGGGGCGGGCATACACGAGGGCGACATGGTCGTGTTCGAGCGTACCCACGACCATAAGCCCGGGCAGATCGTCGTGGCGCTCACCGAGGACGGGTATACCCTCAAGTACCTGAGGAAGAAGGGCAACACCTACTACCTCGAAGCCGCCAACGAGAAGTACCCCGACCTCTATCCCAAGGAAGGACAGATCATCGGGGTCGTGACGGCGACCTTCAGGAAGTACGTATGAGCCCGTACCCCAAGGCCATCCTCCATTTCGACGGCGACGCGTTCTTCGCCTCTATCGAGCAGGTCTTGAACCACGAGCTCAAGGGCAAGCCCGTCGTCACGGGCGCCGAGCGCGGCGCGGCGACCTCCATCTCATACGAAGCGAAAGCTAAGGGCGTCTCGCGCGGTATGACCATGCGGGAGATACGGCTGGTGTGCCCGGAAGCCGTCGTCGTGCCGGGAAACTACACGGCATACTCCATCTACGCTAGGAGGATGTACTCCATCGTCCGCTCCTTCACGCCCATCGTCGACGAGTACAGCATCGACGAGTGCTTCGCGGACATCACCGGGCTCGACGCACGATTCTCCATGCCGTACGAGCGTATCGCGCTTCTTATGAAGGACCGTCTCGAGGAAGAGCTCGGGGTCACGTTCGGCGTGGGGCTCGCGCCAAACAAGACCCTGGCCAAAGTCGCCTCCAAGTACCGCAAGCCCGCCGGCTTCACGGCTATTCCCATGCATGAGATCGACGCGTACCTCGGGACGCTGCGCGCAGGGAGCATCTGGGGCCTCGGGGGCGCCTCAAGCCTCCGGCTCGAGCGGCTCGGGATAACGGGGGCGCTCGAGTATGCCAAGCAGACGGAAGCGTGGCTTGCCGAGCACAAGTTCGAGAAGCCCCTCAAGGAGATCTGGGCGGAACTGAACGGGCACTTCGTGAGGCCGCTCAACATGCACACGGACCATCGTGTGGGATCGATCATGAAGACCCATACCTTCAAGCCAACGACCAGGCGCGACGAGATATTCTCCGAGCTCTCGAAGAACGTGGAGGCGGCATGCGCCAAGGCGCGCCGGCATCGTGTGAAGGCCAAGGCCATCTCCTTCTACCTGAAGACCCAGGAGTTCACGTACGCGGGCCGCCAGCTCGAGCTTCCGGTCGCGCTCGATGACGCGCGGGAGGTCCTAAGGCTCGTCGATGCCGAGTTCGATGAGGTGTACGACCCCGGCATCCTCTACCGGGCGAGCGGTATCACGCTGCGCTCCCTCATCCAAAGCGGGGAGGTCACCAACGACCTGTTCGGGGAGCAGGAGAAGGCGGATACCAAGGCGCTTGGCGCGCACAAGGCGATAGACGCCCTCAACAAGCGCTACGGCAGGCACACCGTGTTCCTCGCCTCGAGCCTGAAAGCGGTCCTTGTGAAGGAGCATTCGCTCAAGGGACGAAGCACGATGCGCGCTCCCATGCCGGTAGACGCCTGGAAGAAGACGATCGATATCCCGTATCTCGGAAAGGTGCGATAATGCCCGTCCGTCTATACGTGTATGCAGTCCTTTCCTGAAGTATTTTCCATAATCGATACCGAGACCACCGGCATGCGCCCTCCATACTCGAGGGTCATGGACATCGGCATCATCCGCGTCGAGCACGGCAAGGTGGTGGAGCGTTTCTCGACACTCATTAACCCGGGGAGCCACATTCCGCCCTCCATACAGCGCTTCACCAACATAACCCCGGAAGACCTAGTCCGCGCGCCCGCGTTCGAGGACATCGCGCTTACGGTAGAGGAGCTCCTGAAGGACTCGGTGTTCGTCGCCCATAACGCCGCGTTCGATTACAACTTCATCAAGCACGAGTTCTCAAGGATAGGCATGAAGTTCTCCGCGGAGCAGCTGTGCACCGTCGCGCTCTCCCGCGCGCTTTACCCGGGCGTGCGCGGCCACAGCCTCGACGCGATCATTGAAAGGCACGGCCTTACGGCAACCGTTCGGCACCGGGCGCTCCCTGACGCGGAGGCGGTCTGGGACTTCATGCGCGATGTCGCACACCGAGTGCCCGAGGAGGAGGTCGCGCGCGCGGTCATGCGCGTGCGGAAGGGTTCCGCATCCGTGCACGAAGCGCAGGGCAGCCTCAAGGAGCTGCCGGACTCGGCGGGCGTGTACCTCTTCTACGGTCCGGAGGACGAGCTCCTATACATTGGCAAATCCAAGCACGTACGTAGCCGCGCACGATCGCACTTCAGAAGGACCGATACCCAGGGAAGACGCATCACGGACGATGCCGCCGGCGTGCGTGCCATCGAGACCTCAGGCGAGCTCTCGGCCCTCATCCTCGAGGCCGCGCTCATCAAGAAGGCGCAGCCGCTCTATAACCGGGCACTCAGGAAGCGCAAGATGCTCGTGGTCGCGCGAGAGCATGTGGACGAGAGCGGATACAAGCGCGTGTCCCTTGAGCGGGTCGCCGCAGAGCTTCCGGGGGAAGGGGTGCTGTCCATATTCCGCACGAGCACCCAGGGCAAGACCGTGCTCAGGCGCCTTGCCAAAGAGCACGCACTTTGTAGCAAGCTCTTAGGGGTGGAGGAGGGAGCGGGAGCGTGCTTCTCCCGGCAGCTAGGCGTGTGCGATGGCGCCTGCGTCGGGAAGATTCCGGCAGATACGCATAACGAACGCCTCGATGCGGCATTCTCCTCGCGCAAGCTGCGCACCTGGCCGTACCGGGGCTCCGTCCTCATCACGGAAGCGGCGAGCGAGGACTCAGGCACTATCTTTCTCATAGACAACTGGATACTCAAGGGCGCGTACCGATACGAAGGAGAGGCGTACAGCCCCCTGACCGAAGGCACTGAAGCGTTCGAATACGACACGTACAAGATACTCGTACGGTACCTGGCAAACGCACGCAACAAGCGCTCGGTCCGCGTCCTGTCAGCGCGCGAGCATGACGCGCTTCTGGCGCGGCTGCGGGGCGAAGAGGAGGTGGTGTACGAGCGGGACTAGGAGACCTTCCGAAAGCGAAGCATCGTGACGCCCTCGTGCTCTACCGTGCTCGTGAAGCTTGCAAGCGTACGAATGAAGGGGATGCGTTCGCCATACTGTGCCTCGTAGATGACCGAGACCTCCTGCGTATCCTCCCGAACCGCAAACCCTGTAACCACGTATTCCTTTGAGGGGTCCTTGAAATGGACGTAGCGCGCGCCCTTTTCAACAAGCGATTGGGCTTGCTCGATCTCGCGCCTCAGGTCTTCTTGAGTCAGATGCATGCCTACATGATACCGCGCTCATATAAATCTCATCATCCCTAGTGCTTACTATACGCACGCTCGCTCCCGCAAGCGGTAATGAAGGGAAGGCCGTAACGTCTTAGTGAGTAGGGAGAGGTCGTTTAGCAAACCCTAATCAAATTTTCGTATGCTCGAGACACTAAAGCACGACCTGATGATAGCGGTGCCGGCCCTTGTGATCGCAACTATCCTCGGCGCCTACGCTATCTCAAGCGCGGCGTAGACCGATTGAGCTGACGCACTCCGCATCTGCGGAGTGCTCGGCGCATATAAAAGCCTAAGCAATCCTGAAATGACTCAAACACTGCAGACCCTGCTCGCGCTCGTGCTTATTACCGGCATCTCGGTACCCGCGCTTGCTCAGACTATCGACGTGGGTGCACAGGGCGATGTCGACCTCGAGATCGGAACAGGAAGCGCCTCTGTCGAGGGCTCCGCTGGCGCTGAGGCGGATGTCGCCGATGAGCGCGACGCTGAAATGACCGAAGAGGATGCGAGCGCATCAGACGGCCAGGAGGACGGCACATCCTTCTCACTTACGCGTACTGAAGCGACGCTGCGTAGCGCTGGAAGCGCGATGGTAGATGCCGGCAGCGTCAACACAAGGAGCGATCTTGAGGCATATGCGGCAGCTACCCTAAACGCAAGCGACCGCTTCGAGAGCGTCGACGTCTCAAACGACCGCGTGGTGCTGCATTTCACTGAAGACGCTCGCCTCTTCGGGTTCATCCCGCACACCGTCACCTCCCGCGTCGAGGTGATGGCAGACGGATCGGTCAAGGTCGAGCGCCCGTGGTACCGCTTCCTCGTCGCGGGTCTTTCCGCAGACAGCAGTGCAGACCTCGAGGCTCGTGTCAGGAGCGCGCTAGCTACGGAGGGCGTGCAGGGATCGCTTTCCGCACGCAGCCAGGCCCGCGTGCTCGCCGAAGTCGCACGCTCGTTTGAAAGCGGCGCGGACGCTTCCGCAAGCGCTGAAGGATCTGCTGAGGTGTCGCCTAACTAGCCGATGGCAGTCACTACGACCCTAAGGCCAAGGAGAAGAGCCCGATCGCGTACGGGCTCTTCGCTAAGCCTTCTGAGCCAGGCTCCCATCTCCTCGTTTGCTATAGTGGGGCATGCGTCAGGCCACGCAGGTAAGAGCGGCAGGGGTGCGCTCGTCATAACTATGGACCAGTCGACCCTCAAGGCCGAGTTCCTTAAGGCGTATGACCTTTATGGAGACGATATATTCCGCTTCTGCGCTATGAAGGTCTCGAACCGGGAGCTCGCAGAAGACCTGACGCAGGAGGTCTTCATGAGGTACTGGCAGACCGTACGGGACGGGGAGAAGCTGAAGAACGAGCGCGCGTACCTCTATACGCTCGCGAGGAACCTCGTCATCGACTGGTACCGGAAGAAGAAGGAGAGCTCCCTGGACGCGCTCACCGAGCAGGGCCTCGATTTCGGGGACGAAGAGTACAAGAAGATCGTGCAGTCGGCCGAGGTGAAGGAGGTGCTCTCGGTCATCGGCAAGCTCGATGACGACGCGCGGGACGCTTTGCTGCTACGATTTGTGGAAGGGCTTACCCCCAAGGAGATCGCAGCGATCTCGGGCGAATCCGCAAACGCGGTCTCGGTACGCATCAACCGGGCCATAAAGAAGGTACAAGGGCTCATTCACGCAACACAATGAACACGTTCGACAAATTTGTTTCCATACTGAAGGCGTATGCAGAGCGCATACGCCTGGAGCCGCATATACGGACAAAGGTGCGCCTGGCGCTCGCGTCCTACGCGGACCTGCACGAGGTGCAGGAGCAGAAGGCTGCACGTACTCCCAAGTTCGGATTTCTCGAGGACCTCGGGCTCTACGCATTCCGCGCAGGGTTTGCTCTCTTTACGCTTGCGGTGGGCGCAGGCGGGGTTGCGTACGCGTCTGGCAACGCCCTTCCGGGCGATGCGCTCTATAGCGTGAAGGTCGGGATGGTAGAGCCGCTTGAGAGCGCGATCCTCATGGAGCCTGAGACGAAGGCTGCATGGAGCGCGATCTTAGCCGAGCGCAGGCTCGAAGAAGCGGCGACGCTTGCGACCCGTGATGCGCTTACCGATGAGACACGTACGTACCTCGAAGAGCGATTTACATACCACGCGGAACGATCCGATGCCGCCGCTGAGGAAGTGGAGCTTTCCGGAAAGAGCGAGGTCGCGCTCATGGCCCGCTCTGACCTTGAAGCGAGGCTTGCCGCGCATGCCGACCTTTTCCTATACCTTTCAGAAGAGGGCAACACGGCTCCGCTCTATGAGAAGGTCGCAAAGAAGCGAGACGAGGTCGCGCACAAGCGCCACGAATCCGAACAGCGCATAGCTGAGCGTACGCTCGCATACAGCGATCGGCAGCTCGAAGATGCCGAGGAACAGACCGAGGAGGTCGTCCGCAAGCTCGAGGAGGCGGGCATCGACAACGATGAGGTAAGGAGCCGAATTCTTGCCGCACGCGAGGCGCTCATAAGCGCGCGTTCCTCCCATGCACGCAATGAAGGCGGAGTGGCTTTCGTAGCTACACAGGCAGCGGCGCGGCTCACGCACGAAGCGAACATCCTCGCGAAGAACCGCTCCATCATCGCGCTTGGCCTTCCGTCCGTTACGACCGAAAGCGCGAAGGCAAAAGAAAAGGAATCTGCACCGAATATTAAGGCCCCCGCCGTGACGCGACCCGCCATCATGCTTAAGGCGCCTGCGCCTTCTGAACAGAAAGCGACTTCAAGCACAAAGAAGGACGACAAGAAGGATGCAGAAGAGGATGAGGAGCGTAGCTCGTCGAACGAGTCTTCTCGTGACGATGATGCTTCATCGAATTCCAACGGAAGCGACCGTGAAGATAGCAATGATTCCTCCGATAATGACTCCTCGTCAGACTCAGACGACTCCGATCGCGGCTCGCGCTCCCTTCGCGATACGGTTAGGAATACGGTGAACTCGCTGCTCGGCAACTAGCTGGTATCCTAGGACGCATGAGCGCCCCAAGAGCCCGCGTGCTTCCCAGAACCGAATTTGGCGACCCCATACTCACGCGAAGGGCCAAGCGCGTGACACGCGCGTACCTTAAGAGTGAAGCGTTCAGGGCGCTCGTACGCGACCTCGTCCGCACCATGCGCGCTTCTGGCGGCGTAGGGCTTGCCGCGCCTCAGGTAGGTGTGCCGCTTCAAGTAGCAGTGATGGAGGTGCGGGAGACCCCGACGCGAAGGGGAGTCGCGACCAGGAAGCTGCAGGTAATCGTGAATCCCGAGATCACCGAGACTTTCGGTAAGCCGGTACTGAAGTGGGAAGGCTGCTTGAGTTTCTCCAAGACGTTCGGCCGCGTGCCCCGATACCCAAAGGTATCGGTCAGGTATACAGATACGGACGGGAACAGTGTGGACGAGACCGCAGGAGGGCTTTGGGGGCATATCTTCCAGCACGAGATAGACCATCTGCAGGGCATTCGTTACATCGACCGGATGGAAGATGCTCGCACCCTCGTGACGGAAGCGGAGTATCGCAAGCGATTCGCTAAAAGAAGGAAGGCATGACGCAGCAAGAGGCGCTTTCCATACTGAAGACGGGCGCGAACGTGTTTTTGACCGGAAGCCCGGGCTCCGGCAAGTCGCATACGGTCAACGCATACACCACGTGGCTCAAGGAGCGCGGCGTCGAGCCCGCGATCACGGCCTCGACAGGTATCGCCGCAACCCATATCCATGGCCTCACGATCCATTCTTGGAGCGGTATCGGGGTGAGCGAGTACCTGACTCCCGAACTCATAGACCGCATCAGCTCCAAGGAACACGTGGCCAAGCGCATACAGAAGACGAAGGTACTCATCATCGACGAGGTGTCGATGCTTTCAGGGAACGTGCTCTCCATGGTCGACGCCGTGTGCCGCGAGGTCCGCCAGAGCGACCGTGCGTTTGGTGGCATGCAGGTCGTGCTGGTCGGCGACTTCTTCCAGCTTCCGCCCATCACGCGCCGCGGAGCCCAGGTATCCTTCGCGTTTGAATCGGATGCGTGGCGTGCGCTGAATCCGCTTGTCTGCTACCTGACGGAGCAGCACCGCCAAGACGACCCAGTCCTGCTCTCGGTGCTCAGCGCCATCCGTGAGGGAAGCTGGGACGAGTCGCACGTCTCGCATATCCTGAGGCGCGAGACCGAGGGCACCGATCTTGGCGAAGAGGTACCCAGGCTCTATACGCATAATGAGGACGTGGACCGCATCAACGAGGAGCAGCTCTCGCGCCTCAAGGGCGCCTCCCGCACGTTCAGGATGGAAGAGAGCGGTTCGCCGGTCCTTATCGAAGCGCTGAAGCGCGGCTGCCTATCTCCCGAATCGCTCACCCTAAAGGAGGGAGCGCTGGTGATGTGCACCAAGAACAACCAGGCGCTTGGGTTTGCAAACGGTACGCTTGGGAGCGTCGTGCGGTTTGAGGCGGGATCAGGATACCCGCTCATCGAGACCAGGGATGGCAGGCTCATAACCGTGCCGCCGATGGAGTGGGCAGTGGAGGAGAACGGGAAGGTGAAGGCGAAGGTGACACAGGTTCCCTTGCGTCTTGCGTGGGCCATCACGATTCATAAGAGCCAAGGTATGAGCCTCGATGAGGCGGCAATGGACCTCTCGCGCATCTTCGAGCATGGGCAGGGGTATGTCGCGCTCTCGCGCGTACGCGCGCTCTCAGGACTTCACCTGCTTGGCTGGTCGGAGGCAGCGCTCTCCGTGCATCCGGACGTCGGGGAAAGCGACAAGGCGTTCAGGGAGCTCTCTGAAAGGACAGCAGAAGCGTTCTCGATCCTGGAGGAGTCAGGCGAGCGCGAGCAGATGGAACAGAACTTCCTGAAAAGCATCGGCGGTGCAAAGGAACCGGGCACCGTGAAGGCTAAGCGAAGCACGTACGAAGAGACGAAGGAACTCATCCGCGCAGGACATGACATAGAGGAGGCCGCCAAGCTGCGCGCACTCACCGTAGGCACCATCTGCGACCATGTCGAGAAGCTTCTTGCTTCCGGCGAGCTTGCGAAGAAAGATCTTGCGCACGCCCTGCCTGCACGCCTGGCTCGCCATGAGGAGGCGATACACGAGGTGTTCCAGGAGGTAGGGAGCGAGAAGCTTGCACCCGCGTTTTCGCGCCTCAAGGGGAAGCACTCCTATGACGATCTGCGCATCGTGCGCCTGACCTATAGCTAGTTCAGCGGCGCTTCAGGCATGTACCGGTATAGATAAAGGATGTGGGTGAAGCTTCTCATCGCGCTACTGGTGGTAGCGGGCATATCGGTATGGCTTCGCGACAAGGCAGAGCCGGTCTCGCTGGAAGGAGCAGGACCCGCAGCGGTCGCCGAGGCGGTAGATGCCGACCCGTTTGCGGGCGTAGGCCTACTTGTGCGTTACCAGACCACCGACATCCCGGTCTTCTATCTCCTCTACGAGACGCAGAGCGGCCGCTTCCTGAGGAAGGAACTGCGCTTTACAGATGAGCGCGGATGCAACCCGCTTGCAGGCGATCTGCCGTGCGTGCTCTCGACAAGCGCGAATCCTGCTCCGGTGCCTATCGGTTCGGTGGTGCGCGTCACCGGTGAGGTCGATGCGCAGCGCATACTGGTCGACACCATAGACGTGGTCTCGGGAAGCGAGCGCTTCGAGCTGGTTACCGTAGGCGTTAGGGAGACCGGCACAGGGGGCGATATGGACGTCACGGTGCTCGACATATACGAGGGAGGAGGTTGCGAGGTATTCGTCGGTTGTTTCAAGGAGGGAATACCGCGCGTGTCGCTGCGGGTCACCTCAGACGGGGATACGCGGGAAGACACAGTGATCCCCGGAATGGTGAAGGTCGTCCCCAAGGGAGCAGTCGTGGTTGTGTGGGCGGATAAGGGGCAGGGAGAGGCGGTTATCGCCATAGCGCATCAGGCCAAGCGATAGCGGTATACTTATACGTATGAAGGCAACGGCACCGTACGCGATCATAGGCCTCGGCGTCCTCGTCATGGGGCTTATCGCCTGGTGGTTCGGGTTCAGGAATACGGAGCCAACGATCCCGGAAGCGCCTGCCGCGCCAGATATCACCGTCACCGAGGGACTTTCCATATACACAAATGGCGAGCACGGGTTCCTGCTCACCTATCCTTCGGGAGCGGAAGTAGCAGAGGCGTTCGCTAACCCCTGGCTTCCAGAACAGTGGAGCTATACGGCTGACCAGAGCTCAGGGAGCGCACTCGTACAGATAACTACCTACCGCGTCGAGAGCGAGACAACGTATCCGCGTCACTTCACCGCACTGGTGCGCGTAGGCATGAGCACCGATCCGGGCGAGGTGGCAAGGTGCGAGTCGGTACGTGAAGGAAGCGGCGAGACCTCGCTTCCCGATGAGGTGCTCGGGGACGTTACGTTCAAGGCCTTCTCATTTGGTGACGCGGCGACCATGCGCTACGTGAAAGGCATGAGCTACCGGACGGTCCATGAGGGAGCCTGTTACGCGCTAGAGAGCATCGCTGCAGGATCAAGCTATCGCGATGAGCAGAATGTCACCGACATCCCCCAGGAGACGCTCGATAATGAATACGCCCGGCTCGATGAGATAGTCGACTCCTTCCGTTTCGCACGTTAATGAAATCTACAGGGGGCGGGCGGTATACCTCTCTAAGACTTACCAGAATTAGATATAGAGAGAACCGACTGATATGACTATCATCCAATGGCTCATAACGGCGATCGCCATCGGCATCGCCGCCATGCTCATACCGGGCGTGGAGACCACCCTTATAGGCGCGGTGCTGCTTGCGGTAGTGATCGCCTTGATCAACGTGTTCATCAAGCCGGTCATCACCTTGCTCACGCTCCCGCTGAACGTACTTACGCTCGGCCTCTTCTCGCTCGTCATCAATGCGCTCCTCATCATGCTTGCAGCGATGATCGTGCCGGGATTCAGCGTCGATGGCTTCTGGCCAGCGTTCTTCTTCGCTATCCTGCTCGCGCTCATCAGTGCACTCTTCGGGATGGGATTGAAGAAGTAATAGGATCGACTTCAACAAAGACAAAAGAGCGGGATATCCCGCTCTTTTGTCTTTGTGTCAAGGAATTGGTATAGTCGCGACGGACCTGATCCAACCAACAGCACAGCCCGAAGGGGGAACGAGCCAATGACCGACGTGCTTGAAAGCGCACCACTCACGACGACCGACGACGACCGTGCCGTAGAGCTGATCCGCGGACACACCGCAGCCCATCAGCTCAAGGCATCGCATGGGAAGGTCTTCGAGCAGCTCCCGCTCGAAGACGGGCTCATGCTGAACTATCCGACCGACCGCTGGAGCGCGTACGACTTTCCGCAGCCGCATCCGATTCCCGGTAAGGGGCTTTCGGCGGCGGCTATGACCGTCTGCGCCAAGCGCTTCCTCCAGAAGCAGGTGGTGGAGACGGACCTCGTCGCCTACGGCAGGCACATGAACGATTACCTGCCAACGGCGCTGCGCGGAAACCGCATGATCCTCACGCGCGGCATGATCGTCCGGCAGCACCGGATGATCCCGTACGAGATGATCATCCGCGGCTACGTGCTCGGGTCGCTCGCGACAGCCGCGGCCCGCGCGCGTGAAGCCGGCCAGTCGCAGTTCACGTTCTGCGGACACGAGCTCACCGCCTCCATGCACACCGGCCAGCGGCTCATGTCGCCCCTGGTGACGCCGACGACCAAGGCCAAGAAAGGCCACGACCAGCCGGTCCAGTGGAGGGACGTGGAGCGGGAATATCCCGGCATCACCATGTTCAGTCAGCGAGTCTACACGTTTCTGTCCGAGAGGATCGAAAGCGAGGGCCGCGGGCGCCTGCTCGACATGAAGATCGAGGTGGCGCTGGACGAACACGGCGATTTCGTCCTCTGTGACGAGGTCTCCGCCGACTCCTGCCGGTTCTGCCTGGAGGAGGACGCGCCGCGCCTCACCCAGGGCGAAGCGGTCGACTTCTACGACAAGGAGTTCGGCCGCCAGTACCTGACCGCGCTCGGCATCCAGAGCCTCGACCCTCTGAACGAGGAACACCAGGCCATCGTCGCGTCGTGGGAGTACGACCCGACGTTCATCGAGGAGCTCCAGCGCCGCCAAGCGGTCGCCTGCGAGATCCTCACGAACGGCCTCACGCCCGAACGCTATGTCTCGGACGTGCTCGTGCTGTAGCGGACCCCGAACCGCACCAACTTTCTGGCGGCGCCCCGTGCGTCGCCAGCTCTTTTATACCGATGTGTGAAGCACGCATGCGCGTACGTGCCGTATACTTTCCGTAATGGCCTTTGAGGGACACCCAGTGCAGATCCGGACGCCGGAAGAGGAGCTCGCATACCTGCGTGCGCAGGTGGAGGTGAAGGAACGCGAGCTCGCCGCCCTTACGAAGGAGACTCCCCGCGCGCACGTGGTACATGAGCGCATCCTCCATCACCGGCAGGAAGGGCATGAGATGCTTTCGCCCCGGTACGCGCTCAAGAGCGAGGAAGCTGAGGCGCTCGCGCTCGAGCTTGATCCGGACAATAACGACGAGACGATGCATGAGCTCCGGAACCTCATGGAGGAGAAGGGCATCCGTAACGCGTTCTCGGTCCTCGAGAAGCTGAACAATCCGCACCTCGAGGACGATTTCCATCGCTTCCTCGTCCAGTACATGCTCCGGCGCATGGAGGTACCCGGCTTCGGGGAGAACCAGCCCGAATGGAAGGCGCTTCACATGACGCTCTATGAGATAGCGCTTCCTGAGATGGATGCGGACAAGGACGGATACAAGCGGCCCTTGAAGGAGCTCATCTCCGCCATGGAGCAGTTCTATTCGGGCATGCTCGCGGTCGGGGAGGCATACGCAGGCGAACCTCCGTACTTCTCGCTCGAGCTTGCGGTTCCGGTGGATCGGGCGAGTCTCCTGTTCTTTGCTGCGGTCCCGAACGGACGCAGGGACCTCTTCGAGAAGCAGCTCCTTGCGATATTCCCGGGAGCGCACGTGAACCGGCAGCCAAACGACTACAACGTGTTCGCTGAGGACGGCACGGCGATCGGTTCTTCCGCTGAGCTCTACCACTATCCGATGCTTGCGCTAAAGGACTATACCGACTTCGACTATGATCCGCTGAACTCCATATTAAACGCGTTCGCGAAGATTCAGACCGAAGGAGAGGGCGCGGCGCTTCAGGTGATATTCCAGCCTAAGGGAGACCGGTATGCCAAGCACTATCGGAAGGTCCTTGATGCACTGCGCCGCGGAGAGCATCGCTCGAAGGCGCTCTCCCTTCCGGAGAGTCTCGTCGGGGAAGCCGCGCGGGACCTTGGAAAGACCTTCTTCGGCAGCGAGAAGAAGCGTGAGGAATACCGGGAGAAGACGCGCCAGACGGAAGCCAACAAGAACGAGATAGAGCTTGTCGAGAAGAAGATGGCTACACCCATCGTCGCAACGACGATCCGCCTGGTAACTTCCTCGCCTGATTCGGAGCGCGCACGCGTGGTCCTCAATGAGCTTGAGTCCTCGTTCAACCAGTTCGAGAGCGCGCATGGTAACCGGCTGGTGTGGAAGCGCAATGAGGGAGGAAGGGCAAAGCAGTTCTTCCGTGACTTTGCCTTCAGGCTTGCAAGCACCACGCAGGCGATGCCGCTTTCCCTTCGCGAGCTCACTACGCTCTTCCATTTCCCTCCACGAGGCATCGAATCTTCGCCACATCTGAAGCAGGCTCGCTTCACACAGGCGGCAGCGCCCATGGAACTTCCGAAAGACGGCATCGTCATAGGCACGAACTCGTTCCGCGGCCAGACAACCGAGGTGCGCTTGTCTCCCGAGGACCGCCTGCGGCACCTGTACGTGATCGGCCAGACGGGCACCGGAAAGACCGGCTTTTTGAAGACGCTCATTGAGCAGGACATACGCTCAGGCAACGGCGTGTGCTTCATCGACCCGCACGGCAACGACATCATCGATGTGCTCGCCTCAATCCCGCCCGAGCGATACGAGGACGTCATCTATTTTGATCCAGCGTATCTTGATAGGCCATTCGGGCTGAACCTGCTTGAGTACGATCTCAACCGGCCCGAGCAGAAGACGTTCATCGTGAACGAGCTTCTTGCCATCTTCCGCCGGCTGTACGGCGATGTGCCCGAAAGCATGGGCCCTGCGTTCGAGCAGTACTTCAGGAATGCGACATTGCTCGTGATGGAGGACCCGGCTTCCGGTTCGACCCTGATGGACATCGGCCGGGTGCTTTCAAATGCAGAGTATCGTAACTTCAAGCTCGCGAGGAGCAATAACCCCATCGTGAACCAGTTCTGGACGGAGATCGCGACCCGAGCGGAAGGCGAGGCGTCGCTGCAGAACATCGTGCCGTATATCACCAACAAGTTCGACGACTTCACCGCAAACGACTTCATGCGCCCGATTATCGGCCAGCAGGTCTCCTCGTTCAACTTCAGAGAGGTCATCGATAATAAGAAGATCCTGCTGGTGAATCTCAGTAAGGGAAGGCTCGGGGAACGCAACGCAAACCTCCTCGGGCTCATCCTGGTCGGAAAGCTCTTCATGGCGGCGCTCTCGAGGGCGGACTCCCCAGGCACGCAGTTCCCGCCATTCTACGTGTATATCGACGAGTTCCAGAACATCACGACCGATTCGATCCCAGGCATCCTTTCAGAGGCCCGCAAGTACAAGCTCTCGCTCACCATGGCGCATCAGTTTCTCGCGCAGGTGGATGAGAAGATACGGGACGCGGTATTCGGAAACGTGGGAAGCATGGCCGTCTTTCGCGTTGGTGAGGAGGACGGCGAGTTCTTCGCGAAGCAGTTCGCGCCCACGTTCCAGTCGCTCGATTTCGTGAACATCGAGAACCGAAACGCCTATGTGCGCATCCTCGCGAACGGCGTGCCGCAAAAGCCGTTCAACATAAAGACCATTAACCTAAGCGAAGGGAACCGCGACCAGATCGACGACCTCAGGGAGCTTTCGTATCTCACCTACGGCAGGGACCGCGCTACGGTCGAAGGCACGATCCGCGCACGATACCTTTCCTAACACCTCTTGCTTTTTATGAGCGCGTACGGTGCTAGAGTATAGGGGACAAGGGCAGCAGCTTTAACCTTTACCTATGCCTCGCAATATAGATACGCCGCCGAAGAAGGGAGCAAAGACCGAGAAGGAAGAATGGAAGCACCAGGCCGTGTCCGGTACGGTCAATGCGCCATCTTCAGACGGTGCGGAGAGCTACAAGGTCACCGCCATCGGCGCGCCGTTCATGAGGGACGGCGTGGAGGTGATTCGCCTTGAGCCTGAGCATCCGGGCGAGGAGGTCACCGTCCCTCTCAAATGGTTCACGCCGGACAAGGAGATCAAGGTGTCTCCAGAAGACGTCGGTTCTCGTCCTGAGGGTGAGACCGATCTTCCGGTACCAACCTCTCCTAAGAAGCCCGAGCCTCCGGAGAACCTGCCGACAAGCGCGGGACCGATCACGATAGATCATCGCGGGTGGACGGGAGATAGCGCCGAGGATCCTGCACAGGCACTCGCAAAGGTGCGCTCCGATCTAGGGGTCGCTGCAAAGGGAATCGCGACCGGTGCCGGAAGCCTCAAAGACCAGGTCCTCGAGCGCCTTTCCCGCAGACAGGAGCAGGCGGAAGTCGATCCGCAGATAGCCGACACCCCCAAGGAACAGCGCAGGATACTCGGCGGCCTTATTGACCGCGTAAGGAAGCTTCAGGGCGGCTCTACGGAAAAGGGATACCAGGCGATGGTTCTTTCCGGAAGCGAAGGGCTCGAGCCGCTGACTCCTGAGGAACTGAACGCAAAGAAGGAAAAGTCTGTGGATGCGGACGCTCTACGTAAGTCGCTACAAGAGGAGAAGCTTGCAAAGAACCTGCGGCTCAACACCAAGCGCGAGGGGCTTAAGGCTGCTCAGGACGCGCGGACCGATGTATACAAGGAATATCTTCGTAAGGAGCGAGAACTCAAGAAGTTCCGCTTAGGCAAGTCTAGGGAACAGAAGGACGCTGACGCTATGGCGCTCCGTGATGAGTTCGATAAGCTAAAGGACGCTGACCGCGTGCTGACCGAAGCACAGGTGGCATACGGATCGAGCCTCGATGCATCGGTGAAGTCCCGCCTTCAGCAGAGGCAGGAGCGGTACGGCACCGGGCTCAAGGAAGGTGAGACGTATGAGGACCGTGCTGAGCAGATCATGCGCCGCTATAACCGCGTGGTGCGGCTTCGTGAGGTAATCAAACCTTCTGTCGAAGCAGAGAATGAGGCGCGTCTTGAGGTGGCGGGAGAGAAGACCAAGAACGTCTTCAAGAACTGGATGAACTCGTATAGGCGTGTGAACGAGAGGATGGAAGAAGGTCTTACGGGCTTCTTCAGCAAGCACGGCGCAGATGAGGCGGAAGCGATCCGCAGGGCGCAGATAACCGCCCGGGCGATACGTGTGGTCGGATTCGCAGGTGCGGGCGCCCTAGTCGGTACGGCTGGCGCATTCATTTCAGGCGGTGCTGCCGCGCTAACCGCAGGAGCGGTACTCGGAAAGATCGGCATCGGACTGGGAAGCGTGGCGGGCGGCGCGAAGCTTGGGTACATGTACGGGGAGCGTTTCGATCGCACGAAGGGCGCTGCACGTAAGGAGACGTACAACGAGTCGCTTTCGCAGGGTATGGATAGCGCAGAGGCTATCGCTGCCCAGAAGAAGGCTTTCGCTGAAGGAAGCGACAAGGCTCTCATCCAGGCACGCGCGACGAGAGAGAACATGGTCGCGTCTCTTTCGGGTCTTGGTCTGTCGCTGACGTCCCTTGCGACGAATCCCAATACGTACGAGGTTATTCGTGATGCGTACACATCCATAAAGCAGGCAATCGCACAGGTGGACGTGTCAGAGGTTCCGGAGATGTTGTCGAAGATACGGATCCCGATTCCTGGCGCACCGGAAGCTCCTGAGACGGTGGATGTGTCAGAGACGACCCCTCCTGCGGCAGAGGATGCGGTGACGACCGTCGGACCGACGCCGGCAGAAGCTCCTGAAGCTCCAGCAGTTTCTGAGGCGCCCGCACCGGCAGAAGTGTCTGCGCAAGCAGCGCCCACCGCTGAAGCAGCTCCAGCAGCTCCTGAAGCAGCAGTGCAAGCGGAGCAGCCTGCAGCAGCGGATGCTCAACTTCCGCAGCAAGAGGCACCGTCTGCACCCACGGAAGTTCCTGCGCAGGCAGGGGCGGCAGAGGCACAAGCGCCTGCTGCAGGCGCCGAGGCGCCGGCCACTACAGCTGAGGGCACGCCGGGACGCTCTCTCGCCATCGAAGGCAGGATCAATAATGCCGACCGCCTCATCGGGCACTTCGGTGTCCAGCTACAGGGTCAGTATGAGAATCTTGATGCTGCACCACGCTCCGTACAGACGCTCGTCAACCTCCTTACCGTCGAGGGAAGCGATACGCTCCTGTCTGGAGAGGACAAGGCGACACTCATGCTCGGCCTTCAAGGACCCAACGGGCTTTCCGCAGTCGTGCACCCGGGCGATACCATCAGGCTTACGGACGCGGGTGAGATCGTCTTCGAACGTCCCGGACACCCTGAGCTTACCCAGACGCTCATCAACGCTAACGGCGAGGTCATGAACGCCACCGAGCGCGTGAGCGGAGCGACAGGCTTCGATATGCGAGGCCCAGGCGGAACCGAGGCAGCTGATACCGCTCCCCAGCAGCCTCCGGTGACCGAACCACAAGCACCACAGGCACCCGAAGCTCCTTCGGCTCCTGAGGCAACCGCTACTCAGCCGGACACCTCGCCGCTCGGTTCGATAGAAACAGCCCCTCCGCCTGCTCCTGAAGCGGGCATGGACGGCGGGCCGATTGTGCCACCGACCGACACGGCTCCAGCTGTTGATGCTCCACCTGCGCCTGGAGAAAGTCCGCGTATCATGTCGCCTGCAGAGTTCGACCAGATATACGGGAATCCTAACGCCACGAATCCGGGCGTAGAGGCGCCAGTTGGTGAGGCGGTCGATGCTATAGCAGCAGAAGTCACGCCTAACCAGTACAACGTAATGGTGGATCCGCGCCAGCCTGCCGTGTACCAGTGGCGCGTGCCGGGTGGCGCAAGCAACTACTTCATCGCGCACGGCCCTGACGCGCAGGCGACGGCCGAGCGTTATGTCGCGGCCAATCCGAGGGTACAGGTCCTATTCGAACAGATCCGTACGGTAGCCGGCGAGACTATCCGGGAGATGATGATCGCTAGCCGCGACGCTGATGGCGTGCCTCAGCCGATCACGCAGGCCATCGGTGCGGATGGACGGCCGTGGCCGCTTCCAGACACGAACGACTTTACTCAGCGCGTAACCCCATAGTATGGAAACTACCCAGACATCGGCTCTAGAAGAGCTCCTTGAGGCGCTCAAGGTAGGCGAACTCGCAGAAGAGGAACAGGAGCAGCTCATGCTTGAACTGAACGACCTGGTGACCCAGAGCACCCTGGTGCGGATGCTCGAGCGCATGGATGAGGAGTCCCAGACGGAGTTCTCCGCGCTGCTTGACGGGGAAGCTTCTGAGGAAGAGGTGGAGGCATTCCTTGCACAGAAGGTCCCGGACGCCGACGCGATCCTCGAGGACGTCATCCGCGGCATCACCAAGGATGTGCTTTTGTCCGGAGACTAGCTATACCCAGGGAAAGGTATCCTTCGAGCCCGTCAGGGTATACTTTCCCTAGTCAGCCTAATCACTGCCTATGAATGTAACCGCTACCGGAATCGCTGTCGCGCTCGCAATCGTCGTAGCGCTTGGACTCCTGGTCTTTGGACCGGGCATGTTCAGTCCAGCAGCTTCCACCGCTACCAGTCAGGATATCCTTTTGCCTAACACCATGACCGAACCAGAGAACCAGGGCGCCCCACTACCAGAGACGCTTCCGACCGAACTCACCGCAACTGATGAGATGGCAGGAACCGGTACCGAGGCTGCGCCTGGCGACACCGTATCTGTCCGTTACACCGGCGTGCTTCCGGACGGCACCGTCTTTGACGCATCGGTCCGTCATGGCAACGAGCCGTTCACCTTCACGCTCGGTGGTGGCCAGGTCATCCGCGGATGGGACGAGGGCCTCGTAGGTATGAAAGAGGGCGGCAAGCGCCGCCTCATCATCCCGCCTCTGTACGGGTACGGCAGTCAGGACCTCGGTGTCATCCCGCCGAACTCTACACTCATCTTCGACGTCGAGCTTCTCTCGGTTACGAAGGGTCAGTAAGAAAGGGATACATGGAAAACCGCCGGCGCTCGTGAGAGCTCCGGCGGTTCGCCATCTTCAGATAGAAAGGCCTAGTAGCGGGTCTGGACCCGGTACTCGCCGAGCGTGGCGCCCGCCTGCGTGCGCAGGCAGTAGTCCTGGTAGGTGCCCGCCCACATGATGGAGGCGCGCATGTTCCAGAGCATGGCCTCGTTGTGCCAGTACCGCTGGTCGGCGTCCAGGCCGCGGGTCTCGCGATCGACGCGCCACGTCTCGTCGTGGGCCTGGCCCATGACGTGATTGCCGTAGCCTTGGGCCACGGCACCCCCGCAGTACCAGCCGAAGCTGACGACGCAGAGGAGGCCCGTCGCGATGACGTTGGCGCCGGTGCGCTGCCGCGAGGCACTGTTCTGCTCCTCGGCCAGCTCGGCGAGCATCGCGGGCAGGGCCTGGATGCGCGGAGAGAGTTCCTGGAGACCGCCCATGATGACGGTGGCCTCGCGGATCAGCTCGCCGTACACCGAGCAGCTCTGCTCGTTGTCGCGGACCATGGCGTCGAAGTGACCCCGCTGGCCCGGATAGGCGCGGTCGAAGTCGGTCAGCGACATGATGCCCAGCGAATTGTCGCCTTCGCGCGGAGCGCGGAGGCCGCCGGTCAGTTCGTCGCGGGTGACGATGACGAAGCGCTCGCCGCCCTGGAGGGGCCGCGGGGTTTCATCGCCGACGTAGGCCGTGCCGCCGCCCGGAGGCGGAGGGGCGGGCGGGGCGCCCAGATCCTGCGCGAACGCGGGAGTCGTGAGTGCGGCGAGAGCGAGGGAGAGAGCCCCCGCGCTCACCATCAGATGGGTCTTCATGGAGGTTCTCCTTCAGAGATTTCGCCCTTTCTATCTATATTGATGACGGAAAGAGCAGGTACGGATGGACTATATAGTCGTATGGACCCCTTGTCAAGGGCCCGTACACGGACACAAACTTGCCTAAACGCAAGCATACCCGTACCGTATGAGCTATGCATGAAGTCTCCTTCAAGGTGGAAACAAGCGATCCAAGGAGTAGGGCGAGGACCGGAACGCTCACCACTGCCCATGGTGTCATTGAGACACCAGCCTTTGTCCCGGTTGGCACCAAGGCGAACATAAAAGGCGTTATGCCGCAGCTCCTGCCAACGCTTGGAGCGCAGGTGGTACTCGCCAATACCTACCATCTGTACCTGCAGCCAGGCGAAGGGATAGTCAGGGAAGCAGGCGGGCTTGGGAAGTTCATGGGATGGGGAGGTCCGACTATGACTGATTCCGGCGGATTCCAGGTGTTCTCGCTCGGCGCTGCGTTCGGCCGCACCATTACGAAGATCGCCAAGGGCGAAGAGATGCCACGGGACCAGGGCGTAACGGTGTATGACGAAGAAGTGCGAAGTCAGCACGGACAGCTCGCGGTCATCGACGAGGAGGGCGTCACCTTCACCTCGCACTTGGATGGGTCCCTGCACCGCTTCACACCTGAGCGCTCCATCGAGATACAGCATGCGCTTGGCGCCGATATGTTCTTCGCCTTTGATGAGTGCACAGCCCCTACCGAAAGCTATGAATACCAGAGGGAAGCCATGGAGCGCACGCACCGCTGGGCACTGCGCTCCTTGAAGGCGCATCGGCAGAATGTGGACGCTGCCAAGCGCCAAGCTATCTTCGGCATCGTACAGGGAGGAAGGTACGAGGACCTCCGGGAAGAGAGCGCGAAGGAGATCGCCTCTATGAGCTTCGATGGGTTTGGCATCGGCGGCTCATTCTCCAAGGAGGACATGCATGGCGCATTGCAGGCTGCTATCAAGCACCTGCCGGATGAGAAGCCGCGTCACTTCCTAGGTATCGGTGAGCCGGGCGACATCCTCACGGGCATCGCAAACGGCATCGACCTCTTCGACTGCGTCGCGACGACGAGACTCGGCAGGCACGGCACCATCTATACGAAGCGTGGTCCGCTTAATCTGCGGAGGGAGGAGTTCAAGGCCGATTTCTCAGCGCTTGATCCGGAGACAACCGTTCCAGGAACCGAAGCCTTCACGAAGGCATATGTATCCCATCTCATCCGCTCGGGCGAGATGCTCGGCCAGGCGATCGCATCCATGCACAACCTCGGATTCATATTGCAGCTGGTGGATGGTGCGCGGGAGGCAATACGGGAAGGGAGGTTTGCAGAGTACAGGAAGGAGTTTGAGGATCGGTACTACTAATATCCTTAGACAGCCGCCCTAAGCGAAAGCGATGGGCGGCACTTCTTTTATATTTCATGTGCCAGCGGTACACTCAAGTCAAATGGCTAACTTCAAGCTCCACACTCCGTTCCCGCCAGCCGGCGACCAGCCGAAGGCTATCGAATCGCTTTCAAAGGGATTAAAGGATGGTCTCGCGCATCAAACTCTGGTCGGTGTCACCGGTTCCGGAAAGACCTACACAGCCGCGAATGTCATCGCGAGCTTTGATAAGCCGACGCTGGTGCTTGCGCATAACAAGACCTTGGCTGCACAGCTTGCACAGGAGTATCGCGAATTCTTCCCGGAGAACGCGGTCCATTACTTCGTGTCTTACTACGACTACTACCAGCCCGAGGCGTACATCGCACACTCCGATACCTATATCGAGAAGGAGGCGCAGATCAACGCGGAGATCGACCGGCTGCGCCATGCGGCGACCCAGGCCCTGCTTACGCGCCGGGATGTCATCATCGTCGCTTCCGTATCCGCGATATACGGCCTTGGTTCTCCTGCCGAGTACGAGAAGAAGCACGTGAAGCTCAAGGTAGGGGAAGTGGAGGACCGCGCGTCCCTCATCCGCCGTCTTATAGGTATCTACTTCGAGCGCACCACAGCGGACCTCTCTCCAGGGCAGTTCAGGGGTGTCGGTAATTCGCTGGAACTTATGCCGGTGAACGAGCGGGCGATATATCGTGTCGCATTCGATGAAGAGAAAGTCGTCGCACTTGAGTGCCTTGATCCGATCACGCGCGAGCGCACCGGGGCACCAGACTCCATCTTCGTGTTCCCCGCCAAGCACTTCGTGACGAGCGAGGATGAGCGCAACCGGGCCCTTGAGGACATACGCGCGGAGCTTGATGAACGTCTCGCGCAATTAAAGCGTGAAGGGAAGGAGCTGGAGCACGAACGTCTTAAGCGCCGCACGCTGCACGACCTTTCCCTTATCCGCGAGCTCGGGTACACGACCGGTATCGAGAACTATTCCCGGCACTTTGATGGCAGGGCGCCTGGAGACCCTCCGCATACCCTTTTGTCATACTTTCCGCACCACAAGGACGGCTCTCCCGACTTCCTGACCGTGATCGACGAGTCCCATGTGACCGTCTCTCAGATAGGCGGCATGTACGCTGGGGACCGCTCCAGAAAGGACGTGCTTATCGAGCACGGCTTCCGTCTTCCATCGGCGCGCGATAACCGTCCGCTGAAGTTCGAGGAGTTCGAGGAGCGCGTCGGCCAGGTCATCTATACGTCGGCGACCCCCGGAACCTACGAGAAGGAGAAGAGCGTCCCGCCGCAGGGCCAGCTAGTCGAGCAGATCATCCGTCCCACAGGCCTCATTGATCCTGAGCTTATCGTCCGCCCTGTTACCGAGACCGGAGACTACAAGGGACAGGTCCAGGACTTCATCATAGAAGCGGAGACGGTCATCAAGAACGGCGGCCGCGTCCTTGCGACCACCCTCACCAAGCAGATGGCAGAGGACCTCTCGAACTTCCTCAAGGAGAAGGGCATTTCCGCTGAATACCTTCATAGCGACGTGAAGACCATCGACCGCATCACGATCCTCACGGAGTTCAGGAAGGGCACGTTCGACATACTGGTTGGCGTGAACCTTTTGAGGGAAGGTTTGGACCTTCCGGAGGTCGAGCTGGTGGGCATTCTGGACGCGGACAAGGAAGGCTTCCTCCGCTCGGAGACCTCGCTCATCCAGACCATCGGCCGCGCAGCACGAAACATACTCGGCCGGGTGATCCTCTACGCGGATGTGATGACCGGCTCCTTGGATCGCGCCATAAGCGAGACGAACCGCCGACGCGAGATCCAGCTTGCGTACAACAAGGAGCACGGCATCACGCCCATCACGATCAAGAAGGAGATCCGCGACATCGCCGAGAGCATGCGAAGCGAGCACCAGCGCACCGTGGACGAGCTGCTTACGCTCGACCAGAAGCTTTTCATGGAAGACCCGAAGGCGTTCCTCAAGGAGAAGCGGCGGCAGATGGAAGAGGCTGTCGAGGCGCTCGATTTTGAGACTGCGGCTATCATCCGCGACGAGATATACACGCTTGAAGGGAAGGAGACGCCCGGGAAGAAGTCCATGCGCTCCGGTTCGGTGAAAAAGAGGCGCGGACGCTAGGCAGAGAGTGCTAGTATTCCGGTATGGGTATACGAGGGCTCTTGGCGCTCATCTTCTTCGGTACGCTCGCGCTTGCCGTGGGGTTCATGTACGGACTCGTCAGTTTCCTTAAGGAACGCCTCTTCGAGCTCTTCCCTCCGGAACTATGGCCGCAGGCCGATACCGCGCTCCAGATCCTGGTGCTCTATGGCATGGCGGCGCTTGTGACGTTCACGGCCATCCTCCTTATCCTGGTGTTCCTACTAATGAGCAGCCTGATCGTGCGGCCCCTAGATGGCATCATCAAGGCGATGATCGCCTTTTCTAAGGAGGACGCGAAGTTGCCGCTCCCTGATACGAAGGGAACGCCGCGTGAGATACGGCAGCTTGCGAGCGTGTACGGAGAGCTCGTGGATCGCGTCGAGCAGGTGCACCGACATGATGTCGAGATCTCGCGCATAAAGTCCGACTTCATCTCGACCGCCGCGCACCAGCTGCGTACGCCTCTGACCGGCATTCGCTGGGCACTTGAAGCGCTTGAGAAGGAGGATCTAACCGAGAGCCAGAAGGCGCTCGTCCTGAACGCGAAGGAGAAGGGGAAGGACCTCGTCGATACGGTGGGGACGCTTCTGGACATCACTTCAATCGAGTCAGGCAAGCATAAGTATGATTTCACCCTCCTTAGTATGGAGGAACTCATTACAGAGGTCGCGAACGATTTCGCGCAGCTGGCTGCCCAGAGCAAGGTCTCCCTGTATTACGCCAAGAGCGAGCAGCCGCTTCCGACGGTCCGCGCGGACCGGGGGCGCATCAAGTGGATACTCAACAACCTTTTCGAGAACGCTATCCGCTACACCCCAGCAGGCGGCACGGTACGCGTTATGGCTGACGCGGGCGACAAGTACGTGAGGGTGAAGGTCATCGACACGGGGATCGGTATAGAGGAGAAGGACCGCGCGAACATCTTCCAGCGCTTCTACCGCGCCGGCAATGCGGTGACTAAGCAGAACCAGGGTAACGGCCTCGGGCTCTACATCTCCCGCACCATCGCGAGCGACCACGGAGGCGACCTGAACTTCTCCACGAACGAGAACGGCCCAGGTACCACCTTTACCCTCAGCCTGCCCTTGCCGCGCTAGGCCCGTGCTAAGCTAGAGACCATGACAGACACGAAGTTCATCCTGGTGGTCGAGGACGATCCTATCCTCAAGAACCTCCTCGGGCACACCTTTGCTGGCAAGTACCAGACCCTGTATGCCTCTGATGGCAACGAGGCCTTGGCGCTCTTCGAGCAGTACAAGCCGTCCCTCGTCCTTCTTGACCTTATGCTGCCGACCGTGGGCGGCTTCGAGGTGCTTCAGGCGATACGCGCACGCGCCGACGAGGCGAAGAGCACGCCGGTGATCATCGTGTCGAATCTCGGGCAAGAGTCTGACATGGAGAAGGCGATGGGTATGGGCGCCAACGACTACCTCGTGAAGGCGGAGGTTGAAATAGAGGAAATCGTGAAGAAGATCGAAGCGACGCTCGGCGCAGTCCCTGCACCGCCCGTTGCGCCTCAGGCAACCGTATAAAAGAGAGTGCTGTGCTATAATGCACATGAACCTGCCCCGCCACGGACAGGCCATTTCCATACATGGCCAAGAGCAAGAAGCACGAGCAGCACCAAGGAGCCGACTGGATATCGGTGAAGGGTGCGCGTACCCATAACCTCAAGAACCTCTCGGTCGATATCCCGCGAGGCGTGATGACCGTGCTCACAGGTCTCTCGGGATCCGGCAAGTCGTCCCTTGCATTCGATACCATCTTTGCCGAGGGGCAGCGCCGCTACGTTGAATCCCTATCGGCATACGCTCGCCAGTTCCTTAACCAGATGCAGAAGCCTGACGTCGATGAGATCACGGGCCTCTCTCCGGCCATCTCCATCGACCAGAAGTCCCGCTCCAATAATCCCCGCTCGACGGTCGCGACCGTCACTGAGATATACGACTATCTCCGCGTCCTCTATGCGCGCGCCGGCCAGCCGTACTGCGTGAATCATGACGTGCCGATCGAGAAACTGTCCAAGGACGAGATGATCCGGCTGATCATGGACCGCATCAAAGCGCGTACGGAGAAGAAGAACGCGGAGGTTATGGGCGTCGCGGTCGACCGTACCGCGGTCACCATCTACGCGCCGGTCGTGGTGGGTCGAAAAGGCGAGTACTACCAGCTCCTCTATGACCTTCTGGGTAAGGGATACGAGAAGGTCGTCATCGACGGCGCGCCGCACTCCTTGCGGGAGAAGGTGGTGCTTGACCGCAACAAGCGGCACGACATCGATGCGGTCGTCGACGCCATCTTCGTCTCGGAGTTCGAGCGCAGTCCTGACGCTGCCCGCGAGCGCTTGTCCGAAGCTCTCGAGCTCGCGCTTAAGGAGGCGGACGGGCTGGTGAAGATCGGGCACGCGGACGGCAGCATCGAGACCATGTCCGCAAAGTTCATCTGTCCTGAATGCGGCATGTCCTTCCCGGAAGTGGAGCCGCGTCTCTTCTCGTTCAACAGCCCATACGGCGCATGTCCCGAATGTAACGGGCTTGGCACGAAGTCTCTATTCTCAGACGAGCCGTGTCCGATCTGCGAAGGCAAGCGATTGAGGCCAGAGGCTCTGCGGGTATACCTGAAGGGAAAGGGCAAAGGTCTCGGCACTAATGCGGTCGATTTCACCACATTCTCCATCAAGGACGCGAAGGAGTTCATGGATTCGCTCCAGCTCTCGGAGCTCAAGATGGAGATCGCAGCTCCTATCGTGCGGGAGATCACGAGCCGTCTCGAATTTATGCTGAACGTCGGGCTCGACTACCTAACCCTGAACCGCTCCGCAGCGACCCTGTCTGGTGGCGAGGCGCAGCGCATCCGCCTGGCTTCCCAGCTCGGTACGGGGCTCGTGGGAGCACTCTACGTGCTTGATGAGCCCACTATCGGCCTGCACCAGCGTGATAACGACCGGCTCATAGAGACCATGCTGTCCTTGAAGGAGCTCGGCAACACCATCCTCGTGGTGGAGCATGATGAGGACACCATCTATGCCGCGGACTATATAGTCGACATCGGGCCGGGTGCCGGCGTACATGGCGGTAATGTGGTCGCGGCCGGATGGCTTGACGAGCTTCTGACCGCTCCGAAGAACGATTCAGGCTCGGTCACGCTCTCGTACCTGAGGGAGGAGACGAAGATCGAAGTGCCTGAAGAGCGCCGGACCGCCGAGAAGGGGTCTATCAAGATAAAAGGCGCCACCCTGCATAATCTCAAGAACCAGAATATCGAGGTGCCTCTGGGAAAGCTCGTCTGTATCACCGGAGTCTCGGGTTCCGGCAAGTCCACATTCCTCTACGACATCCTCCATAAGAACGTGGCTGCTCGCCTTTCTAAGCGCGAGGCTAAGGTGGAGCATGCGGCGTCCATAACGGGGACCGAGTACATAGGCCGCGCCGTGCTCATCGACCAGTCGCCCATCGGACGTACGCCCCGTTCGAACCCCGCTACCTATACCGGCGCGTTCACGCACATTCGGGATATGTTCGCGAGCACGCCCGAAGCGCGGGCGCGTGGATGGAAGCCTGGCCGTTTCTCGTTCAACGTTCCCGGAGGCCGCTGTGAAGCTTGCCAGGGAAATGGTGTCATCGCGGTGGAGATGCACTTCCTGCCGACCGTGTATGTGACCTGTGATGTATGTAACGGGACCCGGTTCATGAAAGAGACGCTCGAGGTGACGTATCGCGGCAAGAGCATCTATGACGTGCTGCAGATGACCGTCGAGGAGGCCGAGGAATTCTTCAAGGATATCCCGGCCATCTCCGACCGGCTCAGGAGCCTTAATGCGACCGGCCTCGAATACCTCACCCTCGGGCAGTCGGCGACCACGCTCTCAGGCGGCGAGGCGCAGCGCGTGAAGATAGCCTCCGAGCTCTACCGGCCCATCACCATGAAGACGCTTTATCTCCTTGATGAGCCTACGGTAGGCCTCCATTACGAGGACGTCAGGAAGCTTATCGATATCCTCCAAGAGCTCGTTAGGCGCGGCAATACGGTCGTCGTCATCGAGCACAACCTCGATGTGATCAAGAGCGCCGACTACCTTATCGACTTCGGTCCTGAGGGAGGAGTTGGCGGCGGAAAGGTGATAGCCAAGGGCACGCCTGAAGAGATCGCCGATACCGAGGGCTCCCATACCGGACACTACCTCAAGAAGATGCTCAAGAAGGGCAAGAAGAAGTAATAGCAAACGGCCGCCCCTGGAGGCGACCGTCTCGTTTACGGCTAAAGCGCGTCAGCGCATCTTGCCGATCCGCCGCAGCTGCGTGGCGAAGGCGCCCATCCATCCTGCGATGATGCCGCCGAAGGCGAGCACACCGATGAGCAGGAGTAGAAGGGTCTGGTCGTATCGGCCGCCGTAGACGGCCATAAACAGCAGGTGGAGCAGTCCGACGACCGCGACGTTCGAGACGACGACTGTTAGGATCGCAGCCGCCATCCTCGAGCCGCGCTCCCGCTTCGAGCAGGTAACGCTCTCAGGGCAAAAGCCCAGCTGGGCGGTATAGGTGCTCCAGCAACCAAAGGCGAACGCTGCGATGGCGGTGCAGAACAGATGAAAGAGGAACATGGCGTAGTCTCCCAAGATTGCCTGAAGGAGTATGCGGTTCCTTGGTCGCCCGGTCAATTTTCTGTAGGATAGGTATATGGACAGGGCTCAGCTGAAGCGTTTCGACCTTCCGGACTGCCCGGGCGTATACCTCTTTACCAAAGGCAAAGGGAGAGGAAAGGAGGTGCTGTACGTAGGCAAGGCGACGAGTCTCCGGGACCGTGTGCGGTCGTACTTCGATGACGACCTTATCGCAACGAGAGGCCCGAGGGTCGTCGATGTCATCACGAGAGCCGATGCGGTCGAGCATGAGCCGACCCCGACCGTCCTTGAGGCCCTCGTGCGCGAGGCCGCGCTCATTCGGCAGTACATGCCTATCGGCAACGTCGAAGGAAAGGACGACAAGACGTTCCTGTATGCGTACGTCACCGACGAAGAGGTGCCCCGCGTCCTTACCGCACGCGGCAAGGACATCGACTTCGAGGAAGCTCGCGTGGGTAGCGTGCGCTATACCACTATCCATGGACCGTTCCCCTCTGGGCCGCAGCTTCGCGAAGGTCTGAGGCTCATACGCCGAATCTTCCCGTTCTATGACACTCCTAAGCCTATCGGGTATACCGGCAAGCACCAAGTAGCGCGCATAGAGTTCAACAAGCAGATCGGACAGTATCCAAGAGACATGGAGCGCAAGGCATACTTGCGCTCCGTGCGTAACGTCTCGCTATTCCTCTCAGGACGCGTGAAGACGCTTCGGGAGACCCTGACGAGGGAGATGAGGCAGGCTGCGAGGGAGGAGCGGTTCGAGGACGCGGGAGAGATACGCAAGCAGCTGTTTGCGCTCGACCATATACAGGACGTGTCGCTCATACGCGAAGAGCGGCCCGGAGGCCGCGCACCAGGACCACGCATCGAAGCCTATGACACTGCGCATATCTCCGGCACGAACACGATAGGTGTGATGACGGTGATCGAGGACGGCACGCCGCAGAAGGGCGAATACCGGACCTTCCGTGTGCGCACCTCGAAGAACGACGACATCAAGTCGCTCAAGGAGATACTTTCGCGCCGTCTCGGGCATCCCGAATGGCAGCTTCCGAAGGCGTTCGTGGTCGACGGCGGAAAGACGCACAAGAAGGCAGCGGAGGAAGTTCTCAAAGATGTGGGCGTCATGATTCCAGTGGTCGCGGTCGTGAAGGACGAGAAGCACCGTCCCCGAGAGGTCATAGGCGCCTTGCGTGCCGGCATAACCGAATCGGATGCGGTTCTCGTGAACGCTGAGGCGCATCGATTCGCGCTTACGAACCACAGGAAGGCCAGGCTCCGTGCGATGCGCAAGTCCTCATAGCCCGCAGCTGCTATACTTTTTCCATGCAAGGCATGATCGTAGGCGTCTTACGGGGAGGACCCTCCAAGGAACATGAGGTGTCGCTCAAGACCGGGCACGCGATCATGCATAGCCTCCCGCGCGAGCGGTTTACCGTGCGCGATATCTATATCGGCAAGGACGGCACCTGGCACGAGCGGGGGCTCCCGACCACGCCTGCCCGTGCGCTTCGGACCGTGGACGTAGTCGTTATCGGGCTCCATGGGGAATACGGAGAGGACGGGGAGGTGCAGAAGCTCCTTGAGAAGATGGGCATACCGTTCACCGGTTCTGATTCGTTCGGTTCATATGTCGCCATGCACAAGGTGCTCGCGAAGGAGAAGGCGAAGGAGCTCGGGCTGCTCACCCCTCGCTACCAGTTCGTGGAAGAGGGCTCTGATATAGAGTCGACACTCGCAGAAGTGGTGCGGAGCTTCCACCAGCCGGTCGTCGTAAAACCTGTGAAGTGGGGATCATCGGTCGGCGTATCGATCGTTGGAGGATACGCGCCTCTGTTGAAGGTGACCAGGGAGCTTCTTGAAGACGGCGCAGGCGGCGTGCTCATCGAGGAGCTCATTAAGGGAACCGAAGCAACCGCAGGCGTCGTAGAGGGTCTGCGCGGGGAGAGCCTGTATGCCCTGCCCACGATTGAGATCGTGCCGCCGGGGAAGGACTTCTTCTCGTACGACGCTAAGTACTCAGGCGCTACCCAAGAGATATGTCCTGGACGCTTCCAGAGGGAGGTATCCGAAGAGCTCCAGCGCCAGGCGCAGGCCATGCACGAGGCGCTTGGTCTTCGTCACTATTCTCGCTCGGACTTCATGATCTCCCCTAAGGGCATTTACTACCTTGAGACCAATACGCTTCCAGGATTGACCGAAGAATCGCTTCTTCCGCGATCGCTTGCAGCCGTAGGGGTCCGGTTCCCGGAATTTACCGAGCACCTCGTTAACCTCGCATTAGCTAAGCGCGCATGAACAAGGACCTGCAGGAGACCTATGACCGCATAGCAGAAGACTGGCATGCCGATCACCTTGATGACGACTGGTGGGTCGCTGAGACGGATCATTTCATCTCCCTGCTACCGACAGGAGGCACGGTGCTTGATGTGGGGTGCGGAAGCGGCGTGAAGAGCAAGTACATGGCAGAGCGAGGGCTCAGGGTCGTTGGTATCGATATATCGGAAGGTCTGCTTGCCATCTCGCGCCGGGAGCTGCCTTCAGGCGACTTCAGACTGCTTTCGATGACGGAACTCGATACGCTACCAGAGCAGTTCGACGGTACGTTCGCCCAGGCATCGCTCCTCCATATCCCGAAAGCGCAGGCGCCAGACGTCGTACGGCAGATGGCAGGTGTGACCAAGCCTGGTGGCTATGTGTACGTATCGGTAAAGGGACTTCGTGAAGGCAGGCCAGAGGAGGAGATCAAGGAAGAGGACGACTACGGGTACACGTATGAGCGCTTCTTCAGCTACTACGCTCCTGAGGAGCTCGCCGGATACATGGAAGCGGCTGGCCTCACGGTCGTGACCAACAGCGCATCGGTCTCCGGGAGCACACGCTGGCTGCAGGTCGTTGGCCAGCGTCCGCCCCTTGCCTAAGGAGCCGGGTAGGGTTAGGATTCTCCTTGTCGGGCCGTTAGCTCAGTTGGTAGAGCACCTCTTTTGCAAAGAGGGGGTCGCAGGTTCGAATCCTGTACGGTCCACCGAGTAAGCCCCGCAAGGGGCTCTCTCCATTTATATGAAGCTGCTCATCGTCTCTCCCGGCAAGCCGCACAGCGCTGAGCTCGTAGACGCGATACGAACATACGAGACACGGCTGCGCTCAGCGCTTCTCGTCGAGTGGGCATTTCCTGCAGCAGGCAGCAAGGACACGGAAGGAGCAGCGATCCTTAAGTTTCTCAAGCAAGACGACTATGTCGTTCTTCTTGATGAGCGCGGCAAGGAGATAGATAGCCCGGGGCTTGCAGCAATCCTTGAAAAGAAGCTCACAAGCGGCACAAAGCGCCTCGTCTTCGTTATCGGAGGAGCGTTCGGGGTTTCGGACGCCGTGACAGAGCGTGCAGACACCGTAATCAGTCTCTCTAAGCTCGTATTCCCGCACATGCTCGTTCGCCTGTTGCTTGTCGAACAGCTATATCGCGCCTGGTCCATACGCACTGGAGGGAAGTATCATCATGCGTAAGTGTGCATAACCGGCACCATGTCCGTGCTAGGTTGGGTATATGAGAAGAGGCTTCACGCTCATTGAGCTTCTCGTCGTCATCGCCATCATCGGCATTCTCTCGGCAACCGTGCTCGTATCGCTCAATACGGCACGAGCGAAGGGCGCAGATGCTGCCATCAAGGCTGAGCTCGCCAATACGCGCAACGCAGCGGAGCTGTACTACAGCGCTCATGGCAATTATGGCACTGCGACGTTCGGCCAGAACGACATACTTGCGTGCACCACGCAGACGACGAACATCTTCGGCGATAGCGGTATCGGCAAGTTCATAACGAGCGCATACCAGAAGGTTGGAACCGGCCGGGTGTACTGCGCGGTCCGCACCGGAGGCCAGAGCTGGGCGCTTGCTATGCCGCTCAAGAATCCTGGCACGGGAGAGACCGGTTGGTGCGTCGATAGCTCGGGACAGTCGAAGGCGTTCACGCATTCCGTTGATGACCCATCCGGGCATGCCGCGCTGTACTCGGGATCAGATGCACGGTGCCCATAAGGAAAGACCCTCCGTGTGGAGGGCCTTTCCTGTTTCTGGTCGGGATGCCGAGAATCGAACTCGGGTTATACGCACCCGAAGCGTACGTAATACCACTATACCACATCCCGAATCACTCCCAGGCGTGCCCTGGGTTGGTGGGCGACACAGGATTCGAACCTGTGACCTTTCGCGTGTGAAGCGAACGCTCTAACCAACTGAGCTAGTCGCCCGGAGGACGTAATGCACAATACCAAATGCCTGAGCAGAATGCTACGCTCGATACATGACCGAACGACCAAAGAGCAAGCAGCCTATTCCCGAGCACGCGCAGAAGGTTTTTGAGGGCATCATCTACGACGTATACCACTGGGAGCAGGAGCTCTTTGATGGGAGCACGAGCACGTTCGAGAAGCTGAAGCGCAACGACTCCGGGTTTGTCATACCGGTCCTCGCAAACGGGAACATCCTCATCGTCGAGGACAGTCAGCCGGGCCGCGATACGGTCCTCACGTTTCCGGGCGGACAGACCGAGGAAGGTGAGGATCCCGAGGAGGGCGTGCGTAGGGAACTTAGGGAAGAGACCGGGCTCGGAGGGGGCGAGTTCGTGCTATGGAAGGCGACCCACGCCATGAGCAAGGTCGACTGGGTCGTCTATGCGTTTATAGGCCGCAATCTTGAGAAGATTGGCGAAGCGGATGACTCTCCGGGCGAGCGCATCGTCCCGCGCGAGATATCGTTCGACGAATTCATCGCGCTTGCGGACAATCCGCGCTTCCAGAACTACGAGATAGTTCCGGACCTTATCCATGCGCGATATGATGCCGGCCATCGCGAGGCGCTTAGGAAGCTCCTGTACGGCTAGGCGCGTTTGCAACTAGGAAGTCCGGACGGTAAGCTCGGAAGGTGTGCGGGCTGTAGTATACCGGTAGTACGCGTCCATGGGGTGGATGTAGACCGGGTTCGATTCCCGGCAGCCCGACAATGAAGACCTTACTCGTCGTAGACGTGCAGAACGCCTTCATCAAGCCTAAGATAAAGGACTTGCCGAAAGCGATACGACGGCACATAGATGCCGGCGGTTACGACCATGTGCTCTTTACGAAGTTCGTGAACCGGAAGGGCAGCAACTTCGTCACGCTGCTTGGCTGGGACAAGGCATTTCGCGCACCTGATACCGATATCGTTCCCGAGCTTGCCGACCTCGCCTCAAGGGACACGACGTTCGTGAAGTCGACCTATTCGGCGTTCAAATCAGAGCGATTGATACGGTACCTGCGTGCACATAGGATACGCACGCTCGATGTGTGCGGTGTTGAGTTCGACGGCTGCGTGCTCGCGACCGCGTTCGAGGGCTTCGATCTGGGCTATGAGATACGTGTGCTCAACCGCATAGCCCGGAGCACCACGACGCTCGAGAAGGCGACCGAGAACATCACGAAGCGGAATATCGACCGGCAGGTGAAGAAGCGCTAGCTACTTCCCTTGTCCGTAGTGCTTCTTCAAAAGTGCGACGTGACCCTTGTAGTCAGGGGAGCAGTGGAAGCGCCCGCGACTGTCATGGAAATAGAACATGCAGTCGGTCTTCTTAGGGTTTAGGGCAGCGACGACCGCCGCGACCGAAGGGTTTGCGATAGGAGCAGGCGGCAGTCCTCCGTACCGGTACGTGTTGAAGCGCGACTTTATGTACTTATCGTCAGGCACCGGCTTTGGCCACCAGTTGCCCTTGGCTCCATCTGCTTTCGCATACTGCAAGGTCGCGTCGATCTGCAGGTTCATGCCCGCGAAGATGCGATTCCAGATCACGCCGGAGATATCGCGCATGTCGTGCCATCCGCCAGCCTCGCGCTCGATGAGTGACGCGATGATAAGCGCATCTCGCAGCGGGACGCGGTCTGCGGTCGTGGTGCTGTAGCGTTCGAGGATTTCGGTGGAGAAGCGGTCGTAGAGCGCCATGTGTATCTCCTGCGGGGTCATGAGCGAAGTCACCGCGTAGGTTCCCGGCTGAAACTGGCCCTCCTCAAGCACCGGCGGGGAGGTGGTGACCTCCTTAAGGAAGTCCGCGCGCTTCTTCGCGTTCCAGCCAAGGGCGCTCCCGAACGCGCGGGCTACCTGCTCCTTGCGGTACCCGGGATAGATGGTGACGAACTTCTGGTCGGCGCCTGCGACAAGCCCGTAGCCGGGGATGTCCGTGATGGCCTTGGCGAGCATCTCGAACGCCCACTCAAGGCTTCCAACCGAGGCGATGAGTGAGGTGGGCTCCTCTTCAAGAAGCGCCTCGATCTCGGGATCGACGACGATGAGCTTGCGCTCCGGGTCAACCGTGACCGTGAACGGCGGCTCGGGCGGAGCCTCGGTCTTCTGCGTAAGCTCGTGGGAGAGGACGCTAGGAATGGAGAAGAAGCCGAGCGCCGCGATGACCGCGATACCGAGCGTTATGAGATGGCGGCCGACGTTCGGTCGCTTCCTACTTCTGGGTCGCGGGATGAATCCCCGCGGTCCTCGCAGTGGCTGCATAAGCTAATAGTACCTCAATGGCCTCGTGAAAAACACAGGCCGTTAGTAGACAGCACAGGCTCTGCGGGGTAGGGTCAGGATATGGCTAAGCGCGACCGCAAGATCCGTGTCGTCGAGCGCATCATCGATGCGATGGGATCCACTACATCGCTCCTCATCCACACCGCCATCTTCTTCGCGTTCTTCCTCTCCGCATGGCTCGGGTTCCTGTCGCTCGATTCGATGCTCCTCATCCTAACCACCGTCGTTTCTCTTGAGGCGATCTATCTCGCGCTCTTCATCCAGATGACGGTGAACGAGAACACCAAGAGCCTTCGCGAGGTCGAGGAGGACATCGAGGATATCCAGGAGGATGTCGAAGAGCTTGGTGAGGACCTTGAGGACATCCAGGAGGATATCGAGGAGATCAGCGAGGACATCGAAGGCATCCAGGAGGACGTCGAGGAGATGAGCGAGGAAGACAAGGAGGACGAGAGGCGTGAGCAGGCGCACGTGGACTCCCTCGACCGCCTCACCGGGGATGTTCGCCGCATCCTTGCGGACCTCGAAGCCTTGAAGAAGGGGCGGTAGCTTTCCCCATTTTGCGTCATTACGGCGTACTTGCTACACTAGCTCCATGGAGAGGGTATCGGCCCAGCGGGGTCTTTTTGTACGTATATCCGAGCGCATTGCGCGCTAGCTTCTACTATCTATGGCACTTACCGCGTACGCAGCAGAGACGGCACACGAAGCAGCTGAAGCTGCGCACGCAAGCCCCATACACGTGGTCCTGAAGGCAGAGGAACTGTTCAACCTCTGGGGCTTTCCTATCACGAACTCCCTCATCATGACGTGGATCGTCGTCGCGGTCCTCGTCCTGTTCGCGTTTCTCTTCAGGCAGAAGCTCTCCCTCATCCCCGGAAAGCTCCAGGCAGGAATCGAGTGGATGTTCGAAGGCATCCTCGGTTACATGACGGACATCCTCGAGGACGAGAAGATGGCGCGCCGGTTCTTCCCGCTCATCATGACGATCTTCTTCTTCGTGCTTATCGCCAACGAGCTCGCGTTTTTGCCTGGTATCGGCACCATCGGGCTTGATAACGGGCATGGCGGCATCACGCCGCTCCTTCGCGCGCCTGCGGCCGACCTCAACATGACGCTCGCGCTTGCGTTCATATCGTTCCTCACGATCGAGATCACGGGCCTCAGAGGCCTCGGTGCGGGGAAGTACGCGATGAAGTACGTGAACTTCACTTCGCCGGTCAACTTCGCGGTGGGCATCATCGAGCTCATCTCGAACCTGGGCCGCCTCGTCTCGTTCTCGTTCCGTCTCTTCGGCAACGTGTTCGCAGGCGAGGTGATGCTCGTGGTGGCGGCGTTCTTCGTGCCGTACATCCTGCCGGTACCGTTGATGGGCTTCGAGGTGTTCGTGGGCTTCATCCAGGCAGTCGTGTTCGCGATGCTCACGCTGTTCTTCATCAAGCTCGCACTCATGGAACCGCACGGGAGCGAGAGCCACTAGGCTCTCTCTTCGGTGCGGCTCCAGGATGGGCCGATTACAAACAATACTTACAACACACGTTATGGAACTCGAATCAGCACAGTTGATCGGCATGGCGATCGCCGCAGGCCTTGGCGTTCTTGGCCCGGGCATCGGCATCGGTCTTATCGGCGGTAGGGCAATGGACGCTATCGGAAGGAACCCTGAGGCTTCCGGCAAGATTGTCTCGAACATGATCCTTGCGATCGTCTTCGCCGAGGCGCTTGGTATTCTCGCGCTTGTCGTATCCTTCATCATCAAGTTCGTCTAATAGGAACGGGTCATCCCCTTCCTCTTACTAACCTATGGAACAACTCTTCGACGCGTTCGGCATCGACTGGAAGCTCCTCATCGCCCAGGCGGTGAACTTCGGCGTGCTCCTCGTAGCGCTCACGTACTTCCTGTACAAGCCGGTCCTGAAGACGCTCGATGAGCGCCGTGAGAAGGTCGCCAAGGGCGTACTCGACGCCGAAGAGGCGGCTCAGAAGCTTGCGAGCGCGGACTCCGAAGTATCTGCGAAGCTAAGCGGCGCCGAGAGCGAAGCCGAGACCATCGTCGCGTCGGCGCGGGAGACCGCGAGCGCGGAGAAGTCCCGCATCGTGAAGGAGGCCGAGGCACGCGCTGCGGACATCCAGGCGGATGCCGATGCGCGCGCCAAGGAGGCTGCGGCACGCGCCCTTCGCGAGAGCGAGAAGGAGGTGGCGCGCCTTGCGGTCCTTGCGGCCGAGAAGGTGCTCCGCCAGAAGGCATAGCCTATGGAGAAAGCGTACGCACAAGCCATACACAGCGCGCTCATGAAGGGCGCAGACGAGGCTGAGCTCGTTGCCTCCCTCAAGAAGCACCTCGCGGAAGCCGGACGCCTGAAGCTCCTCCCCGCGATCGCACGGGAGCTCCGGACGCTTAACGCCCGCACCCGCACCATGGGCGCCTCCTTGGAGGTCGCTACGGAGGCACTTAAGGAAGAGGCGCTTAAGGAGGCGAAGGAACTCGGCATCGAGTCTCCAGCAGTCTTTGTAAATCCTGACCTCGTCTCCGGATGGAGGCTTCGCGAGAGCGGACGCCTCATCGACCGTTCCGGCAAGCGTGCGCTTATCGACATCTACCGACGCATTACGTCTTAACCTTAGAAGCACTATGGACAGCATTATCAAGCGAATCGAAGCAGAAATCGCCTCGTACGCTCCGGTCAAGGACCAGGAGCAGACGGGCATCGTGCGCGCGACCGGCGACGGCATCGCGGAGATCGACGGCCTTTCAGAGGCGGTCATGACGGAGATGGTCATGTTCGACCCGACCTTCGACCGCTCCCTCGAGGATGCGCTCAAGGATTCCGCGGTCGTCTACGGCCTCATCCTGAACCTCGAGGAGGACGGCGTCCGCGCCGCCATCCTCGGAGACGCATCGAAGGTGTATGAGGGAATGCTCGTACGCCGCCTCGGCCGCCTGCTGTCCATCCCGGTCGGAGAGAGCCTCATCGGACGCGTGGTGAACCCGCTCGGTGCTCCGGTAGACGGCAAGGGTCCCGCAACCGGCACCGTCGAGCGCCCCATCGAGAGCCAGGCGTACGGCGTCATCGACCGCTCTCCTGTGAATACGCCCATCCACACCGGCATCAAGGCCATTGATGCCATGACCCCCATCGGCCGCGGCCAGCGCCAGCTCATCATCGGAGACCGCGGAACCGGAAAGACGACCATCGCGATCGACACGATCCTCAATCAGAAGTCCGAGGACCCCGCGACCCGTCCGATCTGTATCTACGTCGCTATCGGCCAGAAGGAATCCAAGACCGCCCGCATCGTCGCGGAGCTGTCTGAGAAGGGCGCCATGGACTACACGGTCATCGTGACCGCGCCGGCATCCTCGCCTGCAGCGTTCCAGTTCCTTGCGCCGTTCGCTGGCGTCTCCATCGGCGAGCACTTCATGGAGCAGGGCAAGGACGTGCTCGTCATCTACGACGACCTCTCAAAGCAGGCCGTTGCATACCGCCAGATGTCGCTTCTCCTTCGCCGTCCGCCGGGCCGCGAGGCATACCCGGGCGACATCTTCTACCTGCACTCCCGCCTTCTGGAACGCTCCGCAAAGCTCTCCAAGGAGAAGGGCGGCGGCTCCATCACCGCGCTCCCGATCATCGAGACGCAGGAGAATGACATCTCCGCGTACATTCCGACCAACGTGATCTCGATCACGGACGGCCAGATCTTCCTCGAGACCGACCTCTTCAACAAAGGCCTTCGTCCCGCCATCAACGTGGGTGTCTCGGTCTCGCGCGTGGGCTCTGCCGCGCAGACCAAGGCGATGAAGAAGGTGTCCGGAAAGATCAAGCTCGAGCTCGCGCAGTTCAGGGAGCTCGAGGCCTTCATGCAGTTCGCGTCCGATCTTGATGAGAACACCAAGCGTCAGATCGACTCTGGCCGCCGCCTGACCGAGACCCTGAAGCAGCCTAACGGCAAGCCGCTCCCGTTTGAGATGGCAACCGCCGTCATCTACGCAGCGACCAACGGCTTCTTCGACACGTTCCCGCCTGAGGAGACCGCAAAGGCGGAGACCCGCCTTCAGGAGTTCCTCCTTCGCGAGGCGCAGGACGAGCTGAAGGCCATCCGCGAGAGCCGCGACCTCTCAGACGATACGGTCGCATCGCTCCGCGAGAAGCTCACGCAGTTCGTCGAGCGCTCCTAGTACGTACCTACATCTTCTATGGCACTCAAGGACATCAAAGGAAAGATACAGGCGACCAAGCGCATGCACACGGTGACACGTGCGATGGAAGCCGTGTCCGCCGTGAAGATGAGGAAGACCCAGGCGACTGCGCTTGAGGGCAGAAGCTACGCGCGAGCTGCCGTCTCGGTGCTCTCGCGTCTAGCCGGCACGAGGCACGTGAAGGAGCACCCGCTCGGCATGGATCGCTCAGGCAACAAGCTCGCGATCGTTATCATCACGAGCGATAAGGGGCTCGCGGGCGCCCTCAACTCAGGCGTCATCAAGCGCGCAGTAGAGGCGCTTGAGGGCCGGGCGAAAGAGGACGTGACCGTCTACGCATACGGCAAGAAGGGCGAGGAGTTCTTCCGCCGCCGCGGATATGCGATCGCGCGCGCCGTGGAGAACAAGCAGGACGACGTGGAGGTGTCCCTCATGGAGGACCTGGTCGAGGAGCTCACGAACGGGTTCCTTGCAGGGCGGTTCGACAAGGTGGTCGCGGTGTACAGCAACTTCAAGTCCACGTTCGAGCAGGTGCCGACCCTGCGCCGCCTCCTCCCGCTGTCGCTCCCGGCACTTACCGAGATCGTTGAGAGCATCACGCCTGATGCGGGCAAGTGGTCGGAGGAGGGAGGCGTGAGCGCTCCCCAGAGCTACACGGTCGAGCCGGCTGCGGACGAGGTCCTATCAATCCTCATCCCGCGATTGGTTGCGGTAGCGCTCTACCACATGCTCCTTGAGGGCAAGGCGTCCGAGCATTCCGCCCGCATGGTCGCCATGAAGAACGCGTCAGACAAGTCCAAGGAGGTCACCCGCGACCTGACGCGCGTCTATAACAAGGTGCGCCAGGCGGCGATCACGAGAGAGGTCTCGGAGATCGTGGGCGGCCGTGAGGCATTAGCAAGTTAGAAGAGGCAATTAACAAATACATTATGAACACAGGAACTATCACAGAAGTTATCGGACCGGTCGTAGACGTGCACTTCGAGACCGAGCGCCCTGCTATCCAGGACGCGCTCGTCATCGAGGGCAACGATAAGCACGGCAGGATCACGCTCGAGGTCGCCACGCACCTCGGCCTCGACCGTGTGCGCTGCATCTCCATGACGGAGACCGCGGGCCTCTCGCGTGGCGAGAAGGCCACCGCGACCGGTGCCGCCATTTCCGTTCCTGTGGGAGCTAACGCGCTCGGACGCCTCTTCAACGTGCTGGGGGAGACCGTGGACGGTCTTGACCCGATCGCCTCTGACACTCCGCGCCTCCCGATCCACCGCCAGCCTCCGTCGTTTGACGAGCAGACCACCAAGGCCGAGATCTTCGAGACCGGCATCAAGGCCATCGACCTCATCATCCCGTTCATCAAGGGAGGAAAGGTCGGTCTCTTCGGCGGCGCAGGCGTCGGCAAGACCGTGACCATTCAGGAGCTCATCCACAACGTTGCATCACAGCACGGCGGCTACTCCGTGTTCGCGGGCGTGGGTGAGCGCGTGCGCGAGGGTAACGACCTTTACCACGAGATGAAGGATTCGGGCGTCTTGGATAAGACCGCGCTCGTGTTCGGTCAGATGAACGAAGTCCCGGGTGCTCGCGCCCGTGTCGCGCTCACCGGCCTCACGCAGGCGGAGTACTTCCGCGACGAGGGCGGAAAGGACGTCCTCTTCTTCATGGATAACGTCTTCCGCTTCATCCAGGCAGGTTCCGAGGTGTCCTCGCTCCTCGGTCGCGTGCCGTCGGCAGTGGGCTATCAGCCGACCTTGGCTGAAGAGATGGGCCGCCTCCAGGAGCGCATCACCTCGACCAAGAAGGGCTCCATCACCTCCGTGCAGGCGGTGTACGTGCCGGCCGATGACCTTACGGACCCGGCCCCGGCGACGACCTTCGCGCACCTCGACGGAACCGTGGTGCTCTCCCGCGCGCTTGCTTCTCTCGGTATCTATCCGGCAATCGATCCGCTTGAGTCCTCCTCCGCAGCGCTTACGCCAGACATCGTCGGCGAGGAGCACTACCGTGTTGCAAACGCGGTGAAGCAGACGCTGCAGCGCTACAAGGACCTCCAGGACATCATCGCCATCCTCGGTATCGAGGAATTGTCCGAGGAGGACAAGCTCACGGTCGCACGCGCCCGCAAGCTCCAGCGCTTCCTCTCGCAGCCGTTCAATGTCGCGGAGCCGTTCACCGGCACCCCGGGCGCGTACGTATCCCGCGAGGAGACGGTGCGCGGCTTCGGAGAGATCGTCGACGGCAAGCATGACGACAAGCCGGAGCAGGCCTTCTACATGAAGGGCTCCATCGACCAGGTAACCAGCTAGTATGGCGAAGACCTTCCACCTCACGGTAGCGAAAGTAGGAGAGAACCTCTTCGATGGAGAGGCCGTCTCCGTCGTGCTGCCAGGCGCGGAGGGCGCATTCACCGTGCTCGCACACCACGAGGCGCTCGTGACGCCGCTGAAGCCCGGCGAGATCCGCATCAAGACCGAAGGCGCTGAGGAGCAGGTCATACCGCTTGAAGGCCAGGGGTTGGCGGAGGTGTCCGCAAACCAGGCGACGGTGCTTCTCTAAGGAAAACCCGGGCAGGCGCCCGGGTTCTTCGTTTGCTATACTCTTCGTATATGGCAATTCAAGATTTCCTATTGCGCCAGGTGATGCGCGCGAAGATGAAAGACGTTCCCAAGGAGCAGCAGGAGCAGATCATGACCCTGGTGCAGAAGAACCCGGAACTCTTCAAGAAGATCGGCGAGGAGATCGATCGCAGGGTCAAGAAAGGCGGCGAGAACCAGATGAAGGCAACGATGGAGGTCATGAAGAAGTACCGCGCAGAGCTCCAGGATCTCATGCGCTAGTCCCATGAAGAAGATATTCATCCTTCTCGGGCACCCTGACGCTGGAACGCTTTCGGGCGAGATAGCGTCCGCGTACGAGGAAGCTGCGAAGGCTGCGGGGCACGAAGTGCGCCGCATGAACATCGGAGAGCTTCAGTTCGATCCCATACTTCATAAGGGATACCGTGAGATACAGGAGCTCGAGCCGGACCTCAAGCAGGTGCAGGAGAACATCCGCTGGTGCGAGCATCTCGTGTTCGTATACCCGGTGTGGTGGAGCGCGACGCCCGCGCTCGTGAAGGGCATGTTCGACCGTATGTGGCTTCCCGGGTTCGCGTTTAAGTTCCATAAGGGCAGGCTCGGCTGGGAGAAGCTCCTCAAGGGCCGCACGGCGCGCGTCATCGCGCTCTCGAAGCTCCATCCATGGCAGATCAGGCTCCTGTTCGGCGACCACACGAACGAGATATCGCACGCTACGTTCGGGTTCTCCGGGCTCAAGGTGCGCATGACAGAGATCGGACACTCAGAGACGCTCTCAGCTTCTGAGAAAGCTGTCTGGCTAAGGAAGGTAAGCGCGCTTGCGCGTGCCGGCAAGTAGCTTAGAGAGACTTTGCTTTTCTGTATCGTCTCAATTAAGGTACCTATATGAAGATCGGCATCGTCGGGCTCCCGAACGTCGGGAAGTCCACTCTCTTTAATGCGCTCACCAAGGCTGCGGTCCCCGCGGAGAATTACCCCTTCTGCACCATCGATCCTTCGGTAGGCGTCGTTGGCGTGCCGGACGAGCGCCTTATAAGGCTCGCCGAGCTCTCCAAGAGCGAGAAGGTCGTCCCGGCCGCTATCGAGTTCGTGGACATCGCCGGACTCGTAAAGGGAGCCTCCGAGGGCGAGGGCCTCGGGAACCAGTTCCTCTCCAACATCCGGGAGGTGGACGCCATCCTCGAGATGGTCCGCTTCTTCGATGATCCGGACGTCACGCACGTGCACGGCGAAGTGGACCCTGTCAGGGATATCGAGGTCATCAACCTCGAGCTCATTCTCGCCGACCAGCAGCAGGTGACCAGCCGCCGTGAGCGCCTCGTCAGGGATATCCGCGCGGGCGTGAAGGACGCGGTCGCCGAAGACGCGGTGCTTCAGAAGGTCGAGCAGGCACTCCTCTCAGGCAAGCTCGCAAGAAGCACGGACCTAACGCCGGAAGATGCGAAGCGCATCCGGTCCCTAAACCTCCTCACCATGAAGCCGATCCTCTATGTCCTTAACGGCAAGAGCGGCGGACACAACCTCTCTGAAGCGGCTGACGGACGAGCCAAGGCAGCATACGACCTTATCGAATCGCTTGGGTCCACGTACGTGGAGGTGGACGCGGTCACCGAGCACGAGCTCAACGATGTTGCTGAGGAGGACAAGGACATGTTCCGCTCCGAGCTTGGCGTCCAGGTGGACGGGCTCGATGCGCTCATCAAGGGAGCGTACGAGACCCTCGGCCTCATCACCTTCTTCACGACCGGACCTAAGGAATCGAGGGCATGGACCATCACGAGGGGCGCTTCGGCCCCTGAGGCCGGGGCTGCCATCCATACCGACTTCAAGGATAAGTTCATCCGTGCCGAGGTCGTTGGATGGGATACGCTCCTGTCTGACGGTTCCTGGGCCGCTGCTCGGGAGAAGGGCGACATACGGACCGAGGGGAAGGCCTATATCGTTCAGGATGGGGACGTGATGGTATTCCTCCATTCCTAGGGGCTATACTCTATGCATATGGAAACGGCACGCTCAGTAACCCCAAAGGATTTCTTCGTCTGGCTCGGAATCGTCATCAGCCTCTACGGCAGCGTGATTGCGCTCATCACGCTCCTGTTCGAGTACATCAACCGCTCGTTCCCGGACCCGCTCGCGGGCTATGCTGATCCGTATGCGACGGGTGCGCACGTATCGATGGCCATGCTTATCGTCCTCGTTCCGATGTTCTTTGCGCTCATGCATGTCACGCAGCTTGCGATACGCCGGGAGCCTGAGAAGGAGTTCATCTGGGTCAGGCGCTGGGCGGTCATGCTCACGCTCTTCCTTGCGGCTGCGGTCGTAGCGATAGATCTCATCGTGCTTATCACTACCTTCCTCGGCGGGGAGCTCACGCTTAGGTTCCTGTTGAAAGTCGCGGCCGTGCTCCTGGTTGGTGCCGGCATCTTCCTCCACTTCCTCGCGGTCCGCTGGGGCTACTGGATCAAGCATCCGAAGAACGCGCACCTGGTCGCGGGCTCTGCCATCCTCCTTACCATCCTTATGATCGTAGGCGGCTTCTCTATACTCGGCACGCCGTCTGATATGCGCATGCGCCGTATCGACAGCGATAAGCTCTCGGACCTGCAGGGCATCCAGGGGCAGGTGGTGCAGCACTTCCAGCAGAAGGGAGCGCTTCCGGCGAGCCTGGACGTCCTTGGAGACTCCATCTCAGGCTACACGGTACCGAGCGATCCTCATACAGGTAGGCCATACGTGTACCGCGTCATGAGCCAGCATTCCTTCGAGCTCTGCGCCACGTTCAATCGCGAAGCCCCTGATACCGCAGGCAAGGGCGACTACTACGCCCGCGAGATGGCATATCCGTCCATGGGTGTAGAGGGCAACTGGCGCTACACGAAGGGCGATACCTGCTTCAGGCGCACCATTGACCCAGAGCTCTATCCTCCGTACCCTAAGCCTCTCTAACTAGGGTATGGCGGGCTTCGATCATAAGGACATAGAGCAAAAAGCGCAGGCAAAATGGGAGGAGCTTGCGCTCTATGAGACGGACCTGACTGATCCCAAGGACCCGTACTACGTCCTCTTCGAGTTCCCGTACCCGTCTGGTGACCTCCACATGGGTCACTGGTATGCGTTCGCGCTTACCGACATCTTCGCCAGGTACAAGCGATTTACGGGAAAGAACGTGCTCTTCCCCATGGGCTTTGATGCGTTCGGACTTCCTGCGGAGAACGCCGCGATAAAGCGCGGTGCGGATCCTAAGAAGTGGACGTACGAGAACATGGAGCGCATGCGTGCGCAGGTGAGGAGCATGGGTACGTCCGTAGATTGGTCCAAGGAGGTGGCGACGTGCGACCCTGCATTCTACAAGTGGACGCAGTGGCTCTTCTTGAAGCTGTTTGAACACGGGCTGGCAGAGCACAAGGAAGCTCCGGTGAAGTGGTGCCCGAAGGACCAGACCGTGCTTGCAAACGAGCAGGTGATCGATGGCGCGTGCGAACGCTGCGGAACCGAGGTCGAGGAGAAGCGCCTCACACAGTGGTTCCTCCGCATCACCGATTATGCGGAGCGTCTCCTTGCGGACCTTGATCCATTGCCGTGGCGCGAGGAGATTAAGGACGCGCAGCGCGCCTGGATAGGAAAGTCAGAAGGTGCGACCATACCTTTCACGCTCTCATTCAAAGCGCACCCAGAGCACGACGGGTGGAAGGACAAGGACGGCATGCCCGCTCACATAAGCGTGTTCACGACTCGTCCTGATACGGTATTTGGAGCAACGTACATAGTCCTTGCACCTGAGCATCCGTGGGTCAGGGCCGTTTGGGACACTCCGCATGATGATGCGGTTCTAAACAAGGCGGAAATAGCTGCGTATGTGGAAGCCTCCAAGAGGAAGACCGAGCGCGAGCGCCAGGAGAACAAGGAGAAGACCGGCGTACGGCTCGAAGGGATCGTTGCTATCAATCCGGCGACTAAGGAGGAGATTCCCGTTTATGTAGCCGACTACGTCCTTGGCTCGTACGGCACGGGCGCGGTTATGGCAGTGCCTGCGCACGATGAGCGAGACTTCGAGTTTGCAAAGAAGCACGAGCTTCTGGTAAAGCCAGTTGTCGCGAAGACCATCATCAACCCACACAACCCGCCCATTCCAGGAAAGCCTGATACCCAACGAGACGTCATACATGCAATTTTGCATAATCCCAAGGACGACACCTATCTCGTCGGATTTTTGAAGGATGATTCCTGGGGCGACCGCAAGCCCGTCAACTTCGTCATAGGCGGAGTCGATGAGGGGGAGGATTGGGCTGAGGCCGCAGCTAGAGAAATTCGTGAGGAGACCGGATATACCGACTTTGAGCTTACCGGGGAAGTCGTACTTCCGATTAATGCGTATTTTCATCAGATGCAGAAGGGTGTGAATCGCGATTCGAATATACGTACATTCGTCTTCTCGCTACGTTCTGATGAGCGCCTGCAGGTTAATGAGGAAGAGCAAGCAAAGCACGAGTTCATGTGGCTTGCGAAGGAGGAGGTGACCGCGAGGCTCAATATTCCAACAGATCAGCTTATCTGGCGCTACTTCATAGAGGATGGATTCCCGATGACCGAATCCGGCAGGCTCTATGATTCCGGTGTATTCACTGGACGCGATAGTGAAGAGGCGAAATGGGACATTGTTCAATTCGTAGGCGGCGAGCGCACTACCAACTACCGTCTTCGTGACTGGCTTGTTAGCCGGCAGCGGTATTGGGGCTGCCCGATACCTATCGTCTACGATCCGGAAGGCAACGCGCATGCGGTCCAGGCCGAGCACCTGCCCTGGCTCTTACCTGAGGATGTGGACTTCTCCCCCAACGCAGACGGCTCCCCGCTCAGGACCTCTAAGGAGCTCAAGGAGCGTGTCACGAGCCTTTACGGGGAAGGTTGGACACCCGAGTACGATACGCTCGATACCTTCGTCGACTCGTCCTGGTACTTCTACCGGTACCTGGACCCTAAGGACGAGAACGATTTCTCGGACCAGGGCCTCATGAACCGTTGGCTTCCGGTCGACCGCTACTCAGGCGGATCCGAGCATACGACCATGCATCTCCTCTACTCCCGCTTCTTCCACAAGGCGCTGCACGACCTCGCACTGGTGCCCGGAAACGAGCCCTTCCTTGAGCGTAATAACCGAGGCCTCATTCTCGGTCCTGACGGACAGAAGATGAGCAAGTCTAAGGGCAACGTGGTCAACCCGGACGAGTTCGTAGTCCGCTACGGCTCTGATGCCGTGCGCATGTACCTCGCGTTCATCGGTCCATACAACGAGGTCGGCAGCTATCCGTGGAGCCTTGAGGGCGTCGAGAGCTTGCGTCGGTTCCTTGATCGCATCTATAGGGTATCTGGCCGCGTGCAGGAAGGAGAGCCGTCTCCTGAGCTTACCCGTTCGGTCATGAAGGCTGCAGAGAAGGTCGGCGCTGATATCGAGCGCATGAAGTTCAATACGGCGATTTCCGCGCTCATGGTATGTCTGAAGGATTTCGAAACGCTTGAGAGCGTACCAAAGGCAGCCTTTCTGGACTTCATAACACTCCTTGCGCCCTTTGCGCCGCACCTATCCGAGCACCTGTACGAAGTGCTTGGCGAGGAGGGGAGCATCCACGCAAGAGCATGGCCGGAAGTAGACCAGCTGCTTCTCAAGGAAGAGCTCAAGACCATCATCGTACAGGTCTCAAGCAAGAAGAAGGGAGAGATGCAGCTCCCAGAGGACGCCTCGGAGGAGGATGCGCTACTAGCAGCTGCACACGCGATCCCAGCCATTGCAGAGCTGTTTGCGGCCGGCGACCCGGCCAGGGTGGTATACGTCCCGGGACGCATACTAAACCTAGTATTTTCCTAGCGGTCACGGGCTCTTCATGTTCGTAAAATGCGGCCTACTTACTGAGTTTTTAGGCGGGCTAGGTACGTCTTTTGGAGCTAAAATCCATTGACAGAATGGTGCTTGACGTGCTACGATTCTTCTCGCGAAGAGGCGCAAGCTAATTCGCAACTATGCATTTACTTCCTATAGCGCTTATTGGCGCTTTTGTGCTTTCTAGTAGTGTCGCTGCGCCGATCCCTACCGAAGCCGATCAGATAACCCCTGATGCAGGCCAAGAGGTACGTGCTGCGGCTGAGCTTTCGTTGCCCACGGCTCCGAAGGCGAAGCTCGCTGCACGGGACGACAACGCAACGCAGTCGTCCTACAACGTGAAGATGACGGCGTACAATGCTGTGCCGGGACAGACGGATTCCGATCCGTATACGACCGCCAGCGGTGCGTACAGCAACCCCGAGGTTGTTGCCGCACGGTCTCGCGACCTTGCCGCCAAGCTTCCTTTCGGTACGGTCATCGCTATCGAGCGGACCGCCAAGGATACCCCCAGCTGTAGGTACAGCAAGGTGGAGCACCTGGTCGGATACCGCGTGATTGCCGACAGCATGAACGCACGCATCGTGAACCACGTTGACGTGCTCATGCCGACAGGCAGGACCGTTGCCGTTGATGGCCGCATGGTCAATCCGGGCATCGCGCTCGGCAAATGCGACCAGGTGACCGTTCGCGTCGTGGGCAAGGTGGACATCAAGAACATCCCCAAGACCCAGACCGAGCTGGTTCGCCTCATCGAAGGTACCGAACTTGCCCGTCTTTAAGATGAAGACACCAAAGCCGCCCCTGTAAGAGGGGCGGCTTTGGTTTGTCATATATGAAGCGGCACTTAGACCCGTACCATGAAGTTTAGTACACTGCATATATGAATGTCCTTACACGCGCATCCTTTTTACTGGTGCTCATCGCACCTTTGTTCCTATCTGTAACGCCCCTAGCGGCTAAAGCGGCAGAGCTTGAGGTGTCCGGCTGGATCCCGTACTGGGCAAGCGCCAAGGGCATCAAGGAGGCCCAGAAGCACCTGGATACGCTCGATGAAATCAATCCGTTCGCATACAGCGTCACCTCTACGGGTGCGCTTGCAGATACCGCCAAAGTGTCCGGCTCCTCCTGGAAGAGGCTTATCAGAGCCACTATGCGCGAGGATGTGCGCGTCGTCCCTACGGTCATGTGGAGCGATCGTGCCAACATGGAGCGTATCCTTATGAACCCGTCTCTACGCGCGGCGCATGTGAAGCATGTGGCGGAGATGGTCGAGGATGGCGACTTTGATGGCGTCGATATCGACTATGAGAACAAGTCCGCAGCTACGAGGCCGTACTTCTCGCTCTTCCTCAAGGAGCTCGATACCGCCCTTAAGGGTAAGATGCTCGCCTGCACGATAGAGGCACGCACTCCGCCGGACTCCGTGTATCGTACAGTCCCCGCTACGATCGAATACGCGAACGATTTCAAGGAGATCAATAAGTACTGCGACCGCGTGCGCATCATGGCGTACGACCAGCAGACGGCCGACTGGAAGCTGAACGAAGCGAACCCGAAGCCGTATGCGCCCCTCTCTGACAAGGCGTGGGTCAAGAAGGTAATGGACCTAGCGGCTAAGGACATCTCTAAGGACAAGCTCGTCATGGGCATCCCTACCTACGGCCACGAGTACGAGATAACGGTCAATCCGACGGGTCCCATGGGATATAAGAAGCTCTGGTCCCTGAACCCTGTGTACGCGACCGATACGGCAAAGAAGGAGCGGGCGACCGCGTCCCGAGCGCCTCATGGCGAGATGCGCCTCGCGTATGTTCCGAAGACCTCTGCCGCATACAAGAGCAAGGCGAAGGTGCCAAGCGGCACCAGCAAGGCAGATCAGCCTATCGAGCTTGCCAAGGCACACGTTAAGGCGACCGGAAAGCCTGCCGTCGTGAACGTTATGTGGTGGCATGATGCTGGCGCGATCAAGGAGAAGGTGCAGCTTGCTCAGTCGCTCGGTATTCGGGGCGTAGCTATCTTCAAGATAGATGGCGGGGCAGATCAGAAGATGTGGGACGTGCTCCCGTAGGACCACGCCCAGCCTTCACGGTGCCTTTAGAGGGTTTGTCATGTAATGTCTGCATTAGCAGTGAACATAACCCTATGGCAACCGTAATAAACAATCCAAGCACTGACTCAAGTTCGACCGGCGCAGGCTGGGCAGTAGCTGCCGTGGTGGCGATTCTCGTCATTCTTGCGCTTCTCTTTGGTATTCCCGCGCTACGTGGAAGCGCACCTGCAGTATCCGTTCCTGAATCGATAGACGTTAATGTCGGCGGGGGCGGCGCTGGCACTCAGTAGCCTCTCCTACGAAAGCGCGCCCGGAAATCCGGGCGCGCTTTCGCTTAGTCAAACAGGGTAACGAGATAGGCGTCTATCTCGCGCTGATCCAGGTCGTAGAGGTGCTTTCCTGACTTATGGAGGTCTCCTGCAAGGTCCCGACCAACGAACCGCCAGTGCCAGGGTTCGTACTGATAGTATGTGTTGCCCTTAGGGTAGGAGAGCACGAAGCCGTAGCGGTGGGCATTCTCGACAAGCCAGGCAAACGCCTCGGTCGACTCTATCTCGGTGAACGCGCTGCCGAGCTCTTCTGTGGTTAGGTCAAGCGTGGTCCCAAGCTGGTGCTCTGAGTAGCCCTGGTCTGCCGAGAAACGGTTGGCGCCTGAGCCATAGGTGACGATGTAGCCCGATTTAAGCGCCGCCTGCGTGCCAAACGACCGGTATGCGGATGCCACACGAAGCGAGATGCCATCCTCTTCAGCTTCCTCGATTAGCCTCTCAAGGAACGGAGCGACGCGCGCGTGTACCTGGAATGCGCGCGTCTCCGGATAGGAGAAAGCGCCCGGTACCTGCGCGAGATCAGGTGGAGCGTAGTTCTCGTTCAGGAAGTAGACCTTTGAATACTTGGCCAGGAGCTCCGGATCGGTGTACTGGAGCTTCTCGAGGGTATCGACCGACTCGGACAGCTTTCCCAAGCTTTCCTCGATGCTAGCCGTCTTAGCGATCTCCGCCTGAAGCTCGCGCGAAAGCGCGTCCTTAGCTTCTGTGGTCTCCGCTAATGCGCTAGTGAGCTCAGCGTTTTCGCCCTCAAGCGCCGTGATGCTTTCAGAAAGATGCGCCGTGTCCGCGGTATGCGCCTCTCGCTCCTGGTAGTAGAGATAGCCGAGCGCGGCAGAAATAAGGAGAAGAATGCCGCAGGCGACACGGGTGAGCAGGAGGGCAGGCATACACTCACCTTGCCATAGATGCGGAAGACTGTCAGCTCTGGCATATGCACCGCGCTAGGGTAGTATGTGACGAATGCCCCGCCGCACCTATACACCGCTTCCGCTTGCTCTGAAGGTCAGACGTGCCGTAAAGGGCATGGGACTCGGGCTCTACGCGGGAGAGGATATCCCGGAAGATGCCTGCATCATCGAGTACACGGGCCGCGTGATATCGAAAGAAGAGGAGCTCAAGAGCAGGAGTCGCTACCTCTTTACGGTAACGGAGCACAAGACCATCGATGGCAGCATGCGCTCCAACATCGCCCGCTACATAAACCACTCCTGTGACCCGAACGCAGAAGCGGTCATACACAAAGGCCGCGTGTACATCTTCTCCATCAAGCCTATAAAGAAGGACGAGGCGATCTCGTATGACTACGGAAAGGAGTACTTCGACGAATACCTCTCAGATGGACGCTGCAAGTGCGAGGCGTGCCTCAGGAAAGCTTGATCGATTGGATGGAGAGCACTTCGCGCAGCTCTGCAGCACCGATGGGCTTGGTCAGGTGATCCGTAAACCCGGCTTCCCGAGCGCGGAGTCGATCCTCTTCCTGTCCGTACCCTGAAAGGGAATACGCCGGAGCACCAAACCCATCTTGGCGCATGCGTCCGATGAGCTCGAAGCCGTCCATGTCCGGCATGCCGATATCAACAAACGCAAGCGCTACATGCTTTCGGTCCTCATACTCAAGCGCGTCCTCCGGAGCGTATACGGCCTGTGCCGGCTGTCCAAGCGCCTTTAGGAGGCGTACAAGCCCATCAGCGGCGGCAACGTTGTCGTCAACTACGAGGATATGCGGCGTATTCATCGAGGTGTCTATAAAATTTGAGTATATCGTAACTTCATAAAGGAAAAATGAAGAGCGGCGGACCCGTGGATCCGCCGCTTCAGTCATGGAACCTTCTGTGGTTGACCCACTCGCGTTCAATGAGGACGCCCTCATCCCCGCGCATAAGGAGCATGTTGCCCGTACGACTAATGACCCGCACAAAGAGCGTGTCGAGCTTCAGCCGCTCATCTTCCGTAATGTTCAGCTCGAACCAATAGCTGAAGACCCGGCTGACGAAGGGGTAGACGCTCGACTCCTCTTCGTCCACGAGCGGCTCGGTGGTCTTAAGCTCGATCCGGTCCAGAGGGAATTCGTCCTCGGGTGGCTCAAGTTCCTGCCGAATCCCGCGGTAGAGGGTCGCCCATGCCGTCTCCCCGAACTCCATCGACTCAGAGATGCTCCATCCGGATCGCTTGAACATGTCACTGACGGATGACTCGAAAGTGGGTGACTGAGAGACCCTTCTCCCGCCTGGGTAGAGCCTGCTCCTTTCGAAGAGCTCGTAGGTGGGCGTGCGGATCTTCAGGCGAACCCGATAGGATTCCGTAAGTATCTTGCCGTCCTTGAACCCCTTGAACTGGAGCTGTCCGGTCAGCTGTTCGAGGAAGAGCTTATCAAGGCCCTTCCCGTTATTAGCGTCAAACTCCGCAGTGTCGATCTTGCCCTCCTCGCGGAGGTGCTCGATCATCTGCGCGCGCTTCTCGAACCGGGGAGACCCGGTATAGGGCACGATGATCACTGTTACCTCCACAAGGCCGTACTGGCCTTGACAGAGGGTACAGAAATTAGGCCTGCTCCGCAAGGGCGGCCTTCAGCTCGCCTACCTCCACCGGCTTAACGAGGTACTTTCTGATACCGGCCCTTGCGCCCTTGACCTTCGCATCCTCGGAGCTGAGTCCCGTCAGCGCGATGATCTGCCCAGCAAACTCCTTCGCCCGTAGCCTTTTCGCGACCGTGTACCCGTCGATATCCGGAAGGTCGAGATCGAGCAAGATGATTTCCGGCTTCTTTCGCTGCGCGGTCTCGAGCGCGTCCTTGCCCGTGTATGCATAGAGAACCGTATGGCCCTGTATCTCAAGAAGTTTCCCGATCGCTGCGGCAGCGGTATCGTTATCGTCCACCACGAGCACCAGGCGGTCTGCATGAGGGGCGTGTACTACCGCAGTGCCTTCGCGCTCCACAGCCTCGTCGGTAAGGGGAAGCGTTACGACAAATTCGGTACCCTTGCCTAGTCCCTCGCTCCTAGCGACCACGGATCCGCCATGCATCTCAACAAACGAGCGCACGAGCGCGAGACCGATACCTAGTCCTTTGATCGAGCGCTTGCCCGACTCGATCTGATGGAAGGGCTTGAACACGGTCTCAAGCTGAGCAGGATCTATGCCGATGCCTGCATCCTTCACGCTTACGCGCACCTCTTCGCCCATCCTCGTGACCGCCAGGTATATGGCGGTGCCCGGATCCGAATACTTCGAAGCGTTGGTTAAAAGGTTCGAGAACACCTGCTCCAGGCGCGCAGCATCCCCTTGGATGACGATCCGCTCACCAGCGTGCTTAAAAGAAAGGGTCTGATGACGCTCGTTGCGATAGTGCTCAGTAGAGACGATCGCGCGCTTCAGAATCGGCTCTATCTTTGTCGGCGCTTTGCTAATTGAAACCTTGCTCTCATGAATGCGCGAGATATCAAGCAGGTCGTCCAAAAGCCGCTTAACCATGCGCATACGCTCCTCCATGACGTTGAGCGTCTCAAGTTCGTCCGGATCTCGGCCCTCCTTAAGCTTCATGAGATCGATACCGCTCATCACCGGTGCCAGCGGGTTCCTGAGCTCATGGGCGAGGACGGCGATGAACTCGTTCTTCGCCTTCGATTCCGAAGAGATGCGGGCGATAGCGTTCTCAAGCGTAAAGAGTTGCTGGCGCATGAGGTTCGCATTCCTGCGACGGTCCTCCTCAAGCGATACCACGACATAGAAGATGATGGAGAGGACGATGAGGAACATCTCGGTATTGAGAAGGCGAGAATGGAGTTCTATATGCGTAAGCGCGCTCGCGACACCAAGAATGCTCAGGAGAACGAACGCGAGCGTCACGAAGCGCGGCCTCATCCTGAGAGCGATCCAGAAGAGCGGGATGAGGAGGAAGTACACGACCGAAATGCCTGCGATACGCGAAGCGCCGAAGTAGAAGGCGAACGTCGAAATGCTCAAGAGCACACCAAATACGATCAGAAGCTCAAGCATCTCCCACGCGTTCCTTCCAAAACGTCGTTTGGCGAACCAGCGCAGCAGGAATGGCGTTAGTACCAAGAGCGCTGCTGCCGCTCCTGCGTACTGCTCCCAGAACCCAACGGTAAAGATGCTTGAGCGGCCAACGAACGTCGGCACGCTCTGTACCAAGGGGCCAACGAGCCCGACCCCGAAAGAGGCGAGTATGAGTACCAGCATATCGCTGAACTTCCTGAAGATCGGATCGAGCGAGAAATGGCGGAGTGCAAACGCCATCGCTGCTGCCATGAGCGTCTCGCCAAGCGGCCAGAACACGAGCTCGAGGGTGGGCAACGACACGCTCAGTCCGGCTATAAGGGCGCAGGCCCATACGACCGGCGAAAAGCGGACACCGAGAAAGAAGAGCGCTGCCGCTGCCGCTGCTGAAGCAGCGAAGTGGAGTATCGGGGCGAACCCGAACTGTGACGCGAGTTGGTATGCGACGACGTATGAAGCGAGAAGCGCAAGCGTGATTGACCAGTATCTAACCGGCTCGTTGCGCTTTAGGAGTCTTTCCGGCATGGGCAAAGTATAGCAGCGATTCATTATCGCTACACGCATGCCGAGCCTATACTGCCGCTATGCCAACACGAAATAAGTTAAGCGGCGTTGATCCCGTTCAGAAAGAAGCGCGTCTCGCCTCAAGGCGCACCGGCAAGGCAGGCAGGATTGCCGGAAAGGGAAAGGCTGCGCAGTCCAATAAGGCGACTGGAGGCAAAAGGGCGCGATAACAGAAAGCCCACCGAAGCGGGCTTTCCGCTGGTGGGCCGTCGTGCGTCACTTGAGGCCAAGACGTCTAGTGATCCTTACCCTCACGCTCATCAGCCAGAAGACGAGAAGCCTGTGCCCGTAGCCAAGAAGCACCAGTATGAACGAGGAACCTATAAGGACAAGTCGCCCTATGGGTTCTGTGCTGGGGAAGAATGCCCCAATGAAGCAGACGAACCCGCAAAGCGCGAGCATCGCACCCATCAGGTAATGCCCATAGACGTAGAGCTTGTCGAAGGTATCAAGGCCCTCCGGCAAGGCAATCAGATGTTTCCAAAGCTTGCGCAGCATCGAAGTTCTCCAGCCAGGGATTTGCCTTGAATGACAGTACTACAAAGGCTGGAAATGTCACTGGCGAACAAACAGCAACCGCCCCGACACTTGGTCGGGGCGGTCACTCACGCAACAGGTAGAACGAAGGCTTAGTAGAGCGCCTCCGCGATACGAGCGGCCGCGATACGGGCGCCCGGGACGTTCCGCGTGAGCGGCCCGCCGCCGAGCTCCCCGAGCTTGCCCATGAAGAAGAGGCCGCTGATCTCGGTTGACTCGAAGGAAGAGGAAACGTGCGGAAGACCCGCAGTCGTATCGAGCCGGGCCAAGATGGGTCCCAGGAACGGCAGATCCTCCACGCTCTGGCGGTAGCCGGTGGCGCAGATGATCCGGTCGAACGAGGCGCCGACGGCCGGAACGTAGAGCTGGAGCCCTCGTTCCGACCAGTGCGTGACCTCGACTCCCTCCTTGATCTCGATCGTGCCGTCGTCGACGTACGACGTCAGCTCCTTCCAGATGTCGGGAGTGACGCCGCGGCCGACCCGGGCCGCTCTCAGCTGACGCGCCTTCTCGTCCCATTCCATGGTCTCGAAGTTCTCCGCCAGCTGCTGCCCGGGAATCCAGGCAGGGTCGGCTTCGAGCTGCGAGACTGTGAGCGGTCCGCGACAGGCCAGCACGATCCGGCCTACATCCGTCTTCTCGGCCAGGCGTACCGCGATGGTCCCGGCGGTGAGCCCGCCGCCGACGACACAGGTGTCGCCGCCGTACTCGTCGAGATCCAGGATGTCGAAGGCATCGGAATGCATCACCCGCTTATCAAGCGGGCCTTGCGGCATGATGGGACGACCGAGGCCAACCGCCACGACGACCTTCTCGGCCTGGATCAGCTCCTGGCTCTGTTCTCCGTAGAGGTGGGCGAGGAAGCCGCTTCCGTCATCATGCTCAAGCCGGTGCATCCAGGCCCGGACGTGCCGGTCTTCGAGCTTGAATCGCGAGATGACCGACTTGGCGTGCGCGTTGAAGTGGTCCGCGCTCGCCGGCCGCGACAGTCTGGCGTCGCCCGGCGGGTTGCTGCGCGGATGGGCGTGCTCCCACATCTGCGCAGGATTGTCGTCGGGACTGATGTGCGCCGTGTAGGGAGTGCGAAGGACCTCGAGGCCCTGCGCACTCATGCCCCGCACCCAGCTATGAAGGAGAGGATTGGGGTCGGCGATCAGAAAATTGTCGTTGCCCTGATAGCTCAGTCGGGCGCCAAGGGCGCAGGCTTGGAGCCCGCCCCCGATGATGAGCGTGTCGACGTTGCGAAGCATGTTCTTACCTCATTCTGTATTGTTGCGTGAGTGTCGAAGGACGTACTGACGAGACTATGAATCAGTTTCTTCCTAGTGTCAATGCAAGATGCAAATGCTGAGGCCGCCCCTGATGGGACGGCCTCGATGTGCGATCCCTGGTCCGGCTAGCCGGGAACCTGGGTCACTTCAGGACTGACATAGCCGAACTTGGCGATCTGCGACGCGCGCTCGTAGAAGGCCTCCGGTAACTCGGGCGTGCGGGCCCGGAAGCCGTCGACCATGCGGTTGTACATGCAGAAGGCCGAAGCGATCAGCACGGCCAGCTGCACGTCGCCGTCGGACGCCCCAGCGTCCTTGGCCACCTCGATGTGTCGGATGGTCAGAGCCTGCGGATCTTCCGCGACCGTGCGCGCGATGCGAACGAGCGCAGCGAGCTTCGCGTCGACCGTGGTCATCTCGGCGTAGTTGACCTCGTTGTTGAGGGCGTCGCCGATGATGTCGGGCAGTTCGCCGCGGCCTTCCTTGGCGTACAACGCCCCGGCGAACGCGGCGTGCGAATCGGTGCAGTACTGGCATCTGTTCTTGGCCGAGACGACCGTGGCGAGGATCTCACGCTCGCTGCGCGAGACCGTGGCGCCAGGAAAATCGTCGACCAGAAGCGTCTGGGCCAGGCCGCGCAGATGCTGTTCGAGCGCAGTGCTGAGCTTCATGGCAGCCAGGATGCCAGGGAAGTTGGGAAGACCGCCCACGAGGACGGGCTCGGTGGCTCGCTGCTTGCGGATGGTGCGGCCAAAGTGGTTCGGTGCGGGATTCATCTATGTCTAATCCTGTGTTGAGAAGGTACGCTACTACAAGCGTGGTTATACCACATGTGCCAAATTTGTCACATATAGTTCAATCACCAGAAGCGTCCCGTTCCTTATCGTCTTAGGTAAAAGAATGAACCGCCCGATACGTGGGCGGCTCAGTTTGCCGATGGCGCGGTGCCATCAGGCGCCCGGCACGGCCGCTTCCTTCGGCGGCTCAAGCCAAGACGCAGGGATCTTGTGGTGGTACCACACGCCGCGCACCGGATCGTCGAGATTGGCTGCGACTTCCCAGAACACGACGAGCACAAATGCGACCGAGAACGAGCCCACGAGGCCCGCGAGCGGATCGGCATAGTAGCTGTACATCGCTGCCGCCTGAATGAAGAACGAGAGGGTGAGCAGCAGAAGCTTGATGGCAAGCGGGATGCGGTAGTACCGCTCCTTCCGAAACCCCTCCTCGTCGTTATTCTCCAGGAAGCCTCGCAGCTTCTCGTAGTCCTTCCACACCTTGGAAAGGGTGGAGTTCGCGATGAGCGAATGGAAGACCGTAAAGAACGCGAACGCCAGGCCGATGCTCAGCTCTTCGGGGTGGGTATGTATCCCGTACTCACGGAAGACATACCACCAGATCAAGCTCATGGCCGCCCCTATGAGGAGGGGCCGCACGAATAAGAACCGCAGGTGAGGGAGGAATTTCTCCCGTCCCATATCTGCTCTACGCATGTCTATCTCTCCTGTGACCAACGCGTTACCCGCACCTTACGTCATTGGTTTAGGAAAAGTCAATAGGCCACGAACCATGTTGCAAAATGGGAGTCATGAAGGAGAAAGCACCCTTTCAGGTGCTTTCTACAATCGGGCTTTGCGAGTTGTCCGCTGTACGAACCTTTCTACTCGCCAGCCTTCCTAATTAATTCCAAATCAAGCTTCTTCATTGGCATAAACGCCTTTGCTACCGCATCAGCTTTCTCGGAGTCTCTCATCATCTCGTCCAGAATCCTCGGGACTACCTGCCAGGTGACACCGAACTTGTCCGTACACCAACCGCACTGTTCAGCTTCAGGAACGGCCGAGAGTCTTTCCCAGAAGAAATCTATCTCTTCCTGCGTCTCACACTCAATGATGAAAGAAGTAGATCCATTCAGCTTAAATTGCTCAAGCGGCCCGCCATTAAGAGCCATAAAGCTGATCCCATCAATTTCTGCTTCGGCGGTCATAACAGATCCCTCAGGCCTGCCGGAAACTTCTACAGAAGCTTGAGGTGTCTTGGTTATATCTCCAAGCCTTGCCTCGTGCTTACCGGGCGCTGAATTGAATGTGTCTATGTAATAGTTGATCGCTTCTTCTCCGTCGTTGTTAACAAACCAGATACAGGTGATTAGTTTGCTCATGCACCTATGTTAACACTTTGCTCCGCGGGTAGGATTCGAACCTACGACCAATCGGTTAACAGCCGACCGCTCTACCACTGAGCTACCGCGGAATGTGGTACGCCCCTTCAGGGCTAGAAGGCATCATAGCGTAAAAGCCGCCTATGGCAATGGTAGAATCTGGGCATGAACGACCTCCCGATTCTCTATACGCGTCCCGGCTGCCCGTTCTCAGCCAAAGTCCTCCTTGAGGCCGCAGTGCTTGGCGCCGAGCTTGATGAGAGGAGCATCCGCGACCCAGAGATCCTCAAGGAACTTATGGAGCGGGGAGGAAAAGAGCAGACCCCGTTTCTCTTCATAGAGTCCGAGAAGGTCTCCCTATACGAATCGGATGCGATCATGGACTACCTTCACGAACGCTTTGGGCAGGATTCGTAAGGTGTAGAGAGCCTTCGTTAGCACAGTCGTACGGGGCGAGATCGCTTGTGCACTGCTCGGCCGTTCGCCGGACAGCGCTGGCGTTCTAGTATGAATAGTATTGATACGTAACGCACATTGCCTATGGAAATTCGCTACAAGGGAGTTCAGTACGATTTACCACACGCAGTGACGGACCGGGCGCAGAAGAAGCTTTTGGCACTGAAGAAATATCTCGGGGGCGACGACCAGCTTGCCCGCGCATACGTGGAGCTCGGCAAGGAGGTCGGTGATCAGCAGAGCGGCCGCATCTGGCTCGCGCGCATAAACTTCTCCTATCGCGGCACCCTGTACCGCGCTGAAGCGCTCGAGGAATCCATCGAGAATGCTATCGATCGCGCTTCCGGCGAGCTCGCCAAGGAACTCAGGCGTTCCAAGAAGAAAAACGAGAGCCTCTTCAAGAAGGGAGGCCTCATGTTCAAGACATTCGCGCGGGGCATCTAGCGCACGAAATCTTCGTACGCCATTTCGCGCTTGCCTTCCGGGACAACGCGCTCGATTACGAAGCGTCCGTTCTCAAAGCGTGCCGAGGCGATCTTCACGCGCATCCGCTGCCCGTTACGCTCTATGAAGAAGTAGGTGCCGGGGCTCTCCAGGTATGCGCGGTACTTGAGCCAGTTTTCCCGGTCGTTACCAGGCACTGTGAGCTCTCCCTCTTCCTTCTTGATTTTTCCGGAGCGAGTGGCATGCGTATGGTCCTGAGGAGATGCCGTCACAGTACCGCTTTCAAAAGCCGGAAGCGTGCGGATAAGGAGGTCCGCACCTAGTTCGATAAGCCGCGGGCGCAGTACACGAATGGTCTCGCTTTCTGGTATGGGAAGCGATTCCTTAGCGACGATATCTCCTGCATCAAGCTCGTATACCATCCTTTGTATGGTCACGCCGGTCTTCGAGTCTCCGCTAAGGAGCGCAGCTTCCACAGGAGAAGCGCCGCGATACTTCGGAAGAAGCGAGTAATGGATGTTGAGAACACCAAGCGGGAACGCATCGATGAGTGCCTTAGGCAGGATCTTTCCGTACGCGACGACGACCGCATACTCAGCGCCTGACGCGAGTATCTCCCGTTGCGCCTCCTCCGTAAGTTTCTCAGGGTCGTATACCCTGATGCCGCGCTCGAGAGCCCATGCCTTCGTCTCTGAAGGCGCATGCACGAGTCCGCGTCCCTTAGGTGCATCAGGAGAGGTGACGACGAGCTCCGGTACGTATCCTGCCTCTACAAGGCGCATGAGCGTGTCGCGCGCCACGTAGGGAGTGCCGAAGAATACGAAAGGCTTATGCATGGTCTGGACGCGGTATCTGGACGAGACCCTCTGCGTGGTCGATGAATAGTATCCCGTCGAGGTGATCTATCTCATGCTGGAACGCCTGAGCCAGGAGCCCGCCTCCGCCGCGCTCGAACGAGCGGCCGTCGAAGGTTCGCGCGCGGACGGTAGCGCGCTCATGCCGCAGGGTCTTGCCGTAGAGACCGCGGACCGAGAGGCAGCCCTCGTCCACCTCATCGCGCCTTCTGGACGCCTTCACGAACTCAGGGTTGATGAAGACCCCGACATCCGCGACATGTCCTTCGCCCTCCGGAGGATGCGGCTGCATGCGGTCGTACCTGACGATGAATATGCGGTACGGGAGCGCTATCTGGGGAGCCGCAAGCGCGACGCCATCAGGCTCCGCATCGAGCGCTTTCTCCATATCTTTGAGCATTTCCTTAAGCTCCGGCGTTCCGAACAGCTCTTCGGGAACTTCAGAAGCCACTTCGCGAAGCGCGGGGTGCCCGTCTTGGACGATCTCCTTCATGAGGTGACTATAGCAAAGAAAAAGCGCCGCGGAATACGCGGTCGCTCGAAGGTTCGGCTCGCACCGGCGCCGTACGCGCGGGTCTCAGCCGGATGGGTAGGGGGCCAAGATACGCGTAGACGCCGGCGGAGCCCGGAGATGTCGCTGGTATAGAACGACCATCAACACCCTGGTCCTGTGCAGTCTCCTCACTGCAGGTTCCCACATATGCCGCAGCACATGCCGTGTCGGCATCAAATCACCAGAAGGTCTCAGGGTCAATGTCGACCCGCACGTACGGAGGAAGTGCCTGTATGCGCGCAGAAAGTTCCGGGTCCGGCCACTCGTTCTTCCTGAGGTGCAGGAGGATGGTGAGACGGTAGGTGTTCTTCTCGACATGGCGCTCGGGAAGCACTGAAGGCGCATGTGGAAGTACCGCACGAATGAGCGCGACCTTGGCCTCGATCAGGCGCTTCCTGCCGCCTTCGACATGGAACGCGAGGAGCGCGCCGTATGGCGGATATGACAGTGCCTGGCGCAACTCGTCCTCCTCCTTGAAGAACTCCGTGCCACGCGGATCCATCACAGCGCTCAGTGCGCTATCGTCAGGGATGCGCGTATGAATGAGGGTCTCCTCGGCCAGTTCCCTCAGGATGAGTCCGATCCGTACGAACCGCTCACGCGCCCGCCAAAACGGAAGCGCAAGCAGAGAATCCATAGACGCCACGATCGCCAGGTCGTAGGGCACGTCGGCAGTGAAGCCGTAGGTTAGCCAGGGGAGCATAGACTCCGTGCCGATGAGGATGCCCTTCTCGTCCTTGTACGCGCGCATCGTCTTCCTGGCCTGGGTGTCGGTCTTGACCGCGTCCGCGTCGAAGCGATGAATAGGCGTATCAGGAAACGCGGCAGAAAGCTCCTCTGCCACGCGCTCTACACCAACACCTAGCGGCATGAGGTTCCAGGACCCGCAGACAGGACAGAGTATGCTGGCGCTCTCGACATTCTTGCCGTCCGCGGTCCTCAGGATCCGCTTTCCGGAGACGGTCGCGAGCGAGTACGCCCTGCCGTTCTCATCCCTCAGTGTCGTGCCGCAGTCCCTGCAGACCACCGATGGTGCGTACCCCTTGCGCGCTGCAAGGATCACGATGCGCCCGTTGTGCGAGAGCACGCTCCTAATCTTCGAGAGCGTCGCATCAGGAAGCGACTTCCACACTTCGCCCTGTTCTCGCACCTTGCGCACATCTACAGCTGAAGCGGCTCCCGTAGGCGTATTGAATAGCGGCTCAGACCGGCGCTTCCTGTACTCAAGCGGCAGCGGATAGTCACCAAGGCATAGTGTGAGGCCGCGCTCGCGCGCAAGGGACGAAAGGGCATACGCGCGGTCCAGGAACGGACGGCTCGGCATCTTGTAGGAGCCTGCACTCACTCGCTCCACGATTATGGCGCCTAGGTTCCGAACTGTAGTGAACGAGTATGCAGGAGTAGTGAGTATGAGTCCTCGAGAATCGCCCGCCTCTATGAGAAGCTCCTTGCGCGCCTCAGGCTTTACAGTGCCAGAAAGCACGATGGGCTTCAGGTCCGAGAAGTACGCCTTGAGTTCGTTCAGTTCTGCGATGGTAGGCACCGTAAGGAGCGTGGCCTTCCTATCCTTGATGTTCGCTTCGATGAGACTCCGATACTTGCCCAGGCGAACCCGTCTCGGGAACTCAAGCGGCCGAAGCTCGTACCCGCTACCTTCAGGAAGCGTCTTAGGGATATCGAGCGCCATCGCGTCTGAAAAAAGCGCATGCAGGACCGATCCGAGCGGCACAGCCTGGTACGCCGCGACATCCTCCGCAACGCGCATCAAGGGAGCGGGCATCTTGCCATCGGTGCGCGTGACACTCTTTACAAGCGCGAACGAGGCGGTCTTGAGCATCGCCTTGGCATCCTTGACCTCGGTAGTGGAAACAACGATCGCGTGCGTCGGGGTCTTCCTCAGAAGCACCGAGACGATGGTGCCGGGCACAAGCCTCTCCTTGCTCCGATAGGTAAGCGGGGCAGCGGGAGAAGAAGGGGAGAGCGCGATGACGTCGACGACGTACATGCGGCTATTGTACCCCTAGCGCTCCTCCTCTATGGAAGCGCCTATGCTCTTCAGGCGTGATACCAGGTCCTCGTACCCGCGGTTTATGGAATACACGTTACGCAGGATGGAACGGCCGTCTGCGGCAAGCATCCCGATGAGGAGGATGGTCGCAGGGCGGAGCGCAGGAGGGCACACGAGCTGCGCGCCCCTCAAGTGCGTCGGGCCTTCGATAAGGATGCGGTGCGGGTCAAAGAGCGTGGTGCTTGCGCCGAGCCGGTCGAGCTCCGTGTAGTAGATGGCGCGCTTCTCGTATACCCAGTCGTGTATGAGCGTATCGCCCGCTGCTTTGGTCGCAATGACCGCGAAGAACGGCAGGTTATCAATGTTGAGGCCCGGATATGGGCGCGCGTGTATCTTCTCCGGGAACGCTATTAGTTCGGATTCTCTGATCGAGAGGTCCGCAAGCTTCGTGATGCCGTTCTCCGATACCCCTGCATCAGTCAGCGTGAAGGAAAGTCCCATCTTCTCAAGTACCGCGAGCTCTACCTCGAGGAACTCGATGGGCACGTTCCTAATAGTGAGCGCGGAGTTAGTGGTAGCTGCGGCCGCGATGAAGAACATGGCATCGGTCGGATCCTCAGCGATGGTGTACTCGATATCGAGCGCAATGTCCTTCTTGCCTGAAATAGTGAGGTTAGTCGTGCCGATACCTTCAACCCCTACGCCGAGCGCCTTCAGGTATCCGCACACTTCCTGGACCTGGTAGTTTGCCGATGCGTAGCGAATGGTGGAGGTTCCCTCGATACCAGCGGCAGCATAGAGCGCGTTGATGGTCGCCGTATCGCTCGATTCATACAGCACGACGGTCTGCGGGGTAAGTCCTGTATGGGAGACATCGAAACTGTCGGTCTCCGCGGTTATGGAAACGCCGAACTTCTCCAAGGCCCAGAGATGCGGGCGAACGGAACGAAGACCGAGCGTACAGCCGCCCGATTGCGGAAGGCTGAAGGAGGAGAAGTGGTGGAGGAGCGGGCCGATGAACATGAGGATGCTCCGTGTACGGATGGCGGCCTTTGTGTCGATGGTATCAAGCGAGACCGTAGCAGGGGGCGTGATGACGAGATCCCTGTCCTGCCACTCGCAGGAGACGCCGATGGAGCGCAGCACCTCTATGAGGCGGTTCACTTCTTCGATCTTAGGAACCTTTCGCAGGGTCGTCGTGCCCTTATTAAGAAGGGAAGCGGCCAGAAGCGCGACGGCGCCGTTCTTCGAGCGGCTGGTCACGATCTCCCCGGAAAGCTTCCTGCCTCCCTCTACGATGTAGTTGTGTTCCTCGGTCATGTGGGGGAATTGTATCAGGGAAACGGGGTCGGGCGCACCAGCATCGCTGATGCGCCCGCTCTCTCGCCTAGCTGGTGCGCTTTGGCGCTATCAGCCAGGCAAGCATCGCGCAAAGCGCGCACAGGGCCGCCTGGGCCAGGAACATTCCAGCATCGATACCGGAGCTCGTCGTCCGGATGCCTTCGTCCGAGATGGCGATCGAGAACTGCTCAGGCAGCAGCTGATCGAGGGCAGCGACGCCCGAGAAGGCTGCCATTAGTACGAGAATCAAGTACAAGTATTCACGCGTGTTCATCTGGGTTTCTCCACCCGTAAGTTACCTAAAGCGCACCCTACGTATAGATGAAGACTGTGTCAACCTATATAGTTTTGAGCATTCTGCACAGGCGCGGTATGATGCCCCTACGATGGCAATGTTTTCTCCGAAACTAGGCATAGACCTAGGCACGACGAACGTGCTTGTGTTCGTGCCTGGCAAGGGGGTGGTCCTTAATGAACCCTCTGTGGTTGCGGTCAATACCGAGACCAACAAGGTGGTGGCGATAGGCGTCGAAGCCAAGGCTATGATCGGCCGCACCCCAGACACCATCACGGCATACCGCCCCATGAAGGATGGCGTCATCGCCGACTACCGCGTCACCGAGGCGATGCTTCGGTACTTCATGCGTAAGGCGCTCGGCAAGTGGAACATGATGAAGCCGACGGTGCTTGTATCGGTTCCCGCAGGCGTCACCAGTACGGAAAAGCGCGCGGTCATCGAGGCAGCGGCAAAGGCGGGCGCCGCTGATGCGTTTGTGGTCAAGGAGCCGATCCTCGCTGCTATCGGTGCGGGCATCTCCATACAGGAGCCTCTTGGCCGCATGGTCGCCGACATCGGCGGCGGCACCATCGACGTGGCGGTGATCTCCCTTGGTGGCATCGTTTCGTCAACGAGCGTTAAGTGCGCAGGGAACAAGCTCGACCGGGCCATCATCGATTACGTGAAGAAGCAGTACAACCTGGCTATCGGGGACAAGACCGCGGAGGAGATCAAGATACAGATCGGCTCGGCAGTCCCGGTCGCAGAGGAGCTGACCATGCAGGTGAAGGGTCGCGACCTCGTCTCTGGCCTTCCGCGCACCATCGACCTCAAGACCAACGAGGTGGTGCAGGGATTGAACCGCGAACTCAGGGAGATGATGGGCGCAATCAGGAAGGTCCTCCAGGAGACCCCGCCGGAACTGGCTTCCGACATCATCGATAACGGCATCATCCTCACGGGCGGCACGAGCCAGCTCAGGAACCTGCCCGAGCTCGTATACCGGAGGACGGGGGTGCAGGCGAAACTCGCGAACGATGCATACTTCTGCGTCGCGCGCGGCACCGGCATAGCGCTCAAGCATCTCGATACCTACAAGAAGAGCATCCTCTCCAAGAAGTAGGAAAACCGCCTCCTCCAGGGGCGGTTCTCGGTTTGGGATGTTGAATGTTCAAGCTCGGATCGAGCGGACGAACAGTTGCGCGTCCTCGCCGTCAGGGTAGAAGTCCGGGATGGCGCGGACGGCTTCGAACTCGTGGGCCTCGTTTAAGGCGAAGGACTCGGCGTTGCCCACGCGAACGGTGGTCACGATCCGCTTCATGCCCTTCACGAACGGCGCTTCGGTGTACGTCCACTTCTTCGCCGTATTCCCGATGCCGCCACCACGCCACGCTTCGCGGACGCCGATCGAGATGATGTAGATCGTGCCCGAGTCCTCGATGGTGTCGTCGCTGAAGCGGTCGCCCGGCGCGCGGTCAAGCTCGACCGCGACCATGCCGACGAACCTCTTGTCGGCTATGATCCAGTACGCGTGAAGCGCAGGGATCTTCCAGTAGTCCGGATCGTCCAAGGAGTCTTCGGGGAAGATCTCCTCGTCCATGCAGATGACGTGTCCGACCTCAAGTGGGTTGCTGAGGTCGATGCGCTCGAATTGAATGTTCAAGATGTGCCTTTCTCCCGGGGTCCGGGTGTCGTTGCGCTTTTCACATTTTGCGTACCAAACGCCTGTTGTCAATATCGTACAGGAGCTCTATACTTCATGAACGAAATCTAGCAATCGATCGATGGCATACATCCGCGATTTCGGGGCACTCACGAACTCCGACGCGCTTATCGCCGGCGGAAAGGGCGCGTCCCTTGGCGAGATGACCCGGGCAGGCATTCCGGTACCTCCCGGGTTCGTCGTTACCACCGATGCCTTCTCGGAATTTCTTAGAGAAACCGATCTCAATGTAGAGATTGACGCGATACTCAGCCGCGTTTCCCACACCCAAGTGCACACCATCGAGAGGGCCTCGGAAGAGATACAGGCGCTCATCTTAGACGCTTCCATGCCCGAACGTATCGCCTCGGCGATCACGGAGAGTTTCAGGGGTCTTGGAGCCCAGTATGTCGCGGTCCGCTCAAGCGCGACCGCGGAAGACGGCGCGACCGCCGCATGGGCCGGGCAGCTCGATTCCTTCCTCAATACGACCGAGGATGCGCTTTTGAAGAACGTCCAGCGCTGCTGGGCGTCCCTGTTCACCCCGCGCGCCATCTTCTATCGCTACGAGAAGGAACTGCACGGGCAGGAGATATCGGTTGCGGTCGTGGTGCAGAAGATGGTCGACAGCGAGGCAGCCGGCATCGCCTTTTCCGTACACCCGGTGACTGAGGACTACGACCAGATGATTATCGAGGCCGGGCTCGGCCTTGCCGAAGCGGTGGTATCAGGCCAGGTGACGCCAGATAGCTACGTGGTCAGGAAGAGCGACCGAACCATAGTCGACACAAATGTAGCCGAGCAGCTACGCGGGCTCTATAGAAAGACCGGCGGACAGAACGAGTGGCGCGCCATAGACGCTGCCACTGCCTCGACACAGGTGCTTAGCGAGGAGCACATCCTAAGACTTGCCGACATTGTCTGCGGCATCGAGAAGCACTATGGGTTCCCTGTGGATGTGGAGTGGGCGATGGAAAACGGCGAGATATATATCGTACAGAGCAGACCAATAACGACACTGCGGCCCTCGGCTAGCAGCGCACACTCCAATGAGCCCACCCTGTCCGAGCGTTTCTCTAAGGGACTTGAGGGTGAATCGATCATACATATCGAAGGTGAATTCCTCCCGTTACTGATACTTGTCGACTGGCTGAACTTCGAAGACAAGAGCAGCACGGAGAAGAATCTCTACCCAATCTTCGGCTACCGGGAGAAGGGCAAGACGACACGCGGATACTTCAGCTACACCCGGTACCTAGAGGCAGCGACGACAGTACTTGATGCGTACTTAGCCGGCTCGCTCAGCATAGAGGAGCGCGCAGCGTCGTATCAGAAAGCAAGGGTACGCGTGGAAGAGCTATACGATCAATACTTTGCACAAGACACCTGGTCCGAGGAGGAAGCGCTCGCGCTCCTTGAGAACGCACATCAGGCGCTCCGTGCGCTCGTTCGAGAGACCTTGTTCATCGAAGTCCTCGACAGGACGACGCTTGAGGGGGCGCTCACGCGTGCTGGTAAGTCCGTACGGCTTTCTGAGGTATGGGAGGCGTCCCAGATACTCACGTTCCCATCCTTCGATACAGTATGTAAGTCAGAGATTCTTGCCGCTAATTGGGATAGTCCAGAGAGACTCCAGCATGTGTTCGCTAACTACACTCACATTCCTTCGAGCGAGGAGATACGCGAGTCGCTATCAAAGGTAGACCGCGAGGAACTTGCGCGCGAGCTAGAGGAGAGGCAGGAGGAACTTCATAGGAATGTGCAGGAGCATGCGTCACGTGCAGAATCTCTTACCGAAGACGAACGGTCGGTCCTAGCGTTCCTCGACTTTGTCGCACACCTTCGCGACGAGCGGAAGATACTTATAAACAAGGCGGACGTATTGCTGTACGACCTTATCCGCGATTTGTACCGGTTGTGGGGCATTCCGGAAGAGCATGTGGGTCATACGATTATCTTCGATGTGCTGAAGGGCAGGGAGCATACGCTCTCTACCGTCCCTGCGCTTCTAAAGAGGCGCGATAAGGTGGCGATCCTATACGAGGGCGGTAATGAGTACATAGAGTGCTTCGGGGACGAAGCGACCGAACAGTGGAAGAGTATTGATGCGCTCTACCTCTCACAAAACGCAGCAGAAGGCGGCGATACGATCCGCGGCGATTCCGCATCGAAGGGAGTGGTGACCGGAATCGTCCGCGTTATCGCGACCAAGAGCGAGTTCGGGAAGCTCGCGCCAGGCGAGATCCTCGTCACAGGCATGACACGTCCGGAGTTCGTTCCGCTTATGAAGATCGCAGGCGGCATCGTGACCGATGAGGGTGGGATCACTTCGCATGCCGCCATCGTCTCGAGGGAGCTTAATAAGCCGTGCGTGATCGGTACGAAGATTGCGACCCGTATGCTTAAGGATGGCGACCTTGTTGAGGTGGATGCGACCCATGGCACTATCCGCGTGCTGAAGCCCTCACGCCCTGCACTTCTTTCCAAGATGTTCACGAGAGCGCATTCGCTCTTCTATATAAGCGCGTGGCGGACCAGCAACTGCGAGCGGGCAGCAGAGTGGCTTGGGGAGAACGTTGCTGAAGTCTTCTACGTGCGCGAGGGAGAGTCCCCTGACGTCGATGTGTGGTACTCGGAAGCGAACATTGAGGAGTACCGTAACGACATACGTGCCAAGATCGAGAGCGATCCTACCTGGTTCGATACGCTCTCTTCAGCCTTCTCGTCCGAGTGGGACAAGCTCATGCCGTTCATTACAAAGGGCGAGCCGCTCACCATACCGGAACTGGAGGCGTTCTATCGGCACTGGGTCAACTGGTGGGAGCCAATGGCCATCATGATGCAGATTCCCGAGGTCCCGGGTCTTGTTAAGGACATAATCGATCGCGCATACGCGCTTCGCGCTGAAACACAGGAGTACTCGGATGACGGGGACCGGATATACCTCGCTGCCGCTGGAAAGGCATACCCTGAACATAAAGCGTACCTTGACGTACTTTTGCCTAGCGAGGTCTTCTCAGGCTCTCTGCCTTCCGCTGAGGTGCTTAGTACAAGACAAAGGGGTTGGTTCTATACCTGTGACCGGTTTGCGCCCATCAGCGAGCTTGCTGGAGCGCTTAGGGAGTGGGAGTTCACGCTTGAGGATTCCGTCGTGCTTGAAAAGATATACAGCCGCGATACGACCATCATCATGCAGGAGCTCTGGGGCAGGCTCTGCTCACACGGCGCCGAGGAGCGGTTCGGAAAGGTTCCAGAAGCAGGGCCTTCAATCGTGCACGTTATGCATGACGGCAGCATCGAGATCTGGGAGAACACGCGAGCGACCAATCGCCTGATGGACGCGGTATTACGAAAGAACCAGGAAGACTCTGGGTACCTGCCCGCGCTACTATCCCAGTACGAGGGAAAACTCGCTCGTCTGGACACCTTTTGGAAGCGGGAGACGCTGGGTTCTGCTGATGAGCTAAGCGAGTACGTATCACTCGCGGAGGATGCGCTCAATGACTTCATCCCATACTACTATTCGGCCGTAGACGAGCGGACGCCGCATGCGCTACGGGAACTAGCGCTTTCCATGCGCGAGAAGGACGAGTTCTTCGCCAAAAGCGACACACTCATTCGCAGCTCTCTTCTAAGGCTGTATCCGCATATTGCCGGGTATGAGACTGCGGTGCTGCGCTCGGAGATAGGCGACGTTCCTGATATCGAGACGCTTAGAGATAGACGTACACACATGACGCTCACTGATGGCGTAGATGCGACTATCGAGACCATTTCCGAGCTTTCTGCACGACATCCAGATATACGGCTCGTCCAAGATGCAACGGACGGACAAGCGACGGAGATAAGCGGGCAGATCGCATTCGCCGGCTATGCAAAAGGACCTGCGAGGATACTCAGGAGGCGTGACCAGATGGTCCATGTGCAGGAGGGCGATATCATCGTCTCTCCCATGACCACTCCTGACTTCTTGCCGGCGATGCAGAAGGCTGCTGCATTCGTGACCGATGAGGGCGGGATCACCTGCCATGCGGGCATCGTCGCAAGGGAGATGAAGAAGCCGTGCGTGATCGGCACGAAGATAGCCACGCAGGTCATCGGAGACGGCGATATCGTCGAAGTGCAGGCTGAAACCGGTGTCGTTCGAATCCTTGAACGCACAGCAAGGGAGCTTCCCTCAAGTGACGACTACGTCTTCACATTCGCTTCCCAAGGCACGTCGTTTCTGTTTGAGGACATCTGCTGCACGTCCTACATGCCGCCAGACTCGTACGAGCTCGGGCACGATGGGAAGGTCGAGACATATGCAGCCAAAGCGACGATTGAATCGATGGGCGCATACGGCAAGTCCCGGACTGCGGACGACACTCGCAAAGTAATCAAGGAGATAATAGAGGCTCACAAAGCCGCAAGAGGCGAGCTAGACACATACAGGTCTAAGGCCGAGTTCACGAGGGACGACACACGTCAGATGTTCAATCGGATCCATGAGCTGTTCCGGCACTACTACTATTTTGATTTCTGGAACTGGGAGCAAGCGTTCAGGAGCGCCCCGGAGAACGAGCAGGACGCTGAGAACGTGGCACTTATCGGTGAGTATAAGAATAAGTTCCGTGCAGACCTGGACCCGATCTGCTTCACCGAGGACGGATACATGCCTACGCTTTTGAAGCGCATCTGCGAGGTCACGGGTATTGCCCGAACGGACCTTGATTGGTACCGGGAGGAAGAGGTATACGAACTTTTTGAGGGGAATAACGTCTCCTCAGACATCATGGATGCTCGAAAGGAAGCCTATGCGCTCTACAAAGACCGTGAAGGGAATGCGTCCATACGACAAGGGAAAGATGCGCGAGGCATCATCAAATCGCTTACATACACTGCAGTGTCTGGTACCGATACGCTCCAGGGGGTTGTCGCCCATGGCCATGGCGGTAAGGTGCGTGGAAGGGTGAGCCGCATCCACCGCGATTACGCTGACCCGTCAGTGCTTAAGCGTTCGGTCGAGCACATGCATGCGGGAGACATACTTGTCTCTGAAAGCACCGACCCTGAACTTATCGAGGCCATGCGGAAGTCGTCTGCCGTAATAACTGATGTTGGAGGCATGCTTTCGCACGCTGCGATAACTTGCAGGGAATTCGATATTCCCTGCATCGTCGGCACCCAAACAGCGACCAGGCTCCTTGAAGAGGGCGAGCTTGTAGAGCTCGATTTGGATACGGGGAGTATTCGACGCATTAGAGAATAGATAAAGCAAAACCCCCGGACGCATCGCGCTATCCGGGGGTCTCTCTGCTTTCGCTACAGCCTTAGAACGTGTGGCCGATTCCGAACGTCAGGTGGGAATCGCCTTCGTTCGCGGTGCTGAACCGGATCCGAGGCCTGAGAGCCACACCAGCCACCTCGACGGTGGTGGTGAGCGTCCCGGTGTAGGTCCGGAAGCCGTCGTCGTACTGGTGCACGCCGACGTCGATCTCGACGTCCTGTCCGAAGGCGTTCACCGAACCGGTGGCGCCCAGGTGCAGGATGGCCGACTGGTCGATGCCGCCGCCGAAGTCCTGGAACTCGACGCTGGTCGAAGCCTTCCAGTCCCCGAAGGTTCTGGAGACGCCGGCCTCGACGAGCACGATGTCGTTGCCCGATTCCGGAGTCGCGTACCAGGAGGTCCGCGCGCTCAGGGTGTAGGCTCCGCGGGTCGTGTTGCCGCCGAAGGTCACGTCGATTTCGTCGCCCGGCTTGTCGAAGGGGTGCGCGTTCGACAGCTCGGTCGTGAACAGCACGTCCAGAAACAGGCCGTTATCCAGCGGGACGAAGATGTCGGTGTGGACCACCGGCTCCTCCGTCACCAGATAGTTGGGCGCCTGGATCAGATAGCCGTTCTCGAGCTCGACGCTGATGACCGGCTGGATGCCCGAGGGCACGGCGGTCTCATCGTTCTCCTCGAACTGCGCGGTGCCGGCGACGATGCTCGGGTCGCTGGTCTGGGCGAAGGCGGTGCCGGCCGAAGCCAGCAGCGCGAAAGCAGAGATGGAAAGAGCGCGGATGCGCATGGTTTTGGGCTCCTTTCAGCCGTACACCAAGTTTTGAAGGGAAGGCGAGAAGGCCAATACACGGCATCTCAAGCTTTTATAAGTATAGTACATCTATATTTATTTGTCAAGTACTGTAGGTCATACGCTATCATGCCTACATGTCGCACCATGCGTTCTACGTCGCAAGGGAAATTGAGCCAGGCGTCAGCCAGGCATACGCTTTTCTCGAGGGTCAGGGCCTCTCTTCCAAGGCCAACCCAAATGTCACCACGCTACGGTATACGAACCTGACCATAGACGATGTGCGTAGGCTCATCGACCAAGCATCCCAGGCCCCTGTCTCAGGCACACAGAAGGCACTCGTCATCGCAGCATCGCGCCTTTTCCATGAGGCGCAGAACGCGATGTTGAAATTGTTTGAGGAGCCGGTACCAGGAACTACGCTCATACTCATCGTTCCATCCGAGGGTATCCTCCTGCCAACCCTGCGCTCCCGCCTTATCCCACTTCCAGGCAGCGACGGCACGATTAAGGAATCCATAGGCAGCACATTCATCCTTCTATCTACTGAAGAGCGAAAGAAGTACCTAGATCGCATATACAACCGCTCCAAGCATGACAAGCAGGAAGAGAAGCAGGAGGCGAGGAGGGAGGCGCTTGAGCTGGTGCAAGGCCTTACCACCGCCCTCTATCAGAGGGGGGACATGGAGCTCCTTCGGGACCTCACGCTCTTCACTAAGACCCTCCATGAACGCTCGGCGCCCCTGAAACCCATCTTTGAGCACCTCCAGCTGGTCCTGCCGAAGATGAAGGCTTCATCCGGGGGATAAGGTTTGACGGAAATTAGCCTATCTGGTATAAGTAATTGACTACTAGGAAATAGATATGCCTAAAAAGGTCGCAAAAAAGACTTCGGGAGCGAGGAAAACGCCTTCTAAGAAGGCTGCTTCCGGGCTTTCCTTTGATACTGCGGCGCTGGTGAAGCGCCTTCTTGCCGAGGTCCCTGAGAGGGCCCGGGAGGTGCTTGTCTTCCGTTTCGGGCTCGGCACCTCTGCAGAGCGCGAGACCCTCGAGGCCATCGGCGAGCGCTGGGGCATCACCCGCGAGCGCGTGCGCCAGATCGAGGCTGCGGGCATCGAGTCTATCCGCACCTCCAAGGCGTTCGAGGACGCCGAGAACTCCTTCAACGAGCTTTGCGACCGCATACGTGCCATGGGCGGCATCGTGCATGAGGAGGAGCTCCTCCAGACGCTCGCTACCGATGAGAAGAGCCGCAACCGCGTCCGCTTCCTCCTTGTGGTAGGCAGCGCGTTCTTCCGCGAGCGCGAGACCGACCACTTCTACGCGCGCTGGCACGTGGACCCGCAGACTGCGGAGGCCGTGCACACCGCACTTTCTCGCCTCTACTCTTCGCTTTCAGATGACGAGGTGCTCGAAGAGGGCGCCATGATCGAGCGCTTCCTCGAGGAGTTGAAGGACGTTAATGACGCATACCAGGACGAGGAGATCCTGAAGCGCTGGCTCTCTCTTTCCAAGACCATCTCTTCCAACCCGCTTTCCGAGTGGGGTAAGGCAACCTCGCCCACCATTCGCACTAAGGGTATCCGCGACTACGCATACCTCGTGATCAAGCGCAGCGGCCAGCCCATGCACTTCTCGGACGTCGCCAAGTCTATCGGCAATCTCTTTGCTAAGGAGGCGCACGTCGCGACGACACACAACGAGCTCATCAAGGACGATCGCTTCGTGCTCGTCGGCCGCGGCCTCTACGCGCTTAAGGAGTGGGGATACCAGCCGGGCGTCGTCAGGGACGTCATCCGCGAGGTGCTTTCCTCAGGCGGCCCCATGACCAAGGAGGAGGTCATTGAGGAGGTGAAGAAGGTCCGCTACGTGAAGGACAACACCATCCTCGTGAACCTCAACGACCCGAAGCACTTCAAGCGAGGGAAGGACGGCACGTACACCCTTGCCTAACCCACAGGAGAGCCGCCCCAAGAGCGGCTCTCTCCGTTATACTTAGATACATGTCGAGCGGCGGACACGGGGGCGGAGGAGGGCTTCCTGGTTTTTCTATCGTACAGGGCTGGCTCCATACCGGACATAACGAAGGCGGCCTCCATGTCGCGGCTAAGCCGCTGATCATCATATTCGTCATTCTTCTGATAGTGCTGTTCTTCTGGATGCCTGAGCAGATGATCCGCAACTTCTCATTCCTTCTATTCTTCGCTCCCGTCTGGCTCCCGATCATTCTATTCAAGTGGACGTTCTACCAGTACCTCACCGCTAACCGCTCCGCGTACATCGCGCGACAGAAACACATCCTCCTTGAGATACGCTTGCCACGCGACACCATGAAGACTCCTGCGGCAATGGAGTCTGTATTTTCTGCGCTTCACGTAGGGCCTGGTGAGGCGACGTGGTGGAAGCGCATCGTGCTCGGCCAATCGCGCCCGTGGTACTCGTTCGAAATTGTGTCGCTTGGCGGTCGGGTCCACTTCTATGTCTGGACCAGGGAAGCGTTTAGGCGTGCGATCGATAGCGCCATCTATGCGCAGTACCCAGGCGCCGAAGTCGTCGAGGTCGAGGACTACAGTCGCCTCGTCGACCCTGCGCACGAGCCGAACCAGATCGTCGGCTTCGAGTACCTGAAGAGAGATCCGCAAGGCCTTCCTATTCGCACATACATTGATTTCAAGCTTGATAAGCCGGCAAAACCTGAGGAGCAGGTCGATCCGCTTGCCCAGCTCACCGAACTCATGGGTTCGCTTGGCCCGCATGAGCAGCTGTGGGTGCAGATAGTCATACGCACGCATAAGGCGGAAAAGTACGCGAAGAAGAACGCTGCGGGCAAAGACTACACTTGGAAAGACGAGGCCAAGGAGGCCATTGCCGACTTGCGAAAGGAAGCGACGCAGGAAGCCCTCGAGACGGATCCAGGAACCGGAAGAACGGTGATCAAGAAGCTCGTCAATATGACCGAGGGACTTAAGGACAAGATCGCCTCCATAGAGCGCAACACTGGCAAGCTCGCATTTGATACCGGCATTCGCGCGCTCTATACCGCACCTGCCGAGCACTACCAGGGCATCGTGGGCGGCTTCCTGGTGAGCCTCTTCAAGCCCTTCAGCTCCGAAGGGCAGAACTCACTCTCGGTCGCGCAGGAGTGGTCCAACAAGTACAACGAGTTCCCGTGGGAGGATCCGAGCGGACATCATAAAGCGCACTCCATGCACCTCATGGTTGAGATGTGGCGTCGCCGAGCGTTCTTCCACGCGCCTTATATCGGCGGATATAACGTCATGAGCACCGAGGAGCTCGCGACGCTCTTCCATGTGCCAAGCTCCACGGTGGCGACCCCGAGCCTGCCGCGCATCCAGTCGACCACGGGAGGTGCGCCTTCGAATCTCCCGATGTAGCTATGGATCTGTCGGCCTTACGCACGCGCCTACATCACGCGCTTCAGACGCACACGTCACCGATGCGCCTTATACTTGGCTCAGCTGCATTGCTTCTCATACTTGCGACACTCGTATCTTGGTTCTCGTTTATACATCCTCCTTCGGACTTTCCGACCGACAGGCTCATCCATGTCGAGGAGGACGCGAGCGTAGGCGCTATCGCCGTATCCCTTCAAGAGGAGAGGGTGATTCGTTCATCCTTCTTCTTTCGCGGATGGATGAAGATTACCGGCGCTGATAGGGAGGTACATGCGGGTACATACTACTTCCCGAAGCCCCTTACGTTGTTTGGCGTCGCTGAGCGCATCGCGACTGGAGAGCGCGGCATCGACAGCGTTCGCGTCACGCTCACGGAAGGCATGACGAGCTGGGAGATGGGGGAGACGCTCGCAGCCGCGCTTCCTGATTTCAGCGAGGAGACATTCGTCGAACTTGCACGTCCGTACGAGGGGTACCTGTTCCCCGACACATACTTCATCGACCCGGGCACATCCCCTGAGCAGGTTGTAGAGCGCCTCCGGGAGACGTTCTCGCAGAAGACCGAGGCGCTTCAGGCGGACATCGAGGGACGCGGGCTTTTCCTGAACGAGGTGGTGACCATGGCGTCTCTCATCGAGAAGGAAGCAGATACGCCTGAAGACAGGCGTTTAGTCTCCGGCATCCTCTGGAACCGCATAGAAAGCGACATGCCGCTCCAGGTGGACGCGGTATTCGGGTATATCCTCTCGCGTTCTGGGTACGCACCTACCGGAGAGGACCTCGAGCTTGAGTCTCCGTACAATACCTATGCGAATCGCGGCCTGCCGCCTGGGCCTATCGCAAACCCCGGACTCGATTCCCTGGACGCTGCGCTTTATCCCGGAGATACCAACTTCTTCTACTACCTCACCGGCCGCGATGGGAAGATGTACTACGCAACGACCTTCGAAGCGCATAAGGAGAACCGCGAGCTCTATCTCGACTAGCGTGCTATACAGTCCCCATGGACGTGCGAGGAAAGAGGATATTCGTCGGACTCTCAGGAGGCGTCGATTCAGGCGTCTCTGCGGCGCTTCTTAAGGAGGAGGGCGCGCTTGTGACAGGCGTGTTCATCAAGGGCTGGTATCCGCCCGGCATGCCCTGTACCTGGGCCGAAGACAGGCGAGACGCCATGCGTGTAGCGGCACGTCTTGGCATTCCGTTTCTAACCCTGGACGCGAGTGACGAGTATAAAAGAGGTGTCATCGACTACCTCCTCAGGGAGTACACGGAGGGGCGCACCCCGAACCCTGACGTCATGTGCAATAGGGAAGTGAAGTTCGGCGCGTTCTACCGGTTCGCCAAGGAGAACGGCGCAGATCTCATCGCGACCGGCCACTATGCCCGCACCATAGACGGGAGACTCTATCGGGGCGTTGACGAGAGCAAGGACCAGAGCTACTTCCTATGGGCAGTGCCTAAGGAAGCGCTTTCCATGACGCTCTTTCCGGTTGGTTCGCTTAAGAAGGAGGCGGTGCGGAAGCTCGCTCGCCGCTTTGATCTGCCAAACGCTGCCAAGAAGGACAGCCAAGGCATCTGCTTTCTAGGAAGCATCTCGGTCGAAGATTTTCTGAGGAAGGAGCTTGGTAGCAAGCCTGGACAGGCGGTCGATGTCGAAGGGAATGCTGTCGGTACCCACGATGGAGCTACCCTCTACACGCTCGGGGAGCGAGTACGTCTGTCTGATGCGCCTCCCGGTCCCTGGCATGTCGTGAAGAAGGACATGGAAGGCAATGTGCTCACGGTCGCTCACGAGATCGCTACAGCTGCCACAAGTGAAGTGGTATCCCTTACAGAGACGAATTGGCTAACGGAGCTTAAAGACGGCACGTACGATGCGCAGTACCGGTACCATGGTCCGATCATACAGGGCACTTACGCTGTCCAGAAGAATACGTTCATCCCCTGTGCTGCATCTGAACCACTGGCGAAAGGGCAGTCGCTCGTCCTCTACCGGGGAGATGCGTGTCTTGGGGGTGGTATCATGCGTTAAGCATGCGAGTCATACAGAGCCTGCTTTCGTCCTGGATGGAGCTTCGTCCCCGTACGCATCTTATCGTCGGCGGCATCGCTATCCTTGTCCTCGTCGCTTTCGCATCCCTCCTATACTTCCGTCCTGCGGTAGCGCCGGTGGAGCGTGAGACCTTCGAAGCGCCTGCGCTTCCCGTGACCGTCTCCTCTGTGTATGAGGACGGCGTACATACGCTTGAGGGTAGCGTCACGCTGAGGAACCGCTGCCAGCGCCTCGATACCCTTGCCACGCTTGATGAATCGGCGAGCCCTGCCATCATCCGGCTCGATATCACCTCAGAGCATGACGAGGGCATCTGCCTCGAGATTCCGGATACGCGCGAGTTCACGCTCGAAGTCGAGGGGCCTGAGGATGCTCAGGTGCAGGTATACGTGAATGGCCTTCCGGAAGGCGGCGGAGACGCGCTATAGCTATGGGACCGAACATCGTTAAGTCTGACGGCACCGTTGAGCCCTTCGATGGCAAGAAGCTTGAGGCGTCACTGCGCAAGGCAGGTGCGACCGAGCGCACCGCCGAGCGCATCAGGCACACCATCGAGTCCACGATCGCGCCGGGCGCGATGACCAATGAGATCTATCGGAGGGCCTTCCAGATGCTCCGGCACGATGCGCGCACCGCAGCCGCCCGCTACAGCCTTCGCCGCGCGCTCTTCGAGTTCGGTCCTTCCGGACATCCCTTCGAGGACTTCGTCGCGGAGATATTCAAGGCGGAAGGATGGATCGTCGAAGGCCGGCGCATGATCCCCGGCCGCTGCATCAGCCACGAGGTCGACGTGTACGCGACCCGCGGAGAGGAATACCTGGGCGCAGAACTGAAGTACCACAACGATCCCGGGTACAAGACCGACGTGAAGGTCGCGCTCTATGTGAAGGCGCGGTTCGACGATATATTCGCATGCGACCCTTCCCAGAAGATCACCTGTCCGGTCTCGACCGGCATGCTCATAACCAATACGAAGTTCACCTCCCAGGCTGTGCAGTACGCCAAGTGCTCCGGGCTCGGGCTCCTCGGATGGAGCTACCCACACGAGGGGAACCTCTACGATCGCATCGTCGCGTCAGGCCTCTACCCGATCACCGCCCTTACGCTCCTCAGGAAGAGCGAGAAGCGCCTTTTGATAGACCAAAGCATCGTCACGTGCCAGATGCTCAGAGAGAACAGGGAGGCTATGCGTGCGCTATCCATGAGCCCCGAGCGCATCGGAGCGGTCCTCGCTGAGGCGGAGTCGCTTTGCCACCCGACTGAGGTACACTAGGTGCATGGCGTTCCCCTACAAGCTCAAATGGGAGAAGGGCAGGTTCTCTCCCGGACAGAAGGACTCGTACGTTATCTCGCGCTCGAAGGTCGAGCGCTTCCAGGAGTGCGCGCGATGCTTCTGGCTCGAGGCCAGGTACGGCATCGGCCGTCCTGACTCGTTCCCGTTCACGCTCAACAATGCGGTAGACGAGCTGTTTAAGCGCGAATTCGACACGCACCGAGCAAACGGAGAGCCGCACCCTTTGATGAAGACGTACGGCATCGATGCTGTACCGATGAAGCACGAGAATCTCGAGGAGTGGCGCGACGCATTGAAGCGCGGCATCAAGTACGCGCATCCGGAACTCAACCTTACGCTCAGGGGTGGCATCGACGACATCTGGCAGGACGCGTCAGGAAAGGTGTACATCGTCGACTATAAGGCGACCGCCGGAAAGGATACGATCACACTCGATGATGAGTGGAAGAATTCCTATAAGCGGCAGGTGGAGATATACCAGTACCTATTCAGGAAGAACGGGTTCGATGTCTCCAATACTGCCTACTTCGTATACGCGAACGGCAAGAACGACCGGGCTGCATTTGATGGGAAGCTCGAGTTCGAGGTCACCATACTCCCGTACGAGGGCGACGACTCCTGGATCGAGGGATGCCTCAAGAAGCTGCGCGAATGCTTGGACTGCGATGACATTCCTGCGATAGGCAAGGGCTGCCAGTACTGCCCGTACCGGGAACACGCCGGAAAGAAGCTCCTTGAGCTCCACCGCGCGAAGAAGTAGTTGCAAAGCTCGGGAATTAGCGTAGTGTCCGACCAGGCCTATCGAGCAGTCGGAGGTTCAGCCATGCTCAAAGTTCTCGCCGCCGCCTTCATAGCGGTCATCGTCACCATGGTGTTCACCGCGCTCTACGAAGCCCTCGGGTTCTCGTTCGCCGGCAACTTCAGCATGACGATGCTCGCCGTCTTCATCGCGTCCTTCCTGGGCAGCCTTCTGGGCCTTTCCAAGAGAAGAAATCACGCGAACGACAACTGACGGCGACATCCGCCAGGCGCCAAGGGCGGTTCCGATTCGTTCGGGACCGCCTTTTGCTATACTTTCCAGCATGAGGCAGACGACCTTCGCTGACCTGGTTCGAGACGCGGTACGACAGATCCCCAAGGGGGAGACCCGTACCTATGGCCAGGTCGCTGCGGCTATCGGTCGCCCCGGTGCTGCGCGCGCGGTAGGAACGATCATGAAGAACAACTACGACCCTAGCGTGCCATGCCATAGGGTGGTGCGCGGAGACGGGAAGATCGGGGCGTACAACCGCGGAGGGCCTGATGAGAAGCTCAGGCTTCTCAGAGCCGAAGGCTGCAATGTATAGCTATGTTTGAGGGCGCACGAGATCCGCGGTATGCATACAGGGCACTATCGCCTGATCAGCTTGCGTTTCGGAAGGAGCATACGGAGCTTCTTGACGCCGGGTGGCGGAACGCGGGAGATATCGGCATCTATTGGGGCAACGTGGTCGGTTCGCGCACCATTCCTCAGGACCTAGCGAAGGAACTTAGCGATCCGAAGCTGGTGCGTAAGCTCACTAAGCAAGACGGTAGCACCATCACACTCTACGCTCCCCAGGCTCTTGCGCGGATAGGCGAGTCACTTCTTGAAATGAAGCGGTTCGAAGGAAAAAGGGAAAAGATTACTGACGAGCTGCAGCATATTAGTGAACGATTCAGTGTGACAGAGGGTACGTAGCCATGGCAGATATACAGATAGAAACGTCGTGGAAAGAGAAGCTCTCTGAAGAGTTCGAGAAGCCATACTTCAAAGAGCTCTCATCGTTCGTTCGTGAGGAATATGGGAAAGGACCTGTCTATCCGCTCCCCACACATATGTTCAGGGCGTTCGAGCTCACTCCCTTCGACTCGGTCAAGGTAGTCATCCTCGGACAGGATCCGTACCACGGACCCAGGCAAGCGGTCGGCCTTTCGTTCGCGGTCTCCAAGGAGACTACGCTTCCGCCGTCCCTGAAGAACATCTTCAAGGAACTCGAGAGCGACCTGGGGACGCCTCTGACAAACAAGAGCGGTGATCTTGAGCGCTGGGCCAGGCAGGGCGTGCTCCTCCTGAACGCTACGCTTACCGTGCGTGCGCGTACACCAGGCTCGCACCAAGGAAAAGGCTGGGAGCAGTTCACGGACGCCGTCATCAAGAAGCTCTCCGACGAACAGGAGCATCTCGTATTCATACTCTGGGGAAACTATGCCCGCCAGAAGGGGGCGCATATCGATCGCACCAAGCACTGCGTTATTGAATCAGCCCATCCTTCCCCGTACTCGGCCGCAAGCGGGTTCTTCGGCTCCAAGCCTTTCTCGAAAGCTAACGAGTACCTCAAGGAGCACGGCGAGGACCCAATCGAATGGACATAGCCCTGGTTCGGTGTTTAAGTCCTGACGGGCATCCACACGAAAGGGCTACAGATGCGCGTATTACTACTGTTGGGCAGGCTACTCGCGAGTCTCGACCTTCAACTCATCGCGCACGTCTTCCAGCCGTTCGTGATGTGGGTCTACAAGTACACCGGTGTGGGAAACTACACTATCGCTAAGCACCTGCTCACCGCTTCCTGTGCCTTGTTTTTTGGCGTAGGAGTCGCGTATGTGCTTGTGCTGGCGATCATCATTCCGCAAGTAATCGGCATCCTGCCGTGCATTGTGTCTGCGATCTTCTCGCATTTCCTATTGAAATTCGCGAGAGGGTTCCGTGGGCTTGCGAGGATACTTGAGCGCGATCATGTGCGCATGCAGGCGAGCGGCAAGCTCCACGACCTCACGGATCACCGGCACCCCATCGCGGTCGTAAGGATCGCGCTGCTAGGCTGGCTGCTGGTGACCCTGCTGCTTGATGCGAGCGCGATATTCGCAATCGCGCTTCTGACAGGGCGGCTGATCATCTCGCTGCTCGACATGATCTATCTCGTCGCGCTCATGCTTTTGTGCGCGGGGAGCTACCTCACATCCTGCAAGCATCCGCCGCCGCATGCGCGGCGCCAACCGGCACCAGGCCGCGTAGCGTTTGCCTGGAACTGATCGAAGAGGGGGTCGCGCCATCGGTGCGACCCCTTTTGATGTAATGGGCGGCCGCTGGTATTCTCAAGGAATATGGCGCGCGCTAAGGCAATGGTTCCTGGGATATCCCTTGTTCGCAAGGAAGGGAACATCGAAGAGTACCGGCTCGTTAAGAACGGGTTGCGCATACTCCTTGCCAGGGACACCTCCGCCCCGGTAGCCGGCTGCATGGTGACATATCACGTGGGCTCTAAGAACGAGGCGACCGGATACACTGGCGCGACGCACCTTCTTGAGCACCTCATGTTCAAGGGCTCGGAGCGTTTCAATAGGGAGCTTGGTACGCACATGGAGCACCTCCTTGAGAAGGAGGGAGGCATGATAAACGCGACGACCTGGTACGACCGCACCAACTACTATGAGGTGGTGCCGAAGAGCGCGCTCCCGCTTGCTATCGAGATCGAAGCGGACCGCATGAGGACCGCGCGCATCATTGAAAGCGACCGTGTGGGCGAGATGCCTATCGTCCGCAACGAGTTCGAGCGCGGAGAGAACCTCCCGTACGAGGCGCTTGATAAGGCGATGTGGTCAGCCGCATTCGTCGCACACCCCTATCACCACAGCACCATCGGCTGGAGAAGCGACATCGAGAAGGTATCCATAGAACGCCTTAAGGAGTTCTACGACACCTTCTATTACCCGGACAATGCGACCCTCACGATCGCAGGTGACTTCGATGCCGTTGAAGTCCTGGCAGCAGTGAAGAAGGAGTTTGGGAAGCTTCCGAAGGCGCCTAAGCCATATCCCCTCATGTATACGGAGGAACCGCCGCAGGAGGGGCAGCGAAGGGTTATCGTGAAGCGCGCCGGTTCACCCATGGTGGGTATATCGCATAAGATCCCAGAAGCGCTCCACGAGGACATCCCGGCGCTCATGATCCTTGCGGTCATTCTCGCTGACGGGAAGACGAGCAGGCTGCACCGTGCGCTCGTTGACGCCGGACACGCGACCGATGTCTCGACCTTCTGCTGGCAGTTCAAGGACCCGAGCCTCTTCCAGTCCTACGTATCGATGACTCCGAGCGCGGCACACAAAGACGTTGAAGAGATCGTCGTGCGTGCGTACGACGAGGTGAAGCAGAAGGGCGTGTCTCAGACTGAACTGAAGCGCGCCAAGAACGCCGCAAGGCGCTTCGATGCGTCCCAGCGCGACGGCACCTATGCTTTTCTCATGGCTCTGAACGAGGAGATTGCCGCTGGCGACTGGAGCCGGTTCGTCTGGCTTCCGAAGGCGCTCGAATCCGTTACGGCCATGGACGTTAAGAGGGTCGCGCGTGCGTATTTCAACGAGGACCAGTCCGTGGTCGGCTGGTTCATAAACACTGCCGTATGACGAATTTGAGAAAGCAGATCAGGGAAGTAGAGATCGTGCCAGGTGCACGGGTCTTCATCGCGCCTAGGAAGACCAAAGACGTCGTTACCATCGAAGGCAGCGTGATCGGCGGCAAGTCGCTCGTATCGGAATACAAGACCATGACGCCATGGATGACGGCCGAGCTTCTTGATGCGGGCACGAAGACCAAGACCAAGGACGCGCTTCGCGAGACCCTGGCCTCTCGCGGCGCGAGCCTCTCGTTCACCGCACGCGGCGAGCGCACCTATTTCTATGCGTCCTGCCTTCCGGAAGACCTTGCCGTCCTCCTTAAGATCATCGCTGAGTGTCTTGGGGAATCGGTGTTCCCGAAAGAGGAGCTCGAAACCGTCCGAAAGATCGCACTTGGAGAACTTGCTGACGAGAAGTCTGATACGAAGATACAGGCGGCGACCGCACTTTCAAGAGCAGTGTATGACCCAGAGCATCCGAATTTCCTCCTGTCGACTGCGGTGCGAGAGCGAAGCGCGAGCGGCATCGAACGCAAGGACATCACCCAGTACGCAAAGAACCTCGGGGGAAGCAGCCTCATCATGGCCATTGTCGGCGATGTTACGGAAGAAGCGGCACTAAAAGCGCTCCAGAGCTTTAAACGGCTTCCTAAGGGGACACCGAGTATTCCGGAGAAGCCTGCCAATGCGAAGAAGCAGAGCCCTAAGGAAGAGCACATCCATATTCCAAACAAGGCGAACATCGATGTGTACTTCGGCGCATCCATCCCCCTTACGGTGCGCGATCCGCGCTATATCCCGTTCACCTTCATGTCCGACATGCTCGGCGGGCGCGGATTCTCGGGCCATCTCTTCAGCACCATCCGCGAGCGCGAGGGCCTCACGTACGGCATCTATGCGCTCCACTCAGGATTCGAGGACGGCAGGGACGGTATGTTCCGTATCTGGGCGACGTTCTCTCCGGATACCTTCCGAAAGGCCGTCGACCTTACGCATAAGGAGATGCGCATCTTCCTCAAGGAGAAGCTGACTCGTGACGCGGTCGAGGAGCAGAAAGGGCGCCTCATCGGCAGGTACCTCCTCGGCCTCTCCTCAACGAGCGGACTTGCCTCGACGCTCCACACGCTTGCGCGCGAGGGCAGGGAGCTCTCCTTCCTGGATACGTATCCGGACCTCATAGAGCGCATGACCTTGGAAGAGGTAGCCGAAGCGGGCTCACTCGTTCCGCTTGATGCGCTTACCGTCGTCGCTGCGGGCACTTTTGCGGACAGGTCCTAGCACTTGACAAACTATGTTAATAGTGCTATAAATATTACAGCAGCTGGGACGGGCTCGAGGAGCCGCCAGCACACGGGAGACGCACAATGAAAATCCGTTACCTCACGATCGCCGTCCTCTTCGGACCCGCGGCCGTCATGGCTCTGATGAGCGCCATGACGAACGGCATGGGCCTGCACGAGGTGTCCGCGACGTTCGCGAACGACACGATCACCATCCTGACCATCGTCATCGCCCTCCTGCTCGCCGCCTTCTGCATCTGCGAGTTCGGACCGGCCAAGGCGAGAGCGACGGTGCGGCAGTTCTGCTGCCAGCTCCTCGAGGTCAAGGGCGCCTGATCGTCCGGCGTTACGCTAAAGAATGGGTCCCGCGCTACACATACGAGCGCGGGGCCTTCTTTTATGTACATAGCCAGCATGCTATCTTCACTCCTATGACCCTCTCAGACGTACGCAAGCGATACCTGGAGTTCTACAAGGCCCGTGGCCACGCGCTCATCCCGTCCGCACCGATCGTCCCCGGGAACGATCCGACGACGCTCTTCACGTCTTCGGGCATGCAGCCCTTGATCCCGTACCTTCTTGGACAAGACCATCCGGAAGGGACGAGGCTCGCCGATTCCCAGCTCTGCTTTAGGGCAGGAGACATCGAGGAGGTTGGCGACAACCGCCACACGACGTTCTTCGAGATGCTCGGCAACTGGTCCCTAGGAGACTATTTCAAGAAGGAGCAGCTTCCCTGGATCTTTGAGTTTCTCACGAGCGAGGAAGGGCTCGGGCTCGATCCCTCAAGACTGTACGTAACCGTCTTTGCAGGGGACGCCGAGACCGGCATGGAGGCCGATATGGAAGCCGTCGAGATCTGGAAAGGGTTGTTTGCGTCTAAAGGCGTTACGGCTGAGTTCTCCAATATAGGTAGCGAGGAAGCGGGGTATGAGAAGGGCATGCAGGATAACGATCGCATCTTCGCATATGACGCCAAGAAGAACTGGTGGAGCAGGGCAGGCGTCCCGGGCAATATGCCTTCCGGAGAGCCGGGCGGACCCGATTCAGAGGTCTTCTATGACTTTGGCCTTCCGCACGACACTACATGGGGCGCTAACTGCCATCCCAACTGCGATTGCGGGCGCTTCGTCGAGATCGCGAACTCCGTGTTCATGCAGTACAAGAAGGAGGAGGACGGTACGTTCTCGCTTCTTCCTAAGCAGAACGTCGACTTCGGTGGAGGCATGGAGCGCCTCGGGATGGCCGCTATCGGCTCGCCTGACGCGTTCATGCTGGACGTATTCGCCCCAGCAAAGGATATCCTCGAGAATCGGTCAGGAAAGAAGTACGGGGAGGAGGATTCTTCCACGCGCTCCTTCCGCATCATCATGGACCACATGCGGGCGGCAGCGTTCATCCTTGCGGAGGGCATTCGCCCCTCTAACACCGAAGCGGGGTACGTGCTTCGCCGCCTCATCCGCCGCTCTATTAGGGAAGCAGATAAGCTTGGCATCGCTGACGCGCTTTTGGCCGAGGTCGTGGACGGGTTTGCCCTGTACTACGGCGAGTACTATCCGCACCTAGGCGAGCACGCCGCGCGCATCCGCGAGGAGATCGCCAAGGAAGAGGAGAAGTTCAGGAAGACCCTCTCCCAGGGCATGCGCGAGTTCGAGAAGCTCGCAAAGAAGGGAGACATCACGGGCGACCAGGCGTTCATCCTCTCTACCTCCTACGGATTCCCGGTCGAGCTCACCGAGGAGCTCGCAAAGGAGCGCGGACTTGCGCTTGATCGGGAAGCATTCGATCAGAAGATGAAGGAGCACCAGGAGAAGTCGAGGGCAGGCGCTGCGCAGAAGTTTGCCGGCGGCCTCGCTGACCACCAGGAGCAGACGGTGAAATATCACACGACGCACCACCTCCTTCTTGCCGCGCTCCAGAATGTGCTCGGGGACGAGGTGAAGCAGCGGGGCTCGAATATCACCGCGGAGCGACTGCGTATCGACTTCTCCTTCGATAGGAAGGTGACGCCCGAGGAGATCGCGGAAGTGGAGCGGCTCGTCAACGAGAAGATCACTGAAGAACTTACCGTCATCAAGACCGTCATGCCGCGCGTGGAGGCGGAGCGCCTTGGCGCCCAGGCGGAGTTCGGGGTCAAGTACGGCGACATCGTGAACGTGTACTCGATAGGTCCGAAGGACGCTACGGAGACTGAGCCGAAGATCGAGGAAGCGTTCTCCAAGGAGTTCTGTGGCGGCCCGCATGTGGGCAATACACGCGAGCTTTCGGAGGGTGGGAAGTCGTTCAAGGTACTCAAGGAGGAAGCGGTGTCCGCAGGAGTGCGCCGGATCAAGGCGGTGCTCGCGTAGCGCTACGGTATACTTTCTGTAATGGGCCTTTTCAAGAAGCCGGAGCGCCGCTCGGTCGCGCTTATCGATATCGGCTCCGCATCGGTCGGAGGCGCGTTCGTGCATCTTGAGGCGTTCTCCCCGCCCACCATCTACTACACGGCCCGCGTTCCCATCGAGCTCAGAGACGGCGAGACGTGCCACGAGGGCATGCTTCGAGCGCTTTCAGTGCTTTCCCAGACCCTCATCTCGCACGGCGCCCCGATCCTACGAGAGACGACCGGGAGCGCGCGCGTAGACTCCGTGCTCGCGAGCGTGTCTGCCCCCTGGCAGCAGACGAAGGTGCTGGTCGCGTCCAAAGAGGAGGCGAACCCGTTCACCTTCACGCACGGGCTTATGGACGAGCTTGTTGGGAAGTGCGAGGTGCCTGATTCAGGCAAGGGCCGCTGCCACAACTCCATTATCGCCACCATCCTAAACGGCTACGACGTTGCGGACCCTTTTGGGAAGAAGGTGAAGCGCGCCGATCTCGTAATCCTTTCCTCGATGCTTGAGGAGAAGGTCTCAAGCGACATCGAGCGGTCGCTCAGGAAGCACTTCCACGCGCATGACGTATCCCTTACCGCGTTTGCGCCCCTTTCCTATGCCGTCGTGCGGGACATGTTCCCGCACGAGAAGGACTATCTCATCATCGACGTCGAGGGCGAGGCTACCGATCTCGCGTTCGTTAAGCGGGGGCTGCTCGCAGACGTCGCTTCCGTCCCGCAGGGGACTAACGCGCTCCTTTCTGCGATCTCTAGAAGCCACACCACCATCACCGAAGGCACCACCGGCGTCATAGACCCGAACCGTAATGTTAAGTTCGCGGATCTGGTATCGCGCATAGAGGAGCAATGGCTCAAGGGCCTTGAAGGAGCGCTCAAGGACTTCTCCTCGCGCCATGCGCTTCCGCGGACCGTGTTCCTATTGTCTGAGGAGGAATCAAGGGGCTTTCTCGAGCGGGTCATCGACAACAACGCGCTCCATTCGCTCTGGCTCTCCGATGAGCCGTTGTCGGTCGTATCGCTTACGCCTTCGCACCTGGCGCAGTATGTGAAGACTAGGGGAGCGGCAGAAGGGGACGTGTTCCTCGCCATGATGGCGCTTTATAGCGACAAGACGGCTCGCAGGAATTGACTTTCGATAATTTTCGTAGCATAGTCTCTTCACACGCAGATCAGGAGGTTTTGATGCGTCTGCTCTTTCTTATCGCGCTCGTAGCGCTCTTCGCCTATGTCGCGCCGTCTCTGCCGTTCTCGACTATCGATCACGAGAAGCTAGCTGCCGTCAGCCCGATGCTCGGATACATGATGACGCTGGTCGTGGCCTGCTGCGCCGCTCGCTGGTCCTACGACCTCATCAAGAAGCAGGATTCTGAGCCGCTGGTATCAGTCGCTATGACAGTCTTCGGAGCCCTGTGCGTCGCGGCCTGGATCTACTTCGGCGGCGCGTTCAGCGATGACAGCCGCGAGTTCATCACCGCGCTGGCTGCGCCGATCGCCGTCTTCGCCGGCGTCATCGCCCACTGGGCGCAACGATGGCGAGAAGCGGACGCCTGACGCTTGCCGTCTGGCATTCAAGGGCCCTGTCTGGAAACGGACGGGGTCCTTTGTGTATACGACCAAGCTGTACATGTGAAGCTGAACTGTATAATCTCTTCCTTGGACCCATCTGAAGGAAAGGACAGCATATGGATCTCAAGCATGATGCTTGGTACGTCAAGCTCTACTTCGTCTGCGCCTTCCTGCAGTCGTGCGTGATCGAGGAGCAACTGGATACGTGGCGTAACCCCCCGCGAAACCTCTGCCATCTGATGCGCATGTACCTCTGGGGACTCCTATGTCTCCCGGTCGTACTGTTCCTACTGGTCGTCGCCATAGGCGCCATATGCCTCGTGGCTACGCTCATAGTCGGGGTTCCCTGGGTCGCGTTAACGGATTCAGGAGACACCGGAACCCTACTTCGTTGGGTTATCGCCGGGTTTGTTGGAGTGTGTGCGGCACTCTCAGTCGGCGAGTACCTATGGAAGCGAGCTCGGAACAGGTGGTTCAAGCGCAAACCTGCTCGACCTTCCTTATGGAGCACGCGCTCCAAAAAGGCTAAGGGCCCAAGCTTTGCTGTGGTCTTCGGCCAGTGGCTGGAAGACCGGAGCGAGAAGAGCCGGTTCTGCCGCACGATTACGCTGGTCGACTGAGCTATGACACCGCACTTGGAGCCCTGACCGCAAGGTTAGGGCTCTATGCTGCTATACCCACGCTAGCCCTTGCCGGGAGGCCCCGGTGGTATACTGGACCCCATTACCCCTTAGGAAAACGAGGTTCCTATGCCAAGAACGTTGAACGACATCATCCCGCCGTCCCGCCGCCGCCAGATGGAGGCCCAGGAGGGGACGCGCCCCGAGACTTTTACATCATCCGTTGACTCGACCCCGCCTCCTTCGTTCAACCCTCCGCCAAGCCGTCCTGTAGCTCCGCGCCCCAAGGGCGGGCGCCGCTTCCCGTACGGCACCGCGCTCATCGCTCTCCTCGTTGTGGCGATAAGCGCTGGCGTGCTGTTCGCGTTCTCCGGAGCTAAGGTCGAGATCACCCCGACCACCAACGCCGCATACGTTTCGGGCGAGTTCACTGCTACCCGTAACGCGGGAGACCTTCCGTTCGATGTCGTGACCGTAGATAAGACGGCTATCAAGTCCGTTCCCGCTGAGAGCACCGAGGAGGCTAATGACCCTGCGCAGGGCACCATCACCATCTACAACGCACAGACCACTCCGCAGGAGCTTATCAAGAACACCCGCTTCCAGACGCCTGACGGCCTCGTGTTCCGTATCCGCGAGTCGGTAGTCATCCCGGCAGGAACCGAGAACGCCCCTGGTTCCGTTACCGCGACCGTATACGCCGATGAGGGCGGTGAGCGCTACAACATTGGTCCGTCCGATTTCACCGTCCCAGGCCTTGAGGGTTCCCGTGCGTTTGATCTCGTCTACGCCAAGAGCACCACAGCCATGGCAGGAGGTTTCTCCGGCACGAGGCCTTCGGTCTCAGAAGCTACCCGCGAGGCGCAGGCCGCAGGCCTTGAGGCTGCGCTTGCGACCGAGCTCCAGAGCGCGATGCAGGCCGCCGTGCCTGAGGGCTACGTGCTCCTTCCGGGCGCGTCTACCGTAAGCTACGAGCCGCTTCCGGACTCCGCAGGGCAGGGGAACAACGTCGATGTGAAGATGCGCGGCGCCATGACCGCCGTCGTCTTCCCGAACGAAGCTCTTGCGAAGGCGATCGCATACCAGGTAGTAGGTACGTATTCCGGCCAGAGCGTCCGTCTTACGAACACCGAGAACCTTACGCTCACCCCGACCATTTCTGGAGCTCCGGGCGCCTCTGAGACCTATGGCTTCACCCTTTCAGGGAATGCGACCGTCGTCTGGAACATCGATTCGGTCCGGATAGCCGGCGCAGTAGCGGGAAAGAGCCGCCAGAGCGCCGAGGTGCTTCTTTCAGGCTTCCCGGAGGTGGATAGCGCACTTCTCGTGCTCCGTCCGTTCTGGGCGCAGACCTTCCCTCAGGACCCGGAGAAGATCACGGTCGAGGTGAAGGCGGCGGAACCCACACAGTAGCCACAGGGCTTGGTTGACGCTCTGCCCGCTGTTTGTTACTATAGCGAGGCTTCACATGGCGGAATCTAATACGACCGAAAACGCGACAGGCAGTGTCGAGGAGGTATTGCCTAACTCGCTTTTTCGCGTTCGTCTAGAGTCTGGTGAGCTCTTGCTTGCATACCTTGCAGGGAAGATGCGATTGCACCGCATCCGCGTGCTCGTAGGGGACAAGGTTGAACTCGTGACCGATCCCTACGGCGGCCGTGCGCGCATCGTGAGGCGCTTAAGCTAACCACACACAATGAAAGTCCGCGCATCCGTAAAGGTCCAGCAGCCAGGCGACATCATCGTACGTCGCGGTGGCCGCCTGTACCGCATTAACAAGCGCAATCCTCGCCGTAAGGCGCGTCAGGGCTAGTCCCTGTCATTCTTAGGCAAGTCCTAAGGATTAAAATTTAATCTTTTATGCGAATCTCTGGTGTAACCATTCCTGATAACAAGCAGCTTGCATACTCGCTGCCCCTGATCTACGGCATCGGCCCGACCCGTGCCCTGGATATTTTGAAGAAGGCTAGTATCGACCCGACCCGCAAGGGCTCTGATCTTTCTCCTGAGGAAGAGCAGACCGTTCGCGCACTTGCTGAGGGATACACCATCGAGGGCGAGCTCCGCCGCGAGGTCGCAACTAACATCAAGCGCCTCAAGGACATCCGTGCCGAGCGCGGCATCCGCCATGAGCGCCGCCTTCCGGCACGCGCGCAGCGCACCAAGACCAACTCCCGCACCGTCCGTGGTAACACCCGTAAGACGATGGGTAGCGGTCGCCGTACCCTTGAGAAGACCTAGTCCTGACTATTCCTAAAGAAACTACGTATGGGTAAGAAACGAATCATCAAGAAGTCAGGAAAGGGTCTCGATCAGGGCCGCAAGGAGCGCGCTCTGTCCAAGGCTTCCAAGAAGCGCATCGAGCGCGGCATCCTTCATGTGGAGGCTACCTTCAACAACACCAAGGCCGTCCTCACGGACGAGAAGGGCAATGCGGTCATGTCTTCTTCAGCTGGAGCGCTCGGCTTCTCTGGAGCTCGTAAGAGCACGCCGTACGCTGCCGCTAAGGTAGGCGAGCTTCTCGGCGAGAAGGCAGCCATCATCGGCCTTAAGGAGGCTTCCGTCATTATCCGCGGCGTCGGTGCCGGCCGTGAGAGCGCGCTTCGCGCGTTTGCCGGCAAGGGCATCGCTATCCGCGCCATCAAGGACGCGACCCCGGTGCCGCACAATGGCCCCCGTCCGCCTAAACCTCGTCGCGTCTAGTCGCTTTGTAATCTCACGCATATGAAAGTAGGACCTAAGTACAAGATCGCAAAGCGCCTCGGCCCATCCGTCTTCGAGAAGACGATGAGCCAGAAGTTCGCGCTTTCCCAGGAGCGCGCAGAAAGGAACCGTCCGCGCGGCCGTCGTGGCCGCGGGCCGACCGAGTACGGCAAGCAGCTTCTCGAGAAGCAGAAGGTGCGCATGACGTACGGCATCTCCGAGAAGCAGTTCTCTTCGTACGTGAAGGAGGCTATGTCTTCCCACGGCACCGTGCCCGCGCACGTGCTCCATCGCGCGCTCGAGCTTCGCCTCGATAACGTCATCTACCGCATGGGCCTTGCGCCTACCCGCCGTGCTGCGCGCCAGATGGTCTCCCACGGCCACATCACGGTGAACGGCCGCAAGACCACCATCCCGTCCCGTCGTATCGTCGTCGGGAAGGACAGGATCGGCGTCCGCGAGGGCTCGAGGGGCCGCGCGTACTTCGAGGGCTTCGAGGCTCGCTTCATGGAGCGCGGACTCCCGTCATGGCTTTCGTTTAACCCGAAAACCATGGAGGGTGGGGTACAGGAGATACCGACGGAGGATTCGGCAGCGCCTGCGGGCGACCTTCGCGCCGTGCTCTCGTTCTATAGCCGTTAATAGCTGGTAACTAAGATTGAGTTATGGAATACCACATCACTTTGCCTTCTAAGCCCCGCGTCGTCTCTGAGGAGAGCTCGCTCGGCGTTTACGAGATCGACTCCCTCTATCCGGGGTACGGCCACACGCTTGGAAACTCGCTCCGCCGTATCATCCTCTCGTCCCTTCCGGGCGCAGCGGTCACCTCGGTCAAGATCGAGGACGTGCAGCACGAGTTCGCTACCATGGACGGCGTCAGGGAGTCCGTCATGGAGGTGCTCTTGAACCTCAAGCGCGTCCACTTCAACCTCGTGGGCGACGAGCCGCAGACCATCCGTTTGTCCGTAAAGGGACCTAAGCAGGTCACGGCAGCTGATTTCCAGCTTCCGGGCCAGGTCTCCATCGCAAACCCGGAGCAGCACATCGCAGACCTTGCTAAGGGCTCCTTTGAGCTTGAGGCGACGATCGAGCGTGGTCTTGGCTACGTGCCGCGCGAGATGCTTACCAAGGAGAAGGTCGACATCGGCACCATCGCGCTCGACGCGACCTTCACGCCCATCCGCCGCGTGAACTACGAGGTGGAGAACATGCGCGTGGGCGATCGCACGGACTTCAACCGATTGAAGATCCTCATCGAGACCAACGGTACCATTTCTCCTCGCGAGGCGCTTGAGAGCTCCATCGAGACGATGATCCACCAGTTGAAGTCGGTCGTCGGGTTCCAGGAGGAGATCGAGGAAGAGGTAGCAGCTGCGTTTGCGGCTTCCGCTCCTTCCGCATCCTCTTCCGACTCCCTCGGCAAGGATCCGGCTAAGACCAAGCTTGATGAGATCGGTCTTTCGACCCGCACCGCGTCTGCGCTCATGGACAACGGCATCAAGTCCGTTGCAGGACTGACCCGCAAGTCCGCAGACCAGCTCAAGGAGCTCGATGGCATCGGCGACAAGGCAGTCACGGAGATCGAGGAGGCGCTCGATACCCTCGGGCTGTCCCTTAAGGGAGGGGAGTAGTTATTGAATTTGATTAATTAGGAACGTATGAGGCATCAGCACAAGGGGAGGACATTCGGGCGGCCAAAGAATCAGCGCACGGCGCTGGTGCGCGGCCTCGCACGTTCCCTCATCATCCACGAGCGCATCTCGACCACCGAGGCCAAGGCCAAGGAGCTCCGCCCGTTCATCGAGAAGATCATCTCGCACGGACGCGCGGACACCGTAGCTAACCGCCGCCTGGTTGCAAGCCGCCTCGGCAACGACGAGGAGGCGGTGAAGAAGGTGTTCAACACCCTCTCTCCCCGCTACAAGAACCGTCCGGGCGGATACACCCGCATTATCAAGCGCGCTGCCACGGCATCTGATGGCAGGAAGACCGCATACATTGCGTTCGTCGACTAAGTAGGGTATGAACACACGTATGCACAAGGACCAGAAGAACCGCATCGCGCACGACGTCGCTCCTTTGGAGTACACGATCGACGCAGCCGGCAAGCAGCTCGGCCGCGTAGCGAGTGATGCTGCCATGGCGCTCCTCGGCAAGAAGAGCCCGGAGTACGTCCAGAACAAGGTTCTTCCGGTCTCCGTCACCATCACCAACGCCTCCAAGATCAAGATCGGGGAGAAGAAGATGGGCCAGAAGACCTACATCCACTACACCGGCTATCCGGGCGGACTTCGCGAGACCTCCATGCCGATGATGATCGAGAAGAAGGGCATCGAGGAAGTTATCAGGAAGGCCGTTGACGGCATGATCCCGCGCAATAAGCTCCGCAAGGAGCGCATGAAGCGCCTTACCATTACCGACTAGATTTATGGCAGAGAACACGTACACCACGGCCGTAGGCCGCCGCAAGACCGCAAGCGCACGCGCTAAGGTCACCCCTGCCGCAAAGACCTCGGTAACGGTCAACGGCAAGCCGTCTAACGAGTACTTCAAGACCGCAGAGCGCGATGCGATTGCAAAGGATGCCCTCATGCTCGAGGAGGTGGATGGCACCTTCGAGGTTGCGGTCCGCGTCACGGGAGGCGGTCCTTCCGCACAGGCAGAGGCGGTCCGCCACGCGATTGCTCGCGCCCTCACTACTCACAACGCAGGTCTCCGCGCACCTCTTAAGGCTGCGGGCTATCTTAAGCGCGACCCACGTGCGGTCGAGCGCAAGAAGCCGGGCCTCAGGAAGGCACGCAAGCGCCCGCAGTGGTCTAAGCGTTAGTTTTACAAAGCAGAGCCCGCCGGAAGGCGGGTTTTTGCTATACTATGCTTAACAAGCATATGACTGACAAGGGAGACACTTATGGTGTGATTCTGAAAGACTTTGAGAATCATCGCCCCGTCTATGAAGCATTTACTGAAAAGATTGAAACTCTTTTGTTCGAACTTTTGAAGGAGGCATCAATTGATATACATTCTGTTACCTCGCGCGTAAAAAATCTCGACAGTCTCGAAGACAAACTATTAAGAGGAGAAGAGAAGTATTTAAGCCTAGACGATTTAACCGATCTATCTGGTGTCCGTATTACATGTTGGCTTTTAGAACAAATACCTCGGATTGAGCAAGTAATTCGTGAGAACTTTGATATTGATGACACCCTTTCTATCGACAAACGTGAAGTTATGGATCCTGACCGCTTCGGGTACGTATCAATCCACTACATCATTTCCTTAACTGAGGGCAGGCGTGGATTAAGCGAATTCAAACGATTTGCTGGCCTACGCTGTGAGGTCCAAGTTCGAACTATTTTGCAGCATGCATGGGCAGAGATCGAACATGATTTGGGATATAAATCAAAAATTGAGATACCAAAAAGCATTAAACGTAGGTTCTACAGGCTCGCTGGACTCTTTGAACTTGCCGATGACGAATTTCAACGACTAAGAACCGATACTGAAAACTATCGAAATACAGTCACCAAACAGATTGAGAGTAGGGATAAAGATGTATCAATTGATAAAATCTCACTTGGTAGCTATGTTGCGAGCTCAAAAGTAGTGAAGAAAATTGATGAATCTATCACTCTCTGCTTCGGTCCCGACGAGAAACTTCAGGATCCCACTGGTTCACTAGAGTCTGATCTTAAGGTACTTGCTTTTTTTGACATAAAGACTATCAAGGAGCTAGACGAACTGCTTGAAACGCACGCTGAAAAGATTATCGAACTGGCGAGGAAGTGGATAGGTAATAATAACTCTGAGGGTGAGGTGCAGCGAGGGATATCAATATTTTATCTAGGCTACTATCTTGCCGGCAAAACGGGGAATGTCAGCACCATAGAATCATATTTGAATTTATTCCGGTTTGGATCGGATGTGGCTAGTAAGTTAATGCAAATCATCAAGGAAATCGAAGTCTAAATTCTTGCATTCTGACTGTATTTTGACCCTCTTTATCATCTCTGGCATATTCTCCCTATATGAACGACGACGATGTAATCATTGAAGCCGATGGCTCTGAAGAGGGAAGCAGCGAAGAGGAGCTTGAAGCGATGGAATCACGTGCTGATAGCAAAGTCACGAAGCTCAAGAAGGAACTCGAGCAGGTAAAAAAGGAGAAGCAGGAGTACTTAGATGGTTGGCAGCGCGCCAAGGCTGATTACGTGAACGCTGCAAAGCGCTTTGAGGAAGATAGGCTTCAGGCCGTGAACCTCGGAAAGCTCGCGGTCTTCAAGTCCTTCATCACTCCAATGGACACCCTTGAACGCGCAAGGCAGGCGAGCGAGATTCCGGAAACGTTCCAAGGTATCGCCAAGCAGCTTGAGGACGCTGCGAAGACACACGGACTCGCACAGTTCGGGGAAGTAGGAGACAAGTTCGACCCCATGCTTCACGAAGCCTTGGGGCAGGAACCCACAGACTCCAAGGATAAGGACGACACCATCGCCCTCGTCTTTGAGAAGGGCTGGAAAGTGGGCGAGATGGTCATCCGCCCGGCCAAAGTACGAGTCGCGGCCTTCGAGGGCTAGGCCCTTGAAAGGGGTGTGGATAACCTATAAAATAGGGTAATCAAAGGGCGTTTTGGGCATTTCCAATTACTAAGTAGCACGTATTTCTATATGGCAAAGATTCTCGGTATCGACCTTGGTACGACCAATTCCGCTATGGCGATCATGGAGGGCGGTGAGGCGCGCGTTCTTGAGAACGCGGAGGGTCAGCGCACCACGCCTTCTATCGTCGCTATCGCAAAGAATGGCGAGCGCCTTGTGGGCACACTCGCAAAGCGCCAGGCGGTCACGAACCCCAAGAACACCATCTACGGCATTAAGCGCTTCATGGGACACCGCTTCGAGGACGAGGCGGTAAAGCGCGACAAGGACATCGTGCCGTACGAAATAAAGAACGGCACCGACGGCGGCGTGCAGGTGACCCTTGGCGATAAGGACTACCGCCCGGAGGAGATTTCCGCAATGATCCTCGGAAAGCTTAAGGCTGATGCCGAAGCGAAGCTCGGCGAGAAGATCACCGAGGCGGTCATCACGGTTCCTGCGTACTTCGACGATGCGCAGCGTGCCGCGACGAAGGCTGCCGGCCAGATCGCAGGCCTTGAGGTGAAGCGTATCATCAACGAACCTACCGCAGCCGCGCTCGCGTACGGCTTCAACCGCAAGAAGGACGAGAAGATCGTCGTGTACGACTTCGGAGGAGGAACCTTCGACGTGTCGGTCTTGGAGGTTGGCGACGATGTCGTTGAGGTTAAGAGTACCGACGGCGACTCGCACATGGGCGGCCGCGATATCGACCAGAAGATCGTCCGGTACCTCGCTGATGAGTTCAAGAAGGAGTCGGGCCTTGATATCACCAAGGACCCGCTCGCGCTCCAGCGCCTTGATGAGGCAGCGGAGAAGGCGAAACTCGAGCTTTCTTCTGCAAGCGAGACCGAGGTGAACATCCCATTCGTCACCGTAGATTCTGGCGGCAATCCGCAGCACCTTCTTGTGAAGCTTTCCCGCGCGACCCTCGAGTCCCTTTCCGAGGAGTACGTCACGCGCTCCATCGATATCACCAAGCGCGCGCTTCAGGCGGCCAACATCAATGCGTCTGAAATTAACGAGGTGATTCTCGTGGGCGGCCAGACCCGCATGCCTAAGATCCAGGAGGAGGTGGAGAAGCTCTTCGGGAAGAAACCGCACAGGGACGTAAACCCTGACGAGGTGGTCGCTATCGGCGCCGCAATCCAGGCCGGTATCCTTCAGGGCGACGTGAAGGACATACTTCTCGTGGACGTCATTCCGCTTTCCCTATCCATCGAGACCATGGGAGGCGTCGCGACCAAGCTCGTGGAGAGGAACACCGCCATCCCTACCTCCCGTACGCAGACCTTCTCGACTGCTAGCGATAACCAGACCTCGGTCGAGATCCACGTGACCCAGGGCGAGCGCGCGATGGCAGCGGACAATAAATCACTCGGTCGCTTCAACCTCGACGGTATCCCGCCGGCACCCCGCGGCCTTCCGCAGGTGGAGGTCACCTTCGATGTCGACTCTAACGGCATCCTTACGGTAAAGGCGAAGGAGAAGACCACCGGCAAGGAGCAGTCTATCCGTATCGAAGGCTCCACAGGCCTCTCTGACGCTGACATCGAGAAGATGAAGGCCGATGCAGAAGCGCACGCTCAAGAGGATGCGAAGAAGAAGGAGGTCATCGACGCGAAGAACGCTGCCGAGCAGATGGTCTATACCGCAGAGAAAGCCGTGAAGGAGAACGGCGAGAAGGCAGGGGAGGATGTCGTAAAGGAAGTGAACGAGAAGATCGATGCTCTCAAGAAGGCTCGCGAGGGAGATGACGTCGCCCAGATCAACGCCGCCGCAGAAGCACTCTCCGCTTCTCTCTCCAAGATCGGCGAAGCCATGATGAAGGACCAGCCGCAGGAAGCTCAGCCCGAAGGCCCCAAGGACGCCGAGTTCGAGGAGAAGCCTAAGGAGGACTAAGAACAAGGCCGCTTGAAGCGGCCTTGTTCTTTTGCCTAATTGCCGCATACTCCCGGCAGGCCCGAACAGAAGGAGTACGCGCATGGGCAATTGGTCGCGCAGGCAACGCCTTGTGCAGGAGGTCCGGAGCATCGTCTCCGAGAAAATCGAGTGGTCCGATGCGGACACCTTGTCGCTCCGTGTGATGAGGTCGCTTGAGAAGGAGATGACCTTCAAGGAGCTCAGGGAATACAACACGCTGAGCACCTATGAGAGGGCGACCCGACTGCTGGGCAGGGAGGGGGAGGATTTCACCCAAGCCCTCCTTGAGCTTTCGGCCCAGTTCTATATCGAAATGCGAACGATCATCGTCAGGGGCATGCCGCCCGCCATCCACATAAGGCGGCGCATCGATCACTTGATGGGACCATGGGGACCTCGGCCCGCGTAAGTCGGGGGACCTCGCGAGGGCGGCTAGCGTGATGCGGCCGCCCTTTGCCTTTGGCGGTATACTCCTAGGCAGATGCAACCGGCTATGGAGGGCCGAGACCATGAAGATACTTGCCATCGCCGCAGTAGCGGCACTGCTAGCCTCAGGCGCCCAAGCGCACGAGGCGCCGGAAGACCGGGGACTTCGGAACTGGCGGCTCATTCAGGCCTGCGCTGACGACCCGCTGGTCTGTATCGGCGGATTCGTCCGCCGGGACACGGGCCAGCTGGAGAAGATCAGTGAGGTTGAGCCCCGGAGCGAGTTCCGTCTGGTCGGCACTACGACGGTGTTCGACCTCCTCTACAGCTCGCCGAACGAGCTTCTGACCATGGACGTCATCGTCCCGGGTCAGGAGGCCTGGTTTACCGCTTCAGAGGAGTGGCGAAGCAGGAACCCGTCTGAATGACGGAAAGGGGGCGGCCAGCGCGATGCGGCCGCTCCCTTTTAGGTTTCCCCAGAAAGGAGTGGATTTTCTATGAAGGAGGAGTATGCTGACCTCGGCTGAACAACCGTGCAGCTTGAAAGGGAGGAAACCAGATGAACTGGTTCGCTAAGGGACGGGCCAAGCGCGTACTACTCGAGGTCATCCGAGAGAATATGGGCGAGAAGCCGCCGCGCACGCTCGAAGGCCTTCATCGCTCACTGCTGAGCCGGCTGAAGGAACGGGCCATGCGACGACACCCGTTCCTCGACTGGCTGACGGGCGGCTGGGAGTCGAGGGTCACGCACCTCTACACCCTGCCGACCATCGACGACACCAGGCAGATGCTGGACGAGCTCGCTCGGAAGCATCGGATCGAACGCGTTCCCCGGCCGCCGCGCGGCTGGGACGAACTCGAGAACACGATCCTCAGCATGTGACCAAGATCCGTCCGGCACAAACGAAAGAGGGAGGCACGTCGGATAACGACGCGCCGCCCTTTCGCTTTGCACGCGTAGGCGGCTTTTGATACCGAACGTGAAGACGTGTATAGTGACAACCTATGGCCAAGAACTACTACGACATCCTCGGGGTCGACAAAAAGGCCACGCAGGACGACATTAAGAAGGCGTTTAGGAAGCTCGCCCAGAAGCACCACCCGGACAAGGGAGGCGACGAGGCTACGTTCAAGGAGATCACCGAGGCATACTCGGTCCTCGGAGACGATAGGAAGCGACGCGAGTACGACAACTACGGCCAGACCTTCCAGGGCGGCGCAGGTCCCCAGGGCTTCGATTTCTCCGGTTTCGGGGCAGGAGGCGCGCAGTTCGCCGAGTTCGATCTCTCTGACCTTTTTGAGGGCTTCGGGGACATCTTCGGCGGCGGACGCTCGCGCGTAAAGCGGGGCCGGGACATCTCCATCGATATCGAGATCTCCTTCAAGGAGTCCGTCATGGGCACCAAGCGCTCCGTTCTCATCACTAAAGTAGGGAAGTGCGATACCTGCGATGGCACCGGAGCGAAGAAGGGCACGGAAATGCATGCCTGCGCGGCATGTAACGGGCAGGGCAAGGTGCACGAGACCCGCAACTCTCCCCTCGGCTCGTTCACGAGCGTGCGCACCTGTGCAGCGTGTGAGGGCCAGGGCAAGGTGCCCAAAGAGAAGTGCGCGAACTGTTCTGGTCGCGGCGTCCTCAGGAAGGAAGAGGAGATCAAGCTTGAGATCCCGGTAGGCATCGACGGCGGGGAGATGATCAGGCTTCCCGGCCAGGGCGAGGCCATCAAGGGCGGTACCGCAGGCGACCTTTATGTGAAGGTGCATGTGAAGAAGCACCCCGTCTTCAAAAAAGAGGGCGCGAACCTCGTCATGAACATGCCGGTGAAGCTTACCGATGCGCTTCTTGGCACCACCGTCTCGGTGACTACCATCGACGACAAGGTACTCGATGTGAAGGTACCCCCCATGTCCTCGACCGAAGAGACGCTCCGCATACGCGGCAAGGGAGTAGAGTACGAGAACGGCTCAGGCGACCTCTTGATCCACGTCTCCGCAACGCTTCCGCGGAAGCTTTCCGGAAAAGCAAAGAGGATCATCGAGGATCTGAAGTCCGAAGGTTTCTAACAGCAGCAGTATTGCGCGATCCTAAACGCGTGCTATGGTCAAATACATGACAGCAATCCGTGCATACCGTCGTTTCGGCATGTGGCACCTCTTTAGCAAGGGGACGGATTCTGCTATGCGCACGGGACACTAGACCAATTAGGATCCCACGCGACCTTTAGGAAGAATCCGGCCCACACGGCCGGATTCTTTCGTTTACCACAAACCCTATGACTATCATCTTCGATCTAAATGGCACACTGTTCGATCCTGCGGCCAAGGGACTCGTTCCCGGGGCGCTTGAGGTGCTTTCCATGCTTAAGCCAAAGGCGGCGCTGCACCTGGTCTCACGTCTTGAGCCGGGGCGCAGCGAGCGATTGAGAGACCTCGGCATCGAGGACTACTTCGAGAGTGCGCACTTTGTGGAGGATAAGGAGGAATCGATCCGAACGCTCATAGGGAGCAGCACTGAAGAGGTGTATGTCGTTGGCGACTATCTGCACCAGGAGATCCTCTACGGGAACCGTTACGGGGCGAAGACCGTGTGGCTCAAGCGCGGACACCTCGCACATATGGTTCCTGAAAGCAGCGAGGGCGAGCCGTGGCGCACGATCAGCGAGCTTCCTGAGCTCCTTGAGATCGTCCCCTAGTTGTCACCTTGCTGGCGGGGTCTAGAAGCCGCCAGCAAGGTGCCCGTACGGGGCACCGCTGGTCTTTCCAGTTCAATACTAGATGGAGATATCCCGATGGGAATCATTGGTAACTCGCCTTCAATCGTCGACCTCGGCACGTCGCGCGAGGACCTCCTGTCCTACTACCGCCAAAGCGGGTACTGGGGCACGGAGGAGCTCGCGCGCCGGTACGCTTGCGACCTGTCGCCGTGCGCCTTCCTCCTGTCGGGATCCCGGCAAGAGGAGCTCGAGCGCCTCGGCCAGCATACGTATGCCGCGGTACAACAGCTGAACGTCCGTCTCTGCCAGATCGCGGGAAGCTCGCACATCCCTCCCCGGGATGGGCACTTCCTGCGCATCGCGAACGCCGCGACCCGCGGCCTCCTGCGTCCTCTGGACCAGGAGACCGCTATCCCGCCGGCAATCAAGGTGGACATGGTGCTGGGGGACGAAGGGTTCCGCATCGCGGAAGTCGACGTCTACAACCCTCGAGGCTACGGCTTCTCGGCGTTCCTCGAGGGGAGCGTACCGGAAAGCCTGAGGGGCGCGCGCTATCCCGGCGTGTCGCTTCTCTCGGAGCTGCTGAAGGAGAAGGGAGGGCGGGAGTGGTACGCAGTGGTCTCGCACCACGAGCGCTTCTACCGCGAGACCTTCGCCATCCTCGCGCGTGCGCTCGCTCCCCACGGCATCCGCATGGGCGTCGTGGACGAGGAGGCGCTTGCGCTGGGGCGTACGCAGATTCCTGAAGGAACTGGCGTACTCGCCATCCCGGCGTCGCTGAACCTGCACCCGAAGGTCCGCACGGAGCTCCTTGAGCGTCGTGCGGCGGGGGAGATCGCGCTCTTCTATCCTCCGGTCGCATACCTCGAGAGCAAGGCCTTCCTACCGTACCTTCGCACCTGCGAGGGGATGGAGGAGTTCGTGCCGAGGACTCATCTCATCGGAAGGAGCATCGAAACTCCTGACATGACGGGTCCACTCGTTCTCAAGGCGGCGGTGTCCTCTGGACTGAAGGGCGTGGTGTTCTCGGAGCTCGATCCTATCGAGTTCTCAGAGGGCGTCGAGCACGCACGGACCATGCGGACCCCTTCCTGGATCCTCCAGGAGCAGGTGCCGCAGCAGCCGGTCCCGCTCACCGTCTTTGATAAGAGCGGGGAGCGGGTGGTGCGCGACTACTATCTGCGCTTCATCGCCTACGTGACTGCCCAAGGGATCATCGACGTCGAGATCACGGCACGCCCGGACCCCAAGGTCCACGGCGCGCCGGACTGCGTCCAGATCCCTACGGTCTTCGCGTAGAGAAGCGGACTATGGCCCGCGCGACAAGTGTCGCGCGGGCCATCATCTTTGAATGACCTCATATGCAGCTAAAGATGTCTGCTATGGGTAAACGAAGTGCGGCTGACCCGAGGGCCAGCCGCTGTCTTGGTCGCGCTGCGATTCCTACTTGAGGCACCGGTCGAAAAGCTGCTCGACTTCGAGCTGCAGACGCAGCGCCTTCTCTTCAGCCGAAAGCGTTTCCGGCATCTGGTTCGGGGGCAGGGATATGAGCCCCCGCACCCTCAGGCTGCAGCGCAAGTCATCGCAGTACTCATTGCTGAGCGTACGATTGGCGTTTCGGTGATGCCGGACCGTAAAGGTCCTGACCCCCTGGTCGCCATGGATCGTCTTGCAGAGCGAGCACATGTGCGCGCGTCGCTTGGTGCGATCGGACGACGGGCCGCGCTGGAAGACGAGACCTCGGACATCACCACGATGCTCCGCGACTATGAAGCCGCGCGCGGTGCCAACATCGATCCACCCGAGGAAGTCCAGAACGTTCCAGTCCACCTCGTTAAAGTCGCGCGGAAGCGCGACCAGCTTCCTGTATCTCCGTTCGAAGGAGTCCAGGACTTCAGCGTGCGAAAGCAGCTGCATGTCGCTATCCGTATGGTTGCCACGCTAAAGGTGCGCTGGTCGTGAATGTACGATATTTTATACCTACTTGTCAAGAAAGAGTGCGGGGTGCACTATAATACGCACCAATATGCTCCGGTATGCAAACGACGGCGGAGTCCCAAAGGAATGGAAGCGCATCAACATGCGTTCGGTCGCCCATCTGATCGGCGTAGAATTTATACACGACCTTTACAATCGTTACGACCCAAGGATTAACGCAGTCCGCTTCAGGCATACGATTACAACCTGGAAGGACGGGGTAGTTAACTCATACGCACCGCTAGAAGAGTGGGAGGAGCTCGGAAGCATTGTAGGAGGCCAGTACTACGAGCTCGATCCTGCGATCATCGGCGCCACGCGCTCGCTCTATAAGCGTAAGCGCAAGTACTACCACCGCCTCATGCGTTCCCTACGTCGCGTCGACTGGACGGCTCAGAGTAACGAAGCACTGGCATCAAAGCTTCTGAACTTCCAATCGCTCGTTCTTGGTGAACTGTACGTGCTGAACTTCGTGCAAGTCGAGCATGGCCTGGCTACTGCTATCCGCCGCATCCTAAGCGAGAAGGGTATACCGAGCGATGCGCTTGATGAGACATACGTGAGCCTTATTCGAACGGAGAAGCCTACGGAATCTCAGAAGGAAAAGATAGCGCTTGGTAGGCTGGCTTCACTATGGGAAATTGCAGGCACCCTCGGGCTCTATCGGGAGAAGCTTGCGCAGGAAAGCGTGCGGTCCCACTGCCGTGCTTTCTCGCACCTCTATTCCGCATACGGAGAGAATCCCCGCGCCTATGAGGATTTCTGGGAAGAGTTCGAAGCATACCGCCTTGGGCGCAAGCCTGTCCCGCATGCGCCTGTACTGCCGCGCCTCTTGGCCAGCAGCTCCAGGCGCGCGCTCAAGGCGCTTAAGGATGAGAAGCTAGATATACTGGTCCCGCTCCTGGTCTGTGGAGGCGTCTTCAGAGACAAGAACAAGGCGCTTCTTGGAAAGAGCCTGAAACACCGCTTCGCGATCCTTAACGAGATCGCCAAGCGCGACCTCGAACGGAGAGAGAGCCTTGACTACTACCTGCTTGCTGAGATCGGCGACTTGCTGCGCGCAGGTAAGAGGGTTTCCGAGGATGAGATTGCATGCAGGATGACGCATGGCGTCATGCTCACACGCGAAGAGAACTTCGCGCTCTATGCCCCGAGCGCGGACCCTGTCTTGCTCCGCGAGATTGACGGGAAGCTTGCTGGCCAGTGCGCCTCTCCAGGCGCGTGCGAAGGGAAGTGCAAGATCGTTCTCAGTAAGGAGGATGCGGCAAAAGTTGAAGAGGGGGACATCATGATCGCTATAGGTACCGACTTCGATCTGATCGAAGCGATGTACAGGTCTTCTGCGGTAATTACAGAAGAGGGTGGCATCCTAAGCCACGCCTCGGTCGTTTGCCGTGAGCTTGGCAAGCCCTGCTGTATCGGCGTAAAAGACGCTACCCGCCTTCTGAAAGACGGGCAGCGGGTCAGGGTCGATGCGACCCATGGCACGATAACGGTGCTCTAGACGATATCTTTGGTAACGTTACCGTCTTCGACGATGCCGTATGCGCAGAACGCAGTTCTCGACCAGCGGTCAGGAAGGTCTGTGAAGGACCCGAGCAGGTCCGCGAAATAAAGGTTCAGCACAGTGCCGTGCGTGACGATAAGAAGTGTCTTATCCGGATGTGCCGCTACAGCCGCCTCTACGCCTTCCTTGAAGCGCGCGAGTGCCGCGTTACCGGTCTCTCCGTTGAAAGCGGCGTACTCAAGATCCTCAAGCTGCCTGTTCTTCTCAAGCTCGAACTCCTCCTTCGAGAGGAACTTCTCGCCGCGGGCCACCTCGTTGAACCTGCCGTCCTTGATAGGCGTAATACCAAGCGAGTCGGCCAATGGCTTTACAGTGAGCTCGGTCTTGCGCTCCTCAGACACGTAGATGACCTCTACGTCCTGCATGTCTGCTATATCCTTGACACCTTCGGCCTGCTCGGCGCCAAGTTCGGACAGCCCCCACTCTGCCGCGTGCACATTCGGGTCCTTCTGCGTATCGGCATGGCGGAGGAAGATGATTCGATTGTGTTCCATACGGAAATAGTACCAGGCGCCCCGTTACGCAAGAAGGGCGCCGCTGTCGCGACGCCCTTCAGGAAGCTAGGCCAGTGACTGGAGGAGACTTTCGTAGACCTCCGACACGTTCACATTGAAGCCCATCACGCCGGGATCGAACCCGGACACGAGGTCCCGCTTGATGAACAGGTCGAAGAACTCGTCCTCCTTATGGGCCTTCATCTCTTCCACGACGCGGATCACGTCTTCAGTGGGGTCGATGATGTAGCAGCCCATATTGATGAGGTCCCTCCTGGTCGTGCGCTCGACCCGTTCCCAGGCCGATACGGCACCGTCGGTAACCCGGAAGCGGGCACCCTTCGGAGCCGCGACGCTGTGAGCGACCAGGATCGAGATCGGCCTCTTCTGGTCCTCGTGGAAGCGTTCGAAATCGTCCCACGAGAAGTCGCAGTAGAAGTCACCGGCGCACCCGTAGGTACGTGCATGCGACTTCAGAAGGCTGCGGAGCATCGGGCCGAGCGGGCCCGACATCTCCGCATCGATCGCGACGTTGGTCGTGGCGAGCCCGTCAAGCCCGAGCGCGATGCGCGGGTAGGACTCCTTGCTCGCCCAGACGGTCACTTCCTCGAAGCTGCGATGGCCTCGGCGCACGATGTCGCCGAGGATGGTCTTTCCCGCCGTCGGAATCGGCAGCAGGTGCTTAGGGAGAAGCGGGGCGATCGAGGCGATATAGCCCGCGATCCGCTCCCCACGCCCTCCTGCGCTCACATGCAGCGTCTTCATCGCCCGGACTCCAAGGGAGGGGTCCGGATGTCCGAGAGGCCGCTCGCGCTCTCGCCGCCGACGATCGTCCGATTGACCATGGGATGGTCGTCGTCCGTCATGCCGGTGTCGCTGTCGGGATGGAAGGTGATGACATCCATGACCGAATCCCCGGTGATGAAGCCGTGGACCGTTTCAGGAAGCATCACGGACACGTGCCCCGGATAGAGCTCGACCGTTCGATCTTCCTCAGGAAGCACGCATACGCCGCGCCCGCGATAGACGATGTTGACGCGGAGTGAGGGGTGGGTGTGCGGAGTCTGCACGACACCCGGAGGGAAGTGCAGGTGGTTGAGACAGGGATCGCCCTTGCGCACCGGCGGAACGAGCAGCGTATCGGTGCTGCCGTCGATGTACCGCAGACGACCCATCTCTTCGATAGGCCCGCCGCAGGTATTGAGCGCGAGATAGCCGGGCACCGAGATGGCGACCGCCTTACCCGCTCCAAGGAGCCGCGCAGGCCCGATGGCGGAGAAGTAGTCGCCGGCGCTCAGGATGCGGCGCCGGTTCCGGAAGGCGAGCGTGAGCTCTCCTTCGGTCACAAGGCCGAAGTGGCTGCTGGTGTAGGGCATGCGCAGGCACGAGCCCGGCCTGTGGCCGGAAACGGTTATGCCGCCTTCATGCTCGTACAGGGCGCCAGAGCCGTGTTCGAGCACACGAAAACCAGAGGTGAACATGGCAGTTCCTTTCAACGAGCTACAGACGGCACGGATGCCGCGTCCCACATGAGACGAGGGCACGATGCCATAGAAATCAGAGGGTGTAAAGTTGTATGTGCGCATACGTGCTACGCATGGTGCGCTATACTTCGTGCATGGATGCCGTCACCACGAGCGCTGCTTCAGCCTGGGGCCTTATCGGAAACGTCTTCGTATTCCTCATCATCGTCGCTGCGCTCGTCGTCTTCTCTATGCGGGTCGGAAAGGCGGCGCTCCTTTCCCTTATCCTGTCGCTATACGTAGGCTATGCGGTCTATAGCGTCTTCCCGTTTGCGGAGCTTGCAGGCGGCACGCCTGTCGGGAACGTCGTCGTATACCTCGTCATGGTCGCGCTTTCATACCTTCTTGTCAGAAGGGTAGGCACGAGCGGGGCAGGCGGCACGCGCATTCTTCCTTTGATAGTTCTCTGCGCCCTTACGGGAGGCTTCGTCATGGCGCTTGGCTACGCCGCATTCGATATCGATACGGTGTACGACTTCCCGAAGACCCTCGACCTTCTGTTTGCGCCGGCCCAGTACTTCTTCTGGTGGTTCATCGCTCCCTTGGTAGGGGTGTTCGCCCTCGGACGATAGGGTGCATAACGGCCTGAAAGCCCGCTTTTCCTGTGCTATAGTCGCCCCATGCAGGGCGATCAGGCCGCAGACGCGGCCGGACGTACATACCCATACTTCAGCGAGGTCCTCCAGCAGGAGACCGGCTCTGGCAGGTTCCTCACGCCGTACCCCGTAGCGCTTGAGGAGGTGCACAAGAGAAGCAGGGATACAGGTCTTAGGAAGCGCGTCGAGGAATACCTCGGGGGCGACATCCCTGAATATATGCGGGAGCGACCGGTCCTGTACCTGGCGCGACATGTCGCGACCCCGAACTTCGAGACCCTGCGCTTCCTGCACCTTCTTGAGCCTCTTGATCTGCCCATAGTCCTGAGCCAGGACACCAAGGACACCTTCACCTCGGCAAACATGCTGAAGCGCTTTTTGGGAAAGCTTCCAGTGTGCACCCGCGTCACGCAGAAGGCAGGCGTCACACACGAGCTATACCAGCACAAGACCGTGATCGACTTTACGAAGGCGCAGGGGAAGCCGTTCTCGGAAGTGGAGACATTGTGGGGTGAGCCGCTCGCGCAGTTCCATGCGCGTCTCTTCACCGAGCTCTCCACGGTGCCTCCTATCATTACCGATGACGCTGAGTGGATAGACCGCAACTCTAGGGGAGACCTCCTTGCCCATTACAAGCGCTTCCTTGCGCTCTTTGTCGCGCACGGCGTCCTATTTGAGGACTACCTGGTCGAGGACAAGGAAGAGGAACACTTCGTCCGGGAGGTCCTTGAGCCCGCGTTCACGTTCGTCGAAGAGACGTTCGGCGTGCGCCCTCTGATCACCCAGCTCACCCCAAGCTCGGTCGAGAGCGTGAAGTTCTGGCTGTCATACCCGAAGGACGTGCTACCGTTACTGAAAGCCTAAGCTATGACCTGGTTCCTTATCGCTCTCATCGGACCGTTTCTTTACGCGGTCACGAACCATATCGACAAGATCCTCCTTGAGAAGTACTTCAAGGAGGGTGGGGTGGGGACCTTGCTCATATTCTCAGCGCTCCTTTCAGCGGCAGCGCTGCCGTTCCTATTCATTGCAGATCCGAGCGCTCTTTCCGTTAGCTTGGCGAACATCGGCGCGCTTTCGGTCGTGGGCATCCTAAACGTACTCGTCATCTGGTTCTATCTCCTTGCGCTTAAGGACGAGGAGGCGTCCATAACTGTCGTGTTTTACCAGCTCGTGCCGGTATTCGGTGTGTTCCTGGGCTATCTCTTCCTCGGAGAGGTACTGACAGAGGTGCAGCTGATCGCCATGGCTATCATCATTTTTGGTACGAGCATCATCTCGTTCGAGATTAATGCCGAGAACCGCTTCAGGCTGAGGCGCAACACCATCGTCTTCATGACGCTCGCGGCGTTCTTCTGGGCGCTCGAGTCCGTCATCTTCAAGGCGGTCGCGCTTGAAGAGAACGTCGTGCGGTCGCTCTTCTGGGAGCACCTTATGCTCACCGTCGTGGGTATCATCATCTTCGTCTGTATCAGGTCGTACCGCGGACACTTCATAGAAGCGGTACGCGCCAACAGCCGGGGCATCCTTGGCCTGAACGCTGCAAATGAGACCATTTATATGGTGGGAAATATCGTGACCGGCTTTGCGTACCTGCTTGCGCCGGTCGCGCTGATTCTTCTAGGCGAGTCGTACCAGCCGCTCTTCGCGCTCGCGATCGGCGTGTTCTTCACGCTCTTCTTCCCGAGAATCATCACAGAGAAGATAGAAGCGCGACATCTCTGGCAGAAGGGGATCGCGATCGCGATCACGGGCCTTGGCACCTATCTTCTGCTTTCCACATAAGGGCCCTCAGGCCATGAGATGGCTGCTATACTCGAAGTAACGACATGTTTTTCAAGCACCACATTCTCGCGATCGTCCTCGTCCCTCTCGTGCTGATCGCTGCCGCCGTGTCCTATCACCGGTTCATGGTTGTGGAGGACTTCATCGTGCAGTACGAAGGAGCCTGTGATCCAGAGGTGGAGAACTGCTACGTAGCATGCGAGGACGACGAATGTAGCGACGTCTACTACTACACCCTCGTCCAGAAGAGGGCCGCTGACGTGTACGCACAGTGCGGCGAGGACATCACTGATTGCGAATCAGCGAGCGTGTGCCTTCCGGAAGACCGGTTCTGTTCCATCGAGACCTGCGATATCTCTGAAGAGGACTGCGTAGGCCCAGGCGAGGTCGAGCCTGATAGTGAAGAGGAGGAAGTTTTAGAAGAGGAAAGTAGCGAGGAAGAGGCTGCCGAGGAGAATCTCGCGGAGCCCGAAGCCGTATAGCCTATGTTTTCCTGGATGCACCCAGAGCTCGAAGTAAGGGACCATCCGCTCGGAAAGGGCGTGTATGCGACGGCACCCATCGCCAAAGGCACCCGTCTTGCCGTGTTTGGCGGCTACGTCATGACGCTTGAGGAAGAGGCAAGCCTGCCCGAGCACATTCGGGACTTTGCGCATCAGATTGATGACGATTTGGTGCTGGGCATACGCGAGGAAGGGCAGGAGCAGTCCGTAGACCATTTCAACCACAGCTGCGAGCCGAATGCCGGGTTCAAGGGACAGATTTTCCTCGTCTCCATGCGGGATATAGCGCAGGAGGAGGAGGTGACCTTCGACTACGCCATGGTCATAGCGGAGGCTCCTGACCCGGAGGAGTTCCCATACAGCCTTGAGTGCCTGTGTGGCGCGCAGACTTGCCGCAAGACCGTTACCGATAGGGACTGGAGGATGGAGGAGCTCCAGAGGCGGTATGCCGGATTCTTTCAGTACTACATACAGAAAAAGATAGACTCATCGCACACATCATGATCTGCCACTACTACACCGAGCCCTTGTTCTTCTTTTACGTACCCGAGCTTACCGGCATCCTCTACTACTCGCACATCCCGGCGATCGTGCTGGCACTTCTGACCGGCTTGTTCATATTCCTGAACGACAGGAAAGCGCTCCCGAACCGCCTCCTCTTCGCTATCTGTATCTTCTTCTCCTTATGGACGCTCCTCAGTCTCATCAGCTGGACCAACATCCATAGCGACTTCCTCCTCTTCAGCTGGTCGTTCTTCGGCATGCTCTCCGCGATGACCTCGGTGTTCAGCATCTACTTCGCTCACGTGTTCCTCGAAAAGAAAGACCTGTCTACAAAGACCAAGGCGCTTCTTATCGCGCTGCTGGCACCCGTTATCGTGCTTGCGCCCACGACCCTGAACCTTTCAGGCTTCAACATCTCCGACTGTGACGCATTTGGATTCGAGAACCGGTGGTACGAGCTCTACTACACCTCGCTCGGCGTCCTTGCCATGCTCTGGATCGCCGTCCTGCTCATCCGTTCGTACCGGAAGGCCGTGCAGGGCTTCAAAAGGCAGGTGGTGCTCATGGGTACGGGCCTACTTCTGTTCCTCTTCAGCTTCTACAGCACCGGATACCTTGCTTCGTACCTCACAAACATTGGGTTCCTGCCTGACTCAGAGATCGAGATGTATGGATACTTCGGCATCATCGTGTTCGTGGTCTACATCGCCATCCTCGTGGTGCGCTTCAAGGCCTTCCATGCAGGTCTCATCGCGTCCCAGGCCCTCCTCATCGCCCTTATCGCCCTCGTCGGCTCCCAGTACACCTTCGTTACTACCGAGGCGGCGCGGGTGCTTGTGAGCATCACGCTCGCGCTTACGGTTGCAGTGGGCTTCGTCCTTATTAGGAGCGTTATGAGGGAGATCAGGCAGCGCAAGCATATCGAAGAGCTTGCTAAGGACCTCGATAAGGCGAACAAGCAGCAGATCATCCTCATCCACTTCATCACGCATCAGATCAAGGGCTTCCTCACCAAGTCGCGCAACATCTTCGCCATGGCCATGGAGGGAGACCTCGGTCCTGTGCCTGAGACCATGAAGCCGATGATCGAGGAGGGCTTCCGTTCTGATACCAAGGGTGTGAACACGGTCCAGGAGATTCTCAGCGCCGCGAACATCAAGAGCGGGAAGGTGACCTACACCATGACCGACGTCGACTTGAAGGCGCTCGTCGAGGAGGTCGCGGGAGATTTGAGAACGGGCGCTGAGGCCAAGGGACTTGCGCTCAATATCGAATGCGGCTCGGAGCCTATCAGTGTGAAGGGGGACCGCGTGCAGCTGACTAATGCGCTTAAGAACCTCATCGATAACTCCATCAAGTACACGCCTTCCGGAAGCGTGAGCGTATCGCTTACGAAGCAGGACGGCACCGTGCGCTTCCAGGTGCAGGACACGGGTGTCGGCATCACCAAGGAAGACATGGCGCGCCTCTTTACCGAAGGCGGACATGGCACCAACTCGAAGAAGGTGAACGTCGAGAGTACCGGCTTTGGCCTCTATATCGTGAAGAACATCATCGAAGCGCACCACGGAAATGTCTGGGCCGAGTCCGATGGGGAGGGGAAGGGAAGCCGCTTCATCGCAGAGCTTCCGGCATAGATGGAAGACGTTAGTTCGATCGAGGTGCTGCGGTACCAGGGAGCTGCTCCCGGCCCGAAGCTTGTTGTATTCGGCGCGGTGCACGGAAACGAGCCACGGGGAACGGAGGGCATACGTCGTGTCTGCCAGGAACTTGATGCAGGCACGCTTAAACTCCTCTGTGGCTCCGTATCATTCGTTCCTATCGCGAACCCTCCCGCGTACAAGGAAGACAGGCGATACCTCGAAGAGGACCTTAATCGAGTATTCCGAAAGACGGATGCGCCTACGGCAAGCGAGGCAAAGCTTGCGAACGAGCTTTCTATGCTTATCGACGAAGCCGATGTGTTCCTAGATATCCATACCACCTCAGCGCCCGGACCCTCCTGCGTGTTCATAGATTTTCCTACGCCCGCAAACCGCGAGCTTGCGGGAGTGGTGGGTGCAGAGTACGCGCTCCTTAGCTGGCCGGAACTATACGAGCATAACGAGTTCTTCGATTCGTACGACACGACGCGCTACGCATTTGAAGCCGGGAAGGACGGCATCATCGTGGAGACCGGACAGCACGAGGAAGAGGAGGCTGCTAACCGCGCTCGACTCGTGATTCTGCGCGTCATGCGGCACCTCGGGCTCCTTGAGGGTAGCGCGGAGAGTCTCCTGCAGTACCGTCCTATCCGCATGACCGCCCTATTTAGGAAGGAATCGATAGAGGACCGCTTCGTGGAGAATTGGGAACACCTTGAGCCAATTCCCGAAGGAACCGTTATCGCCGTTCGCAAGGACGGCACGGAGATACGTACTGGAAAAGACCTGGTGATGCTTCTGCCGAAGCATCAGGCGATCCCGGGAGAGGAGTGGTTCTATCTGGGAGAGGAGGTCGGTACGAAGTAGGCGCCCTTTTCAGGGCGCCTATGACGCTATAGTCATGAAGTCTCTTTACTGACCAGCTCGCGCTGGCTGTTGGTAAGCTTTGGAAGCGTCTTGGACTCGTTGTAGCGGTCCCAGATCGGCTTCCAGTCCTCCTTGAATACCTCGAGGAGGATTTCATCCACGTAGCTTCCGTCGTGATAGTGGTGCGCCTTGCGATGTCCGACTATCTGGAAGCCGCACTTTACCGCGTGCCCCAGGCTCGGGCCGTTGAACGCCTTAACGCTGGCGTCGACCTTCCTAAGTCCCAGCGTGCTGAAGCAGTGGTACAGGAGGAGAAGCAGGGCTTCCGTACCTGCGCCGCCGCGCTCGGACGTGCTGAAGATCATGATGCCGCCCGTTCCGTATCCGCTTGGCCATGAGATGCCGTGGATACCGACCAGGCCGATGAAGCGGTAGTTCTTAGGCTGGCTGCCGTCGTGCCGCAGGATGGCGAAGACCTCGTCCTTGCCCCGCGAGTTGCGGTGCTTGGCGACGAACTCGCCTGCGTTCTCCGGCATATAGGGTCCCCGCTGCTGGGTTCCCTCGACGGCCCGGTACCGGTTAATGCCTTCGGTGATCTTCCGGACGTAGCCGCCCTGGAGCGCGCCGAGGCTGACTGAGACGTGGCCGTCATAGACGGGGTAGTGGGTGAACATGTTCGACTCCTCTCTTTCAATGAACAGTGCTCTGCGAAACGGAAAAGTCCCGGCTTCCACAGAGCCGGGACTTTCCTAATACGGTATCGAGATGACTAGGAGAGAAGTCGCGGCTTCGTGCAAGCAGAAAAGGCGTCGAGCATGATGGTGCCCGCCGATAGGTTCTGCTTACAATTGCCGCGATAGTGCTGCATGTAGATAACGGTACTTTTCTTATGGATTTTGTCAAGTCTGTTTCTAACTGCGTGCTATATTCTCGCTATGGACCTCATCGAAGAGCTTAAGGGTCGGGGCCTTGTCGAGCACACATCCGCAGACCTCGAGAAGGTACTTGGCACAAAGCGTACCGTGTACCTCGGCATCGATCCCTCCGCCGATTCCCCCCAGATAGGCAACCTTGCCATCATCCTTCTCATGAAGCGGCTCGGCGCTGCAGGGCATACGCTCGTATTTCTTGTGGGCGGGGGCACCGGCATGATTGGAGACCCGAGGGAGAAGGGAGAACGGTCGCTGCTTGATCCAAAGACACTGAAGACAAACACAGCCGGCATCAAGAGCGAGCTCAAGAAGCTCCTTGGCGACACGAAGTTCACCCTGGTTGATAACGCAGACTGGCTCACCAAGGTCGACCTGTTTTCCTTCCTCCGCGATATCGGCAAGCACTTCACGGTCAACGACCTCATCAAACGCGAGACCATTAAGAAGCGCCTTGAGACCCCTGACGAGAGCATTTCCTTTACCGAGTTTACGTATGCGCTTCTCCAGGGCTACGACTACATGGTGCTCAATAAGAAGTACGGCGTCGACCTGCAAGTGGGCGGGAGCGACCAGTGGACGAACATCCTTTCGGGCGTCGAGCTCGTACGCAAGAAGGAAGGGAAGGAGGTGTACGCCTTCACCATGCCGCTTGTTACTGACTCTTCGGGAAAGAAGTTCGGCAAGAGCGAGGGGAACGCGGTATGGACCGATGCAAAGAAGACCTCGCCGTACGCCTTCTACCAGTTCTGGCTTAATACCGCAGATAGCGAGATTGAGCGTCTTCTTAAGGTGTACACCTTCCTCTCCTTGGCTGAGATCGGTGCCGTCATGGAGCTCCACTCCCGCAATCCCGGGAAGCGCGAGGCACAGAAGCTGCTCGCAAAGGAAGTGACGGCACTCGTGCACGGCGTAAGGGCAGCGGCTGATGCCATTATCGTCTCAGAAGTGCTGTTTGGCGGTAAGCAGGCGAGCGAACTCACCAAGGCTGAGCGGGCACTCCTTGTGGCTGAGGTGCCGGTGCACAAGGTGAGCTTATCTACGCTCAAGGACGGGTACGCAATCGCAGACGCGCTCGTGGCGTCAGGGCTCGCGTCCTCTAAATCAGAGGCTCGCAGGCTCATGGAGGCGAACGGGGTATCGCTCAACGGAGAACAGGTAGTAGCGCCCGACGGCCAACTTACCCAGGCCCACTTCTTCGACGGCATAGCGCTCCTGAAGCGGGGGAGGCAGGTAGCTGTGCTCGCGATTGAAAAATAGCCGCAGTACGGCTATAGTCTAGGAACTGCGTCGGTGGCAGAGTGGTCAATTGCACTTGGCTGTAAACCAAGCGGATTTATCCTACGGGGGTTCGAATCCCTCCCGGCGCACCAGGAGTGCTACAGTACAAAACGTCATGGACTATACACGAACGCTCGACGAGGTCTTCTCGCAGTTTAAGGGCCCTGCGTTCGCCATACGGCTCTGGGATAGCGTGGTCCGCACCTACGGACAACCAGGGACGCCGCAGTTCACGCTCGTCATGGATAGCCCAAGGGTCGCTACCCGACTGCTTGCCGAGGGCGCTCTCGGGTTCGGTGAGTCTTATATGGAAGGCTCGCTCCGCATCGAGGGCGACCTGGAGGCGTACCTGCGGATGCGTCACCAGTTCAAGCACGTGCGCCCATCCCTTCGCCTATGGCTTGCGACGCTCTACGCGCGTCTAACGAGCCCATTTACGCGTAAGGCGCAGATCGCTAAGCACTATGACCTAGGTAACGAGTTCTTCGAGCGCCTTCTCGACCCTGAGACGATGTCGTACTCGGCAGGTCTGTACGAAGGTGCAGAGAAGCCATTACCCGATGCACAGGGCTCAAAGCTCGACTACATCATGGGTCTGCTATCCCTTCCGGGAGGCTCACGTGTGCTAGACCTGGGAGCAGGGTGGGGAGGGTTTGCAATGCGTGCTGCAGGAAGCGGCCTTATCGTGACCGGATATACCATAAGCGACGCGCAGCTCTCATTCGCAAGAGACCGTGTGATCCATTCAGCTGGACCGGGCACGATCGCGCTTGAACATAGGGATATGCTTGGCTCACTTCCACAAGGCGCTTTCGAAGCTGTGGTATCGATAGAATCTATCGAGCACGTAGGAAAAGAGAATCTTCCGAACTATTTTAGAAGTGTCTTTGACGCTCTTACACCGGGCGGATCGTTCTACATACAGTGTACAGGCCGCTACGTGCCTCGCCGGGTGGATGCATGGACCATCAAGTATGTCTTCCCGGGCGGATACCTCCCTCCTAAGGACGAGCTGATTCAGTCCGCGAAAGACGCTGGGTTTGATATCGCGCTCTTCAAGGACGATACCGATGATTACGTGCGGACCATGACCGCTTGGATAGCGAACCTCGAACGTAACCGCGACTATATCGAGAAGCGATACGGCGCTTCCTTCTACCGGCTCTGGGAATTATGGATGCACGGGGCGAAGGTTGCGTTTGAGGTGGGCTCGATGAGCCTCTTCCGTATCCACGTACAGAAGCCATAGCGTATTGTGCTTGGCATATCGCATGCAAGAATGAGCGCATGACACCAGAAGAGATCGCCGCGCGCGTGCGCGAGGAGAGGGGCAAGGGCAGCGACCGCGACGCCATATACCAGACGCTCAAGAGCGCAGGCGCCTCAGAACTCCAGATAGCGCAAGCATTGCTTGCAGCGGACGAGCCACCGCCGGTAGCGGCACCGGCTGAGATACCTCAACCGGCGGTCACTCAAAGCGCCGTTCCGGCGCGGGTACCAGTACCGATAGAGGTTTCCTCTACATGGACCAAGACCATACCTATCACGAACACCATATTCCGTTTCATCTATATAGCGCTTGTCTTTGGAGTGTGCGGCGCCATCCTAGTCACGACAGCCGTCAGCTCGCCAAGCGCGCTCGCACTCCTCGTACCGTTCTGGGCGATCATGGTCGCATTCTTCTTTCTCGCGCTCCAACACTTCAAGTATGAGAACAAGAAGTTTCGAGAGCTATTTAGCACGAGCAGTGCGCCACTCATCGACGGACTGCTTTTTGCCCTCATCCTGATCCGGAACCTGTTCTTCATCCTGCTCTTCATCCCGGGCATTCAGCTCATTGGGCTTGCGTTCTGCATCCCGTTCTTCATCGTGCACGGCATCATCTACGCGATACTCATACACTTCCGGAAGAAAGCGATACTACCTTCTGCATAAGGAGCACAGCCGCATCTTCGAATCCGTTCTCGGTTTCCGTAACATGCGGGTTCTCGACGAAGTCCTGCGCATATAGGGGAGGACCGAACGTGACTCGCATGTGCCGTCTGCGGGTGAAGAAGTCTCGGCATCTCATCTCTTCGGCTCCTTCAATACGAACCGGCACCACCGGACAGCCGGTCGCATGTGCAAGGTATGCGACGCCGCCTCTTGCTTTTAGGGGAACCCCGTTACGGGGGCGTATGCCTCCCATAGGGAATATGCTGACGCTTGTGCCGCCCCTCAGCATAGATAGGTGGGTCGCAAGCGCCTTCTCATAATTCTGGATACCGACCTGGGCCGGATATGCACCCATCATGCGGAAGAACCTGCCCCCATATATGACCCTGCGCCAGTTCACGCTGTAGAAGCCCTTCTCGCGCGAAACGAATATGAGCGGAAGCCTGGGGGACGTGGGCGGAAGCGCTGCGACAAGTAGGAGGGGGTCGATCTCGGAGACGTGGTTTGAGGCGAATACTGCAGGCCCGGAGAGTGCGTGCACGTGCTCAAGGCCGCGGATCGAAAGCCGCCCGAACAGGAGGAATAGGAGACGAAGCGGCACCCACGCAAGGCGCTGGAGGAGCGACGGCATGAGCGTGCTAGGGGGCATGGAGGGTGATGTGCATAACGCGCGTGGCGTTATAGGTGGACGCTATAATCTTTACATAGTGCCATTTTTATTTCAATTTCCACATCACCATGAATACTCTGGTACTCCTGTTCTTCGCGCAGAACGTGATCGCATCCGCACTGCTCGGAGGCATGTTCGTCGCTAAGCGCGACACGGTGCTGCGTAGTTTCGGCATCGCGCTCCTCCTTGATGCCGCTGCGTTCCTTATCTGGTCCGTCGCGGTCGTCACGCGCCCGTCGAACCTTGAGGACTACGTCTCGATCGGTACGGCGGTCTTCATCGTCTCCCTGGTCTTCCTCTGCAGGGCAGGGACGCAGCAGTTCTCGCAAGGCATGCAGCGCATCCTCATGGTCGTCGCTGCCGTGATCGGTGCGGGAATCTTCTACCTCGGAGGCCTTGCGGCCAACCCGTCGACTCCGGGATTCTCAGCTGACGGGTTCTTCTTCTTCAATGTGCATCCGTTCCTCCAGGCGCTCTACGTCTTCGCCTTCGTGCTGGTCGCGTTCCCGGCCATCGAGGCGCTTGCTAGCAGGTTCACGGGCGCTTATCGTGAACTCATCCGGTACGGGTTTGCCGTGCAGGTCGCAGGCGGCGTGCTTCTTATCACCGCCGAGAGCGTGTTCTCAAATGCGCAGGCGCTTTACTTCATCGGCTGGACGATCGGTATCGTGTACTTCGTCCTCTGGGCAACGCTTCTGTTCAGGCGCTCTGCCTGGAGCAATGCATAGGGCTTGCGCTTCTGGGACCCGACACGCCCCGCTCTGTAATGGAGCGGGGCGTGTCACAATAGGTATATGAAGGTACTGCTTACCGGCATGACGGGGAACCTGGGCCATGAGGTGGCCCACGCACTCCGCTTAGAGGGCATAGAGGTCATCGCCTGCGTCAGGCCTGGAAAGTGGCATGGGCAGGCGGGTGAGAGCGTGGAGCGCGACCTTCTTGCGAGTGAGACGATCCCGTATGAGGGCGCGCTTGATGCTGTCGTGCACGCGGCAGGAAACGTCCGTTTCCATGACGCCGGAACATCCAACGAGCGCATGATATTGCCGGTAATAGCGCTTGCGGAAGCGCGCGGTATCCCGGTCTATGCGGTCAGTACGGCGTTCCTGTATAAGCCTGACCCAGGGAATGCGTACGCGAACAGCTACGAAGAGGATAAGGCGCGCATGGAAGCGCGCCTTACAGAGTCTGGTATCGAGCATGCTTTACTGCGGCCGTCGGTGCTTACGGGAAGCACCCGTACGGGAGAATTGCGGTCCTATACCGGCTACTACCGCATCGTGCGCGCTGTTCGCGACGCTGCGCTTCATGCAAAAGGGAACGGGAGACGCTTCCGCTTCCCACAGATGCGCGGGTATTCGGACATCATCCCGGTAGATATAGCGGCAGGGTGCGTCGTGCGCGCACTTACGGAGAACTTGCGAGGAGTGCAGTACATAACGAATCCTAATCCTCCCTCCTCAGACTGGCTCCTTGAGGAGACCCTGTCGCGCCTGGGGCTTCGTGAAGCGGTGGAGGTGGTACCTATGACCCTTGAGGAGTTCGGCTCACTTTCACTTACCGAAGAGGAACGCATGCTTCACCAGTTCGCAGAAAGCTTTAAGCCGTACTGGTCCATGGAGTACCGGTTCCCGGAATCGGTATGTACAAAGGCCGTAATCGATAACGTGTACCTTGAAAGGACACTATCAGCATTCAGTCGTACCCATGGCTAAAGATCGCATCAGCTACAGCCAGTGCTGGGAGGATACAGACGTACTACTCTCGGTGCTTGCCCTAGGACCCGATGACACGGTGCTCTCGATTACCTCGGGCGGGGACAACACGCTGGCGCTTTTGTGCCAGGGAGTGAAGAAGGTGGTCTCGGTTGATATAAGCGCTGCGCAGAACCACCTGCTTGAGCTGAAGCATGCAGCGGCCCTGTCGCTTGCATACGATGAGTACCTTGCGTTCCTTGGTGTATATCATTCACGGGACCGGCTCGCTACGTTTGCGCGTCTTGCGCCAAGGCTGTCTGCAGAGGCACGTACGTGGTGGCTTAAGCACCGGAAGTTTATAGCGCAGGGCGTGATACACGCCGGGCGCTTCGAGCGCTTTACCGTGGGCTTTGCACGATACGTACTGCCTCTTATACACTCACGCGCACTCATAGAAGAGCTACGTTCGTCTTCTGATACCGATACGCAGCTCACGCTCTATAGGGAGCGCTGGGATACGCCGCTCTGGAGATTTATGTTCGGGACTGCGACCAGCAGGCTCATGCTCGCACGCGTCCGACATGGCGCCATGTTCGCTCAGACGCATCCTCAAGACCTTTCACGAACGTACCGGGACCGTCTTGAACAGCTGCTTGCCCGGGTACCCGCGCTTGGCAACTACTACCTCGAGTACAGCCTGACCGGATCGTTTGGAGGTGACCTGCCCCTGTATCTCACAAGGGAAGGGCACGCGGCGCTTCGGGATTCGAAGACCGAGCTCGAGATCGTATCGGGTGATCTTCTTAGCGTTCTTAAGAAGGCTCCTGACCAGAGCTTTTCGGCATACAACCTATCCGATGTCTTTGAAGCGTTCTCGGAAGAAGGGCATGAGGCTATGTGGGTCGAGATTGTCAGGACCGCACGGCCTGGTGCGCGGGTCGCATTCTGGAACAACCTGGTATCCCGAGACGTACCAAGACCGGTGTCCGAAAGGGTACGCAAGGAAGGTGCGTCGTATGCGTCTAAGGACCGCGTATTCTTCTACGGCTCGTTCTCGGCCTATACCATTTATTCATGAGCACTCGTCCGCCATTCCTCATCCGCCTGCGCGCATACCAGAGAGTGCGCTTTCCCCTTGTCCCGCTCTACATAAGCCTGATTCCCGCGATAGTGAGCTCGTCGGTGATCGTGCAGGGCACCGCTGACGTGCTTTCTATCGTTCTTGCGGTTGCTGCAGTCACCGCGTACCTGTTCCATATCCGCGTCCTTGACGAGCACCGAGACTTCGAGCACGACAACCTCCATTACAAGGAGCGTCCCATTCAGGCAGGCACCGTATCGCGCCTTGAGCTGCGGTACGTTGCCGTGTTTGCGGTGGCGGTCTTGCTTACCGTTGCGCTACAAGGAGGCGCTATCGCGCTTATGGTCGCGTTTCTGATGCTCGGATACTCGTACCTTGCCGAGAAGGAGTTCTTCCTCGGCATGCGGCTGCGCTCGCACTTCTTCCTATATAACGGTGTGAACCTGTTGCAGATGCTCCTCATGCAGGTTTTCGCGTACGCATACTTCTCCGGAACGCTCCTGCTCCATCCGATTGTATGGATGCACTTCCTCTTCACCACGAGCGGCACGCTCATCTTCGAGCTCCTACGCAAGCTGAAGCTGCCCGGCGCTGACGGAACAGGGCGCGACACGTACACCGCGTACCTGGGATTCACGGGAGCACTTACGGCCTATGCGCTCCTCCTCCTTATCAATAGCGGCATGTTCGTCGGCGTACTTGTCCTAAGCAGCGCTCTCTCTCTTCTATGGCTCTATCTCATGCTTGCCTTACTTTTCGGAAGCCTCCTATGGGCGCTTCTGCACTGGCTTCGTAAATCACCTAGAACCGAGCTTCTGGTACAGGGCTCCTTCCTGGTCCAGTACGGCATACTCAACGTGCTTATCGCCCTTGCTATCATGTAGCGCATGAGTTCGCGCATAGACGAGCAGCATTACGACAGCGCGAACATAGCCGAGAGCTACTCGGGCATCGTGCTCCCGCTTACATGCTCGTTCGCATCCATGGTGTATGCCCAGGTCTACATGGACCTACTGGCGGCTTCCGGCATATCACGCGCGAAGATAGACCGGCACCGAAGCATCTTCGAGAACCTGCTCGCGTTCTTCTACGGCCGGATGTACTACCACATGAACAGCTGGTACCGAATGGCCGAGTTCGCTCCGGGCTATACGCGCAACAAGAGGAACTTTGAGCGCATGATCACGAGCAACGTAGCAAGCGATGTGCGCCAGTCGATTCATCCGTCGCTAGCATACCGCCTGGCATACCCTCTCATCATCCTTTATAAGGCGCTCATGTTCGACCGCACGTGCCGTACGTTCGACCGGCAGACGAGAGCGCATCTTGAAGCGCTGAGGCAGACAGACTTCTCGAAGCATGACTATGCCGCATGTCTCAGCCTCTTTGAGCGCTTCAACCAGGACCTGCTGAGGCGTTGGTACATCACCGTAGAGAACGATTTCTTCGTCATGACGTACCTGGGTATGCTCGAGAAACTCATACCCAAAGAGGAGCTTCAGGAACGCATACGCTTCAGCAGCAAGGCGACGGAGCAGGTGGACGCGCTTATGCGCCTGAGCGCACATATGAAAGGGAAGCCAGACCTTTGGGATGCGGTTATGTCAGACGACTACGGGCGATTCGAGGCGGCGCTCGAATATAGTCCGGAGGTACGGAACGAGCGGGAGTCGTACCTGCGCACGTTCGGCGGCCGGTTCGCCAACGAGCTCAAGCTCGAGTCGGTCGGCGCTGACGAAGACCTTGGGAAATTATTCGCGCTCATGCGCGCATACGCAGACGGCGTTAAGCGTGCAGTAGTAAAGGCAGCGCAGCTTCCGAAGCTAAGCTACCTTGCAGACCGAGCACTGGGCGGCTTCAGGAAGTACGCAGGCCGACGAGAGGAGTTCAGACTCCTGCGCTCCAATACGTTCGCGATGGCAAGGCGCATGTTTAAACGGATGGGCGCGCTCCTTGTTGAGAGCGGCGCTATCGTGCAGGCAGACGATGTCTTCTACCTTACGACCGATGAGCTGCTTCGGGAGGATGCGCCGCATGATCAAACGCTTCGCCAGAGGGTGGAGGAGCGTAAGCGCGCGTACGAGGGCTATGCACGCGTGGCACCGCCCGCGCACTTCTCACTTGTGGAAGGGGAGGAGGTCCCACTTGCTGTTCCTGTTTCCGCCCTAGCCCTTACGGGAAAGCCCGCGTCGCCAGGGAAGGTCACCGGCCGCGTACGCGTATTTCGCGAGTTCTCCATGCCCGAGCAGCAGGACTTCGATATTCTTGTTACCGCGCATACGGACCCCGGATGGACGGCACTCATAGCACTCTCCAAGGGCATGATCATCGAGCATGGTGGTGTGCTCTCGCACGCGTCCATCGTGGCGCGTGAGCTCGGCATCCCGGCCGTTATCGGCGCCACAGGAGCGATGGACGCGCTCACAGACGGGCAGATCGTTACCATAGACGGTGCGACCGGTAGCATCACGCTTACATAGTATGGATACGCGCACATGTACCGCTAACCCAGAGCTGTATCTTACGCTTTTGGAAAGGGAAGGTGTCGACCAAGGAGCTATCGAGGAAGCGCGCATCGCATATGAGTACTCAATAGAAAGCGAGCACGTTAGCATAACGCCCATCGCTATATACGAGCAGGACATTCCTATAGGACACATGGCGCTCATAAGGGATACGCAGCTTCCAGAAGGTACAGCTTTCTTCGGCTTCCTCTTTGCGCCGACGGAGGACCGCTTCTCAGCGCTCTGGAGCGCGCTTATTAAAGAGGCGCGCTTACAGGGAATTCATACCCTCAAGGGACCCATAGACGGGAGCATCTGGCACTCGTACCGAACCGTAGCGGAAGCGGATGATGCGCCGCGCTTCGTATCAGAGCCTGTCCTCATACCTACGCATTACACCTTCCTAAACTCTCTTGGCCCAAAGGAAGAGGTACGGTACGTCTCGGCTCGGCGAACATCCTTCGATATGGTTCCTATGCTGCTAGGGAAGGCGAGTCTCGCAGCGCTTCCGTTCCTTGGGTGTGTCCTATCTGAGGAACGGAACCCTACACCAAGGATCATGCGGGCGATCGCAGAGCTGGGACGCAGGACGTTCTCCGGCAGCTGGGGATATACCGAACTCACCGAGTCCGAGTTCCTCAGCCTGTACGCGCCTCAGAGGCTCGCCGGTCACCTGAGCACCCTGTACCTCGTGCACAAGGGTGACGAGCTCGTCGGATTCTGTAGCACAGCGCGGATGGGCGAGGAAACGCTTGTCGTGAAGACCATATGTATCGCGCCTGAGTATCAAGGAAAAGGGCTCGGGAATGCGCTTGCGTACCGGCTGCATGCGGACGCCCGCGAGCGGAAGATATCATGCATGATCTACGCGCTCATCCGGGAAGGTAACGGGGTGCGCAGGTTTCCCAAAGACGGCATTGAGATATTCAGGCACTACGCCGCGTTCACCTTCGACCTATGAACTTCCTCCTTCTCGTCACCATTTCCTGCCTATGCCTAGCCGTAGCAGAGCTCCTGGCCAGACGATATCGACTCGACCCGTCTCTCACGCGCCGCATCGTGCATGTGGGCACGTCGCTCGTGGCGGTAGCGGCACCATTTTTCGTTTCGCGCGAAGAGCTTCTCATTGCCTGCCTTGCCTTCGTGGTCCTCATGCTCTTCAGTAAGCACCGGACACTGCTAACCTCCGTGCATAACGTGTCTCGCCATACGTTCGGGGAAATCTATCTTCCGCTAGGCGTATTCCTTACTGCATACGCCTTCCTACCGCACCACCTAACGGCATACCTGTTCGGCATTCTTGTCCTAGGACTTGGAGACGCGCTTGCAGGATTTGTAGGTGAGCGGCGGGGAAGGCATAGCTTTAACGTGTTTGGCGCGGCCAGAAGCATCGAGGGCTCTGCGGCCCTCCTATGCGTGACGCTTGCGCTATTTGTGTGGCTGCTTCCAGAGCGCTTACTTTGGGCGGCGCCCGTTTCGATCCTTATCGTGCTCGCAGAAGCGGTAACGGTGCGGGGTACTGACAATCTCGTACTGCCGTTGCTTGCAGGAGGCGTCGTCTGGCTCTTCGCGTAACCTCAGGTCCTTGCGTGCGGTATATATAGGTGCCCACCACTCGGGAGGGCAGAAAGGAGAGCATACGATGCAGCCTGATCTTTCCCAGGAACTGGTCGTCGGGATCGGATCGTACGTGATGCTGGACGACACGCTGTGTCGCATCGGCCATCCGCATGATCTTCGCGCCGCAATTCCCACCATCTCCCCCGGCACCGCCTGGGGAGATGAGTTGGTCGGAAAGCATAGCGGCGACGTCGTACGACTCATCGATCGGTGCGAAGGAAGGCGTCAGCCGTCCTACATCAGCCGGAAGATCGAGATCGTCAACTACATCGACCCACGACTCAGGACCGTATCGGCTCCCCATGCCTAGCCAGGACAGGAGCCATACACCTCCGGGCGCCGAGACCTCGTCTTCGGCGCCCGATCGTTGTGGTATCGTACCTGCATGACCCCAAAGCCCGTCATGCTCTCTGGCGTAAAGCCCACTGGAGACCTCCATATTGGCAACTACTTCGGCGCCGTGCGCCAGTTCGTGGAGATGGCCAATAGCGGCGAGCACCAGGTATTCATCATGATCGCGGACTACCACGCGCTCAATTTCGTACAGGACAGGCAAGAGATGCGCTCGCTCATACGGGAACTCGCGGTTAGCTATATCGCTTCGGGACTCGACCCGAAGAAGGTAGTCCTCTTCAAGCAGTCTGACGTGCCAGCGCACACCGAGCTTGCGTGGGTGTTCGACACCATCACCACCGTCCCGTACCTTGAGCGTGCGCATGCCTATAAGGACGCCGAGGCAAAGGGGAAGGAGATAAGCGTGGGCACCTTCAACTATCCGATGCTCATGGCCGCGGACATCCTTCTCTACGACACGCATATCGTGCCGGTGGGCCAGGACCAGAAGCAGCACATCGAGTATGCGCGAGATACAGCCGAGAAGTTCAACCGCATCTTCGGCGAGACCTTCCGCCTTCCGAAGGAGTACATCACTCCTGAGGTCGCGACCGTGCCGGGGATAGATGGACAGAAGATGAGCAAGAGCTACGGCAACACGATCCGCATGTTCGCATCTCCCGAAGAGATCAAAGAACGCGTCATGGCCATCGTCACCGACTCCTCAGGAGAGCGCCCGGAGAACGTATACGCGATGCACCGGCTCCTCAAGAGCGAGGAGGAACTCGCGCCCCTTTATGAGGCGCACAAGGGCATGTATAAGGCACTCAAGGACGCACTTGCGGACGATCTTATCGCGTACTTCGCGCCGATGCGCGCCAGGTACGAGAAGCTTAAGGGCGACGAACGAAAGGTAGACGCGATACTCAAAGACGGAGCGAAGAAAGCGAACAAGGCGGCTGAGAAGAAGATGGAAGAGGTGCGCAGGGCGATCGGCGTACGCTAGTTACGCACCTCCTTGCTATTGAACCTGCGCGTACGCGTAGGACAATAGGTATGGGTCGTGCGAAAGGGAAAGTCGTGATGAGCTGGAACCCGTACATCGAGGCAGCGATCCACGCGCTCCTCGTCCTTTGCCTGCTCGGATTCATGTTCGTCCGGATCAGCCGGCCGATCGCTGTGGCGTCCGCGCCGCACACCGACCGAGGGCAGTGGGTGCTCCCCACGGGAGCCCTCATCGCCGTCTGCCTGCTTCGCCTCGTCTACCTGATCGACAGCAAGCAGATACTCGGCTATCCGATGTAGGCGTGCGCCCCGCCCAACCTACGAAAAGGGGGCGGGGCGTGCTACTTTGATACCTATATGAAGGACCGGATATTGATAGGGGAGCTCGGGCAGCACATAGGGGAAACGGTATCCATCTCCGGATGGGTGGACGTCAGGAGGGACCAGGGAAAGCTCGTATTCTTTGATTTCCGGGACGCCTCGGGCATGGTCCAGGGCGTCGTCCTGCCTGGCGATGAGAGCCTCATGGAGAGTGCCAAGGAGGTCAGGAACGAGTACGTGGTGCGCGTGGAGGGCATCGTCAACGAGCGACCTGAGCGAAACCGCACCGAGAAGCAAAACGGCAATACCGAGCTTGAAGTGAAGGGGATCGAGGTGCTCGCCAAGGCGCAGGAGCTCCCGTTTGATAAGGATGCTGACCTCAACATCGAGACCCGTTTCGATAACCGTCCCTACTCCATGAGGAGCCAGAGGGACCGGGACATCTTCACGGTCCAGGCGACCATACTCGAAGAGTTCCGCGCGTCCCTTATGCGCCAGCGCTTCACTGAGTTCCAGGCGCCGGTACTCGTAGGCGGAGACGCCGAGGGCGGCTCCGCCGTCTTCGAGGTCCCTGACTATTACGGCAAGCGCGCGTTCCTTGCGACGAGCGGTCAGCTGTACAAGCAGATCATGGTAGGCGTGTTCGAGCGCGTGATGACGATCGCTAAGACGTTCCGCGCGGAGAAGAGCGCCACCACACGACATCTTTCCGAGCTTACCCAGCTCGAGTTCGAGATGGGCTTCATACAGTCGCCAGCAGAGGTCATGGCCGTCCTTGAGCGCGTCATGCGCGATGTCTCCACACGAGTTGCGGAGCGTCATGGGGACGTGTTCGCACGTTTTGGCATAGATCCGGCGCTCCTTCCAGAGAAGCCGTTCCCGGTCTTCCGCCTTACCGAGGCGCAGGAGATCATCGAGCGCGAGTTTGGCGGCAAGGCCATAGGCGAGCCGGACCTCGAGCCCGAGCATGAACGACAGATCTGCGAGTATGCCAAGCGCGAAATGGGTTCCGACTTCGTCTTCATTACGCACTTCCCAACGAAGAAGCGCGCGTTCTATACACATGAGGACCCCGAGAACCCGGAGTATTCTCTCTCGTTCGACCTCCTGTTCAGGGGCCTTGAGATAAATAGCGGTGCGCAGCGTATCCACGATTACGACAAGCTCGTTTCGAAGATGGAGGATCGTGACATGGATCCTACGAAATTCGCGTTCTACCTCCAGGCCTTCAAGTACGGCATGCCTCCGCATGGCGGATGCTCCACAGGCCTCGAGCGCATCACCGCGCGCATGCTCGAGCTATCAAACGTGAAGGAGGCCTCGACATTCCCCCGCGATATGAACCGCATCGATCTCCTGCTCTCGCAGAATGATGCTTAGGCCTATGAAGCTCACCACTTCAAAGAAGCAGCTTCAGGACCAACCGATATCGCACACACGCATACGGCTCGTGGCGGAAGATCGAGGCGTGAAGCGTCTCGTACGAGAGAATGGCGTGGAAACCATCGAGCTAGGCACCGGCAAGGCTGCGGACATGAACCAGCGCAGGTACATCATCCTTTGCCGCGCCATCGTGCAGACCGCGAAGCAGTTCAAGAAGCGCAAGATCGCGCTCGACTTCTCAAAGACCCCCGAGCTTTTCAAGAACCTGAAGGATGTCACTCCTGAACGCCTCACGGAGCTTGCAGCGGAGAACTTCGAGATGGCGAACTTCGAGTTCACGCAGTTCAAGACACAGCCGAAGGAGGGTTTCAACGAAGTGGAGGAAATAGTGCTGTGCAGCCCGTCTTCAAAGAGCATCGAAGCCGCGCTCAAGAAGGGCCAGGTCATCGGCCAGGCAGTGAACGCGACGAGAGCGCTCTCTAACACCCCTGGAGGCGAGATGACCCCACGAAAGCTCGCAAAGGCCGCAAAGGATGCGGCAAAGGGCCTTCCAATCACCGTCACGACGCTCGGGAAGGCCCAGATGGAGAAACTTGGCATGGGCGCGCTGCTTGGCGTTGCTGCGGGTTCCACTGAGGAGCCGACCTTTACGGTCATGGAATACAAGGGGGCAGCAGGGAAGCCGATCGTGCTTGCCGGCAAGGGCATCACGTTCGATTCGGGAGGGCTCAACCTGAAGCCTACGACTTCCATATACGAGATGCACATGGACATGTCAGGCGCCTCGGCCGTCATCCATACGGTCGCGCTTGCGGCACGCCTTGGCGTGAAGAAGCACGTCATCGGCCTTATCCCGTCTGCGGAGAACATGCCTTCGGGATCTGCGACCAGGCCAGGCGACATCCTGAGGTCGCTTTCCGGTAAGACCATCGAGGTGCTTAACACCGACGCGGAGGGCCGTCTTGTTCTGGCTGACGCGCTCACCTACGCGAAGCGCTTTAATCCGGGCGTGGTCGTGGACGCGGCTACGCTTACGGGCGCGGCCCATGTCGCACTCGGCGACTATGCGAGCGGGCTCCTGACCAGGGACGACCGGCTGGCACAGATGCTTGCCGATCTAGGCGAGGAGGCGGGTGACTACGTATGGAGGCTTCCCATGTGGGACGAGTACGAGCCTTGCATCAAGGGCGTCTTCGCCGATCTTGCGAACATTGCTCCAAGCAACAGCAGGTACGGGGGTGCGACCGAAGGCGGCATCTTCCTCTGGCAGTTCGCGAAGGAGTTGAAGTGCCCTTGGGCGCACATCGACATAGCGCCGAGAATGACGGCGGCACCTGGGGACGAGCTCGCCAAAGGCGCCGCGGGCGCGCCCGTCAGGCTCCTTATCCGCTTTATAGAGACATGGAAGGCGTAGCGACCACAGGGTATACCGTCCGTACGACGGCCTACGAAGGCCCGTTGGAACTTCTCCTTGACCTTATCGAGAAGCGCAAGCTCCATGTGAACGAGCTATCACTCGCTGAAGTAACCGACGACTTCATAGCCCACGTGCGTGGCCAGGAAGAGTTCCCCATGGAGGAAGCTGCCAACTTCATCTCGGTTGCCGCAACCCTGCTCCTTATCAAGTCCAAGTCACTCATCCCTGCGCTGGCGCTTTCTGAGGATGAGGAAGAGGACGTGGAGGACCTCAAGAGACGTCTTCTCATGTACGAGAAGACGCGGGAAGCCGCTAGGGAGCTTTCCCTTATCTTCGGAAGGCAGGTCATGGTCGCGCGCGGAGAACGAGCGCCTGAACCCATGTTCGCTCCGAGCCGCGACCTATCGGTCGCCGCGCTCGAGACCGCGATGCAGAACATGCTTCGCGCCGTCGAGAAGCAAGAAGCGCTTCCGGAGGTGCGCGTGAAGCCCTTGGTCACGATCGAAGAGATGATGGACCGGCTGACGAGCAGGGTGCAGAGCGCGCTCTCGATCTCGTTCAAGGAGTTCTCAGGAGATGCGAAGGAGCGGGTCGAGGTCATCGTCTCGTTCCTTGCGCTCCTTGAGCTCGTGAAGCAGGGAATCGTGGATGCGGCGCAGCACGAGCATTTCACCGACATCAAGATAACCAACACGGCGCCCACCACCCCTAAGTATGGATAAGCGGCAGGTAGTGGTGATACACGGTGGGGAGACGTTCAATACGTACGAAGACTATCTCACCTGGCTCAATGCCAAGGAGCTGGACCTGGAAAAGATGCGTGGCAAGCGGTGGAAGTCGACGCTTCAGGATGAGCTTGGCGAAGGCTACGAAGTGCTCATGCCCTCAATGCCAAACGCAATGAACGCGAAGTATCTAGAGTGGAGGATTTGGTTCGAGAAGTTTATTCCCTATATGGAAGACGAAGTAATCCTTCTCGGCCATTCACTAGGTGGCATATTCCTTACAAAATATCTTTCAGAGAATGTTCTTCCTCGGAAGATACGCGGCATATTTCTCGTAGCCCCACCTTTCGATACGAGGGACTCTGATTTCTCTCTTGCTGATTTTATCCAGCCTGGGAGCGCAGATCGGCTATGGAGCCAATGCGGGAATGTAGCGTTTTATTTCAGCAGCGACGATGAGGTCGTCCCGATTTCGAATATGGAGGCATACAAGGCCATGCTTCCATTTGCACGGTATTCCATATACGGAGACCGCGGACATTTCAATCAGGAAAAGTTCCCAGAGCTAGTCGAGGATATACGCTCCTTAGGCTAGAACGAAGACAAAAAAGAGTATCGCAAGCACGATGCGGTAGATGCCGAACGGTATGAACGTGTGCTTTTTGACGAACCCTATGAGGAGCTTCATCGACAGGAGCGCGACGACAAGCGAGGTGATGAAGCCTACTGCAAGGAGGCCGAGCCCGTCAGTAGGGAACGAGTCGAAGCTCTTCAGGACATCGTAACCGGTCGCAGCCGCCATGGTAGGGACCGCAAGCAGAAACGAAAACTCCACGATGGTCGCGCGGCGCATGCCCATCAAGAGGCCACCGACGATGGTCGCCGCGGAGCGGGAGACGCCCGGAATCATCGCCACCGACTGGAAGAGGCCGACCAGTGCGACCTGCTTGTAGGGGAGGGTGCGTATCTCAGCCGGCTCATCTTCGGATTCCTTATGCAGGAGCTCGAACACGATAAGCGCGACGCCGCCAAGAAGCAGGGCGGCTACCACGATGTAGGAGTTACCGATCAGGTAGTCCTTGATGAGCTGGTAGAGGGTGAAGCCGATGATGCCGGTAGGGATGAAGCCGACCACGAGCCTTTTGATGACCTCTATGTCGAGGAACTTCCTGAAGTACAGAAGTACGACGGCGGTGATGGCGCCAAGCTGCACGGCGATCATGAAGCTCTTCACGAACTCGTCCGCAGGAAGTCCCAGCAGTTCGCTAAGGAGTATGAGGTGCCCGGTCGAGGAAATAGGCAGGAACTCGGTAAAGCCCTCAAGGGCGCCCAGAAGGATGGAATCGAGCAGGGTCATAGTTCTTCATTATAGACCCAGTTGACGGGTTGCCCGCGACGTTTTGCGGCGGTATTCTAGAGCTACTATGCAGCTTTCTCCCTCCCAGGCGCTCGAGGCGGTCCTCTTTGCAGCGGGCGAGCCCATGAAGAAGCGCCGCCTCGCGGGTCTCTTTGAGGTAACGCTCGACCTTCTTGAGGCTGCGGCCCGCGAGCTCGCGCAGGACCTTGAGCATAGGGGAATCGTACTCATCGAGACCGAGGATGAACTTGAGCTCAGGACCGCGCCAGAAGCTGCGGCTATCGTAAAGAAACTCAGGGAGAGCGAGCTGTCGCGCGACCTCGGAAAGGCTGGCCTTGAGGCGCTCTCTATCATTCTCTATAAGGGAAGCGCGACCAGGGGAGAGATCGATTGGGTGCGCGGCGTCAATTCAGGCGCGGCGATCCGTTCGCTCCTTCTGCGCGGACTCATAGAGCGCACCGAGGACGCGGATGATAAGCGACGGGCCCGCTACACGACGAGCGTCGATGCGCTCGCGCACCTGGGGGTAACCCGCAAGGAGGAGCTGCCTGCGTTTACAGAAGTGTCCCAGGCGCTCTCAGAGCGCGGCACCCCTGATACCGACCATGACGCTTAAGGAGACCATCGATCGGAAGGAGAAGCGGGACCGCACCCTCATGCAGGCCGGGATCGCGCTTCTCATAGGCTCGGGCTTACTTGCGGCGCTCGCGCTTGTCGGCGTACACCTGCAGAAGGAGCCGGTGGTTGAGGAGGTCGCGGTGGAAGCGCCGAAGCCTGACGCGTTCAAGGATGTATACGTACAGGGAAAGGCAGCGATCGTCTACGACCTTAGGACGGGCGAAGTCCTCTACGAGAAGAACGCGGAGGCGCAGCTTCCCTTAGCATCGCTCACCAAACTCCTGACCGTGTACGCAGGCGCGACCACCCTGGAAGAGGATTCACCCGTGACCCTTTCGGCTTCCGCACTCTCAGCCGAAGGCGAGAGCGGCTTCGTGCTCGGGGAGACGTTCACCTTCAAGGACGCAGCGAAGCTCACCCTGGTCGCGTCCTCAAACGACGCTGCGGAGGCTATTGCCGAGGCGGCGCAGCAGAAGCGCGGCATCGCGGGCTCCGCGCTCATGGCAAGCGCAGCCCAGGCCGCGAACCTCTCCCAGACGTACGCGGTGAACGGATCAGGCCTTGATGAGGACCTGAAGGTCTCTGGCGGCTACGGCTCCGCTAAGGACGTCGCGCTTCTTGCAGGCGCGCTCCTTGAGAAGGCGCCGGAGATCGCCCGCTCGACCACGAGGCCTACCGTATCCGCGACCTCCATTTCCGGCATCCCGCACACCATGCAGAACACCAACCAGGGCGTCGTCGAGGTCCCGGGCGCGCTTCTTTCGAAGACCGGCTTCACGGACCTTGCCGGCGGCAACCTCGTGGTCGTGTTTGATACCGGCATCGCGCACCCGGTCGCGGTCGTGGTCATGGGATCCACGGTGGAGGGCAGGTTCTCAGACGTGAACCGGCTCATGGAAGCGACCCTCGCGCACTTTGCAGGCACGACGCCCCTATGATCCTTGATGCCGCGCGTGTCCTTATCCCGTTCGTGGTCGCCTTCGCGATCGGCATCGCCTCGGCGCCCGTCCTCACGCACTACCTGTACAAGCACAAGGCCTGGAAGAAGGTCTCAGGGAAGCACAAGGGCATGGGGGATGATAGCGGCACGCCGCTATTCAACGAGCTCCACAAGGAGCGCGAGGTGAACGTGCCGAGGATGGGCGGCATCCTCATCTGGAGCACCGTCACGCTGACCGCGCTCTTCTTTTCAGCCATTGGCTACTTTATTGCCGGACCCTTCTCAGTGCTCGACTTCGTCACCCGCGAGCAGACCTGGCTTCCGCTTGCTGCCCTTATCGTAGGAGGCCTCGTCGGTCTTGTGGACGATGTGCTTGAAGTTACCCAGAGCAAGGGCGGGCTCTCGCTCGTGAAGCGCCTCGCGATCGTCGGTACGTTCGCGGCATTTGCCGGATGGTGGTTCTACGAAAAGCTCGACGTTGCCGCGGTCGGCGTACCGTTTCTCGAAGCTATACCGCTAGGTGCGTTCTTCATCGTCTTCTTCGTGTTCGTCACGCTTGCGCTCTACGCAAGCGGCGTCATCGACGGGATCGACGGCCTCGCTGGCGGCGTGTTTGCGATCATCTTCATGGCGTACGCAGGCATAGCGTTCGCGCAGACGCAGATATCCCTTGCCGCATTTTCCGCGACCGTATCAGGAGCGCTACTCGCATTCACCTGGTTCAACATCCCGCCGGCCCGGTTCTACCTCTCTGAGACCGGCAGCATGGCGCTCACCATGGCCTTGGCCGTGACCGCGTTCTCCGCGGACGTGCTTGGGGAGGGAGTGGGGGTATCGGTGCTTCCCATCATTGCGCTTCCGCTTGCGGTTACCGTTGGCGCAAACGTGCTCCAGGTCCTGTCTAAGAAGCTCTTCAAGAGGAAGCTCTTCAGGGTCGCCCCTATCCACCACCATTTCGAGGCTATCGGCTGGCCGGCATACAAGGTCACCATGCGGTACTGGGTCGTGACCATCATCGCCGGCATATTCGGCGTCGCGCTCGCGCTTCTGAAGTAGCAGTGCGCTAGAATAGGGGAGCATGCGACTCTCCGGTGATCGAATTTTTGCACTTATCGTGCTCATCCTCGTGGTGGGCGGCATCGCCATGTTTGCCTCGGCCGCCCTTGGCCTGCTTGCGCGCGCAGACGGCGCGCCTTGGCGCCTAGCGATAACCCAGCTTCTGCTTGGCCTTCTGCCGGGCATCATCATCCTTATCGGTATACGGTTTACCCAACCCAAGCTCCTTCTCAAAGGCATCGTGCCGCTCTACCTCGGAAGCATCGTACTGACCGCGCTCGTGTTCACGCCTCTTGGCCTTACCACCAACGGCGCGACGAGATGGCTCGACCTTGGATTTGCGACCGTGCAGCCGGCTGAGTTCTTGAAGATAGGTGTCGTCCTCATGACCGCCGCGTATCTGGCCAACATGAAGGCGAAGCTCCATGAGTTCAAGTACGGCCTCGTTCCGTTCGGCATCATTGTTGGCATACCATGCCTCATCCTCCTTGCGCAGCCGAACACTTCGACGGTGCTCATCCTCGGCGCGACTACCGTTGCCATGTACTTCTTGGCAGGCGCCAGGCTTCGTGACTTCGCGATCATCACGGTCGTCGGCCTTATCGGGCTCTCCGTACTTATCGCGACGCGTCCGTACCTCATGAACCGCGTGCAGACGTTCCTCGACCCCTCGGAGAACGCGCTCACGACCGGCTACCAGATTCAGCAGTCCTTGATTGCCATAGGCTCAGGCGGCGTCCTAGGGAGGGGATACGGGCAGAGCGTGCAGAAGTTCAACTACCTACCGGAGCCGGTCGGGGACTCGGTGTTCGCGGTGTACGGCGAAGAGTTCGGGTTCTTGGGCGCGGTGCTCCTCGTGCTCCTGTTTACCGCGTTTGCCGCCAGAGGGCTCATGATAGCGGCAGAGGCTGCCAATACCTTCGGCGCGCTCGCGGCCGCCGGCCTCACGCTCATGATCACCCTGTCGGCGTTCATGAACATAGGGGCCATGCTCGGCATACTCCCGCTGACCGGCCTCCCGCTGCCGTTCATCTCGCACGGTGGAACGGCGCTTTTGTGCGCCCTAGCCTCCGTTGGCATCATCCTCAACGTCGCGGCCCACAGGACCAAAAGGCGCAGAGCCTAGGTGCTATAATCGGCCTACCTACGTATGAAAATCGTCTTTACGGGCGGAGGCACGGGCGGACACTTCTACCCGATCATAGCGGTCGCCGAGGCGGTCCGGGATATCGCCCGGGAGCGACGCCTGGTGCCGCCTGCGCTCTTCTTCATCGCGCCCAAGCCGTTTGACCCTTCAGCGCTCCTTGAGAACGAGATCCAGTTCATCTCTTCCTCGGCAGGGAAGGTGCGCCGGTATGCGAGCGTGCAGAACGTCTTCGATATGTTCGCGACCTTGTGGGGAACCATCGGCTGCATCGGCACCCTGTTCAAGATCTATCCGGACGTAGTCTTCTCCAAGGGCGGCTACGCAAGCGTGCCGGTGGTGCTTGCGGCCCGCCTTCTCCGCATACCTATCGTGATACACGAGTCTGATGCAAAGCCGGGAAGGGCGAACCTCCTCGCCTCTAAGTTCGCCAAGCGCATCGGGCTCGGGTTCCCGACTGCGGCTGAGTTCTTCCCGGCTAAGGTCAGGGGCAACATCGCGGTGACCGGTATCCCGCTTAGGAAGCGGCTTGCGGAACTTGATCCGGAAGGCGGCATCGCATCCCTTGGCCTTGATGCATCGGTCCCAACCGTCCTTATCCTCGGCGGGTCCCTTGGCTCTAAGGCAATCAACGAGACGGTGCTGGCTGCGCTTCCGGAACTGGTTGGGCATGTGAACATCGTGCACCAGACCGGCAAGGACAACTTCGCGGAGATAGAGCGCACCGCGCCTGTCATTCTCCAAGGTTCGCCCCACGCGTCCCGGTATCACGTCTTCCCGTACCTTTCGCTTGAGACCATGCGGCAGGCAGCAGGCGCCGCGCACCTCATCGTTTCAAGAGCCGGCTCGACCTCGATCGCGGAGATCGCGCTCTGGAGGCGCCCGTCAATTCTCATCCCGATCCCGGAGAGCGTGAGCCACGACCAGAGGACCAACGCGTACGCGTACGCGCATACGGGAGCGGCGGTCGTGCTCGAGCAGGACAACATGACGCCGCACATCCTCGCTTCCGAGATTCGCCGCATCACGGGAGACCGGGCGCTCTCTGAGGAGATGTCCAAGAGGAGCGATGCGTTCGGAAACCGGGAAGCCGCGCGCACGGTAGCCGAGGAGCTGCTGCGCATATCGCTCTCGCACGAGGAGAGTCCAGAAGCCGTATGAGCGTACGCACCCGATTCGCACCCTCTCCGACCGGATTCATGCACGTAGGCGGCGTGCGCACCGCGCTTTACGCATGGCTCTTTGCGAGAAAGCATGGGGGACAGTTCATCCTCAGGATCGAGGACACGGATAAGAACAGGGAAGTGGAGGGGTCCATCGGGCACATCATCGAGTGCTTGAAATGGCTCGGGCTTGAGTGGGACGAGGGTATCGATATAGGCGGCCCGTACGAGCCGTACCTGCAGTCCGCGCGACTTGAGAGCTATCGGCGCTTTGCTAGGCAGCTTATCGAGGCAGGGCACGCGTATCCAGACCCGTATACGCCGGAGGAGCTTGAGGTATTGCGTACGCAAGCGGAGAGCGAGAAGCGTCCGTTCCTGTTCAGGGAGCATCGCCCTACGAAGACCGAGGAATGGGACGGGAAGAGGCCGCTCAGGTTCCGCGTGCCTGAGGTGAAGCGCTACACGTGGACCGACCTGGTGCGCGGGGAACTTACCGCAGGCGAGGAGGCGCTCGATGATTTCATACTCATAAAGGGCGATGGATTCCCGACCTATAACTTCGCGCATGTAGTCGACGACTACGAGATGCAGATAACGCATATCATGCGCGGCGAGGAGTTCATCTCCTCGACCCCGAAGTTCCTCTCGCTCTACGATGCGCTCGATATCAAGAGGCCTGAGATTGCATCAATGCCCGTCATACTCGGCGAGGGAGGCAACAAGAAGCTCGGCAAGCGCGATGGCGCCAAGGACCTGCTTGAGTACCGGGCGGAAGGATACCTGCCCGAGGCGATGGTCAACTTCCTCGCGCTTCTTGGGTGGAACCCTGGAGGCGATGAGGAAGTGTTCTCCGTGGAGGAGCTTATCGCGCACTTCGATCTTGCGCGTGTGCAGCGCTCGGGCGCGCAGTTCAACGAGGACAAGCTGCTGCATATCAACCAGGAGTGGATGCGGAAGCTCTCGGACGAGGAGTTCGTACGCCTAGGCAACCTAACAGCAAGCGACGAGGAGCGGCTGCTTCGCCTCGTGCCGGAACTAAAGGAACGTACGACCACCTTCGGCCAGGCGCGCGAAGCGCTTAACGGCGAGCTTTCCTACATATTCGAGGTACCTGTGCTGGACCCTTCGCTCCTTACCGCAAAGGAAGCAGTCCCGGGAAGCACTAGGACGCATCTGGGCGAGCTTCTTACGCGTATGAAGGAGATGCCAGAGGGCGTAGGGCCTGAGGGCATCAAGGCGCACCTGATGCCGTACGCGGACCAGATAGCCAAGGAGGACGGGGGCAGGGGAGCGGCACTATGGCCTATGCGGTATGCGCTCTCGGGCAAGGAGCGCTCGCCGGATCCGTTCGCGCTAACGTATATCCTCGGGCTTCATGAAGCGGCTTCTCGCCTCGAGCGGGCCCTTGGTATACTAAGCGAATGATGTTCCTGCGTTCTCTTTCCATACACTTCCTGCCGGGGCTAGTGCTGTTTATCGCGTCTGCCGCGCTCATCGGCATACTGCTCGCACCATCTGGATCGCGCGCTCAGTCGCTTGATCAGATCCGCGCCCAGATCGAGAACCACAACAAGCAGATCCAGGATCTTGAGGCTGAGATTGCAGGGTACCAGCGCCAGCTGAACGCGCTTGGCTCGCAGAAGCAGACCCTGCAGACCTCCATCTCCTCCCTTGATACGCAGCGCGCGAAGCTGACCGCCCAGATCCGCTCAACGCAAACTAAGATCGACGCACAGAACCTCATACTCGAGGATCTCCGTCATCAGATCAACGAGAGCGCGGAAACCCTTTCCCTAGAGCAGGAGGTGCTCGCGGAGACCATCAGGAAGATTGCGACCTCGGACGATACGACGCTCGTCGAGCAGCTCTTCTCTTCAGAGTCGCTTTCAGACGCATGGACCGCGGCGGACCAGATCGTCGCGTTCAAGACTGCAGTGCGCGACCACAGTATCAATATCGCGGCTATCAAGCAGGAGCTTGAGGGCCAGGAGGAGCAGGTCTCCGAATCACGTCGCCAGCTCTCCTCGCTCAGCAGCGAGCTTTCGGGGCAGAAGGGCTCCCTGGACGCTACGCGCGCGGCAAAGAACGAGCTCCTTAGCCAGACGAAGGCTCAGGAGGACGCGTACGAGCAGCTCATCGCCCAGAAGCGCGCGGAAGCCGCATCTTTCCAGTCCGCGCTCTTCCAGCTCTCCTCCATGTTGAAGCAGGCTGACACCACCACGGTCCCGCCCGCAGGCCCCGGCGTCCTTCGCTGGCCGCTCGATAGCATCCGGGTGACGCAGGAGTTTGGAAGGACCTCGGACTCAGGCCGCCTCTACGCGTCAGGCACGCACGACGGCATGGACTTTGCGGCTGCGGTGGGTACTCCCGTCAGGGCGGCACTCATGGGTACCGTGCAGGAGGTTAACCATGGCGCGGTGCAGAACTGCCAGTACGGCAAGTGGGTTATCGTGCGGCATGGCAACGGCCTCTCGACCCTGTACGCGCACCTTTCCTCTATCGATGTATCGAAGGGCCAGAGCGTCACCTCCGGACAGATTATCGGCTCCTCCGGCATGACCGGCTACGCGACCGGTCCGCACCTCCACTTCACGGTCTATAACTCGAGCGCGCTTTCATTCAAGCAGTACACGTGTAGGAGCGGCCCTACCGTGACGATCCCGATCGCTCCTCCAAACGGGTACCTCAACCCGCGGGCATATCTATAGGCTATGAGGATAGGCGTCTGGGGTGACAGCATCACGTTTGGAGCCTGCGACACGGAGTGCCTCGGATGGGTAGGGAGGCTGCGCAAGGCGCTGTTTACGCAATACGAAGGCACATCGGTATATAACCGTGGTATTAGCGGGGATACTTCACAAGATCTTATGAAGCGGTTCCCGGTAGAACTCGCATCGCTTGCACCAGAGGTAGTAATCATTGCGATAGGCATAAACGACACCGTGTATCGAGAGAGCCAGGAGGACACGGATGTCCCTCTTACTGAGTTCAAGGAGAACATAAAGGAGCTTGTAAGGCTTGCCCGTGCTCAGTCTAAACGTATGTATATTGTCGGGCTTACGAACGTCATCGACGAACTGCTGCAGCCTTTTCCATGGAGCTCTTCAGGCAAGTGCTATGCGAATGCCGTCATCGAGCGCTTCAACCGTGCCCTTGAAGAGCTATGTGCTGAGCTAGATGTCCCCTATATATCTACGTACGGAACGCTTGCAGCAGAGGACTTGGCCGACGGGATACACCCGAATGCAGCAGGATATGACAAGCTCGAAAAACTCATCCAAAGCAGAATCGAGCTTCCTTAGGGCGTATCCCTGAACTTCCAGAGAGCAAGACAGGCGACCGAGCGGTACGGCGACCAGCACTCGGCGACCGTGACATATGCATCGCTCTTTGAGCCCTTTTCTACGCCGTACAGCTCCTCGATGGCGCGCACGACGCCGAGGTCGCCAGGGGAGAACACGTCCAGGCGCCCGAGCGCGAAGATAAGGAACATCTCCGCGGTCCAGGTGCCGATACCCCAGACCTTCGTGAGCTGTGCGACGGCCTCTTCCTCAGGCAGTTTGCGCAGGGCAGGGAGGTCGAGCCCGCCCTTGACCGCGGTCGCGAGCTCCTTGAGCGTCCTTGTCTTAGCGCCAGAAAGGCCTGCTGCGCGCATCTCGGTCTCTTTAAGCACCAGGATCGAGTCAGGGGTCACGCGGCCGCCTGCGGCCACTTTGAGCCTCTGGCGGATAGTCTCTGCGGCCTTTGTGGAGAGTTGCTGGCCGACGATGGAATTGACGAGGGAGGCGAACAAAGCGTCAGCGCCGCGCTTAGGGGTCACCCAGGCCGCTATCGCTTCCCGGTGCGCGTATGCCGCCTTATAGAGTACCGGGTCGGCCTTCTTGAAGTGCTTTAGGGCTTCGTCTACGTGTGCACCGTACATGCGGCTCATTGTACCTGAGGTTGCTATACTTACAGATATGCTAAAACTCGTGTTTTGGGTGGTCGTCGGCATTCTCGCGCTCTCGTTCTTCGGGGTATCCCTCAGGGAGCTCGTGCAGGACCCGCAGACCCAGGATAACTTTTCCTTCATCATAGACCTGATACGAAATGGGTGGAGCTTCCTCACGGGTTGGATCGAGGGCATGGGGGAGATATTTAGAGGCGAACGATAACCCGTATGACAGACCAGCAGAAACAGATAGCTATAAGCATGCCGCAGAACGCGAAGCCCGCGTTCTCGAACGCTACCCAGGTGAACGTATCGGATGATTCCGTCATCCTTCAGTTCGCGTACCTGAGACCAAACAGTCCGAACGGCCAACTCATCGCTGAAGTGGTGCTGTCCCCGAAGCACGCTATCGACTTCAGCAGGGCACTGGATTCCACCATAAAGCAGCATTTTACGCGGCATCTGGAGAAGGAGAGCTAGCTAGATGAAGTCTTCATCTTTCTTTCATAGCCTAGACGCTACGCTCATAATCGGATTATTGGTAGAAACGATAGTTAACGAATATACGAACCTATGAAGAAGCTATTCATTGGCGCACTCGTGCTCGCAGGCGTACTCGCAGCTCCGGCACTTTCCTATGCCCAGATGTTCGCGTACGTCGATGCGGCAGGTGATGTCCGCAGCATTGATACGACCGATGCAACGACCGCGCTTAACACCGCACCCAACATCCACATGAACAGCGGCGTGATGCGGCTTGATAGCGAGTCTGACGAGGATCTCGTCGGCGACGACGTTCCAGTCAGGTAGACCCGCTTTCTGCACGAAAAGCACCCCGGTAGCGGGGTGCTTTTCGTTTTGCCTGAATGGCAGGTGCGTTGTATAGTCTCGACACATGAAGACTCGCGTTGCGGCTACCGCGCTTGCCTGCATCCTCGCGCTAGGCGGCCTCTTCCTTGCCGCTAAGGCCCTTATGCCCGAGCCTGCGATGATACCAGAGCAGCCTGCCGCCGTACGCGCATCTAACGTGTTCTCGCTTTCTAATGAGGAGCGCTCTGATCAAGGGGTGCCGCAGCTCTCCCTGAACCCGCTTCTCATGCGCGCAGCGCAGCTTAAAGCGGAAGACATGGCCAAGGAGTCGTACTACGCGCACGTGTCTCCGGATGGGGAAACGCCGATGCACTGGCTCGATCAGGTCGGTTACAAGTACCAGTACGTGGGCGAGAACCTAACCGCCAATATCCTCGAGGACGAGGCGGTCGTCTCTGCGTGGATGGGATCCCCGGGACACCGGAGGAACCTGCTTGATCCGAAGTTCGAGCATATGGGCGTCGGCGTCGCCGAGGGAACGTATAAGGGGAAGCCGGCTCTGTTCGTCGCGCAGATACTCGCAACCCCAAAGCCGGTCGCACTGCCTCCTTCGCCAAAGCCTGCTACCGTGCCCGCAAAGCCTAAGGCTCCCATCCCGCCTCCAAAGCCTAAGCCGGTGGAGACTCCGAAGCCGCCATCGCCGCCAAAGACCATAACCGAGACAGCTATCGTGAGGGATGTCACAGAACTCACAAAGCCGCTCACCGAGCCGATCGCTTCATCCTCAGTTAGCCTGTTCTCGACCACCACAGCGCCGGTGCCGTTTGTTATCTCTACCTCTGCGATTCCCATAGAGCTGCGCTCAACGAGTAGCGCGGAGCTGCCGGAGCCTGCTGCGATGCATGAGGCAGGGAAGCGAGCGTCGCAAAGCTGGCTAGAGGGTGTTAGTGGTTTTTTTGAAGGCACATTCATCCGAATCCGTTCGCTCTTTGGCTCATAGAGCCTTCAGTATTGGTGCGCCATCATTTACGCATGGTGCACGGGACAACAAAGACAGATATCTGGCTGAGCCTCCTTATAGGGCTTCTGGCCGCGATCAGCTTGAGCCATATTCCTTCCGGTATATTCGTCGCGCTCATGGTGCACGGGCTTCTCAAGTTCGTAGACGAGAAGTTCCATAACGTCGAGTTTGGCGAGAGGGAAGTGATGGTACGGCTTCCGGTCCAGGCACTCTAACAAAGAAGACTGTGCGCATAGATTCACATTAGCCTCTGCACGCGGATGCTGGTTGCTATACTTATCTCCATGATCGCTCACACATCCGTAATCGTCAGCGACTTCTCGAAATCCAAGGAGCTTTACTCTAAGATTCTCGCTCCATTGGGATACAAGCTCGGGATGGAGCTCGAGGAGTACAAGGTCGCGGGGTTCTCAGATAGCAACGGCCAGATGGACTTCTGGCTAGGCGTTAAGGAGAACCCGGGCGGGGTGCATGTCGCATTTATGGCAAAGAATAGGGAGGAGGTTGATACCTTCTATCAGGAAGCGCTCGCCGCTGGAGCAACTGACAATGGTGGACCGGGATTCCGTACGGAATACAGCGACGGTTACTACGCCGCATTCGTGCATGATCTCGATGGAAACAATATTGAAGCGGTCTGGATGGACCTTTAATCATTTATCTATGAAAAAGATACTGCATATCATTGCGAAGGTTCTCTTCTCCCTAATTCTCCTAATGCCGGTCCTCGGCACTACCGGCGTGCTCGGCGAAGCGACCCGTGATCTCTATAACACTGATCAGGCGTTCGCATTCATCGAGATGCTCGTTGCGGTGATGTACATCAACTACATCATGGCGGCCGTGCATATCATTGCGCTCATCGCGCTCTGGACGAAGCGTGAGGCGCTCGCTGCACTTCTCGTGCTTCCTATCACGGTGAATGTATTCGCCTTCCATGCGGTTATCGACGGGGGTGTCTTTACTGGAGGCGCCGTGCTCGCGAATATCATGCTCCTCTTGAACCTCTATCTCCTTTGGAGGAATCGCGAACAAATAAAGCCTTTGCTACGTCCAGCGTCCTAGAGCGTAACAGGTAGCTAGCAAAGAAAGACTGTCCTTAGGACAGTCTTTCTTTGTATGAAGAGGAGCCTTGACTAGAAATCAAAACTGTATTATTCTTGCCATAACGTTGCTCTCCTCCATGAGATAAAGTGTTTACGGCTTATGCAGCCTTGTGTTGCCTCTTTTACAACTAAGCCGTAAACACTTTCTCTTATCGAGCTGCTCCAGCGCCTTAACTCATCGACCATGGCTGAATACAAGAAATTCGCACGTCCTAGCAATAGCTTCCGCAGGAGCTCGCCATCTACCGGAAACTCTTCTTTCAAGAAAGAGCTCTATGACGCTGAGTGCGCGAACTGCCATAAGCGGTGTCAGGTTCCGTTCCGGCCTAATGGCAAGAAGCCTGTGCATTGTGCAGACTGCTTCGTGAAAGACGAGAGGCGCGCTCCGTCTCGATACGGATCGGACGACAGGAAGTACACGCCGCGTCCGGTACGCTCTGCGCCGACTCCGGCTATAGATAGCCAGATCCAAGACCTGAACAAGCAGATTAGGATCATGAACGAGACGCTTGAGAAGCTTGTGACCGCAGTCGATACCTTCAATCGCGCTACCGCCCTTACCACTGAGATTCGGAAGCATTTCCCAGCTGAACCCGCTGCCGCACCAGCTCCTGTTAAGAAGAAGGCTGCGCCTAAGAAGAAGAAGTAGGGAAGTGCGGCTTCCCTAAATTCACCACAAACAATCTCTGCGCAGCGCCCATTGGCGCTGGCACATCCCGAGGTCAGATGGGGTCGATCATTATTAGTCGGTCTCATCTGTGCGCTTTACCGACGAATGCTCTGCTCCTCAAATTACTCAGAGGACACGAAATTCGACTCGAACATTGAATCTCGGCAACACAAGAAACGGCTTCGGTGGGCCGTAATTTGACGAGGGAAGAGTACCTGAGTTCCAGACGCGATACGGCGCCCATATCCAAGGCCTTCTACACTCTTTATCGCAAAAGATATATTGTGCGAAGTCTATATAGGTTTGCGGACCGGCTTCTAAGCTCATTGCCTAGCAAGGGTTTTGGTCCACTTCTCTTCCCTTACAGGTAGGCCTCTAAGGATTTGATCCTATGGCGAGCGATGTCTGTCATGTGCGCAAATGCGCACCCTAGGCAAGGTTGCCGACCCCTTCCCCGAGAGGCGCTAGGGGAGTGCCCGGGAATAGCTGAGTAGATACTAGAAAGAAGGCCGGGAGATGTTCCCGGCTTCCCCTTCCCTATCCCTGTACGAGCTCCTTCAGGCTCTCGTGCGTGATGCCGTTAGAGGCAATCAGGTGTCGTGAGTCGATGCGCCAAGGGGCACCCGAGTGCTCGGTGACCATACCTCCGGCCTCAGTCACGATGAGGGCACCTGCGGCGTAGTCCCAGGAGCTGAGTCCCTGCATGATGGTGGCTTCTATACCGCCTCTAGCAACATAGCAAAGCTCGATCGCTGAGCTGCCAAGCGTGCGGCGTGACTTGAAGGACGAGCGCGCACTGACGAAAAGCTCATCCCTCCGTACATCATGTCCGGCCCCGAATCCGAACGTGACCAAACCCTTTTCGCCAGTCTGGTCAGATACGTGGATAGGCTTCCCGTTATAGGTCGCTCCCTTTCCTTTCTCGGCAACGAAGAGCGAGTCGGTGACCGGATTGTAGACGACGCCCAGAATCACCTCCCTGCGCTCAGCGAGCGCGATAGAGGTCCCGAAGATCGGAATGCCGTTCACGAAGTTAGTGGTTCCGTCGATAGGATCGATGATCCACTGGTACGGAGAATCGGGGTTCAGTGCGGTTCCCTCCTCTCCTACAATGCCGTGGTCAGGATACGCGTCGCGGATGCACGCTACTATCGCGGTCTCTGCTTCCTTGTCTGCGATAGTGACGAATGACTTGTCATCCTTCGTCATGCGCTCGAGCGTCGTCTGCTCGAAGTATGTCTTCGCCACCTCCCCTGCCCTCTTTGCTGCCGCTATCGCTACGTCACGCATACCTAGCAGCGTACGTTGGCAGTGATGTATTCCATGGCCTCGTCGACGGAGTCGACCACCCTGTAGAGCTCCATGTCTGCTTCGTCGATCGCATGGTATTCCTTATACAACCTTTCTTCGAAGATCTTGATGAAGGGCTCCCAATAGTCCTTGCCGTAGAGGATAATGGGCACCCTGCGTATCTTGCGGGTCTGAACCAGGGTCGCGATCTCCGTGAACTCGTCCAGCGTACCGAAACCTCCCGGGAAGTAGATGTAGACCTCGGACGCAAACGTGAGCATGACCTTCCGTACGAAGAAGTGATCGAAGCTCATGGCCTCGGTGGTGTACTTGTTCGTGTTCTGTTCCATCGGAAGCTCGATGTTGAGGCCGATCGATGCGCCTCCGGCTTCGTATGCGCCCTTGTTGGCAGCTTCCATGACGCCCGCTGAGCCGCCGGTGATGATGGCGAAGCCGCGCTTAGCCAGCCGCGCCGCAAGCTCTTCTGCCTCCTTGTAGACCGACTCGTCGAAACTCGCGCGTGCAGTACCGAAGATGGACGCAGCAAGGCCGTACTTCTTAATGAGGTCGAAGCCCTCGACGAACTCCGACATGATCTTGAACACGCGCCAGCTCTCAAGCTCCCTAGGCTTACACACTAAGGGCGCAGGCTCAGCAGGGACCTCGTGCTTTCCTTCCGTGATGGCCTGCGTAAGCACCTGACTCATCGCCTGATGCTTCTCAGGAATGTCTGGGAGCTCCCTGAGGGGCTCGACGTTCGGGACGGTGGAAGCGTCCGCTGGGATCGGGTCCTGCTTGGTGTCTAGCTGGTCTGCCATGGTATGTCGAAGGTGCTGAAGTCGGGCAATAATTTCTTAGTATACGCTATGCGGGAGAACACTTCGGCGTGGCAATGCGCGCCCGTGAGCGCGTTATGCGGCTTCGGCTCTTCCGGAATGCCGCAGTACCTTAGGGAGAAATCGAGACTGATGAGTGAGTGTCTGTTCCCTACCGGCTGTGGCACGCCCGCATACTGCATGTGCGTCCATACGAGGGTATGCAGGTCGAGCGTTCTTTTGGCAAACGGGAACTCCATCCCTGCCCTCCTGCAAGCCTGGAGTACGAACTCGTGGTCGAACGAGACGTTCTGCGCGATAAAGGTGCGGTTCTCGGGCCTATCGGTCGCCCAGGCGACGAATGCGCGTATGAGCTCCGCTTCGCTCTTTCGGGAGCCGTTGGTGAGCTCTTCGCGGGTAAAGCCGTGTATCGCAAGTGCTTCATCAGAAAGCTCAGCCCCCTCCCACGCGCCACACTCGTCATAGAACTGGTTCTCAGGGTGGTCGGTATCGACCGCGCCCAGGGATACGATGGAGCAGGTCTTGGGATCAAGACCGGTGGTTTCGACATCAAGCGCGATCATGGGTATCTTCCATCTTAGCGCGAAGCAACATGATGTGCTGGGGAATACAGGTTGCGGCTCGCCCTTCCTTCCATGCTCATATGCCCTTGCAGTTCTTGGCAGCGCGATACCCTTTTGCCTCAGCCTCTTCCTTTGAAGCGAACCATACCTTGTTCTCGTCCTTTATACGCGTCGCCCCGCCGCACCAAGGGAGATAGTAGGCTTCCCCGCCCTTAGAGGCCACATACTGTCCTCCTTGGGTCATGGGTTCAGGAGCGCTCTTTAGCGCCTCCCCTGCCCCAGCCGAGAGGTCTGCGGCCACAACCGGCCGCTCCTCTATCCAAATGCCCGAACGCTCCGCCTGAGCGATGTCCTTTCCGGCAAGGATGCCGAGCCCGAAGGAGAGCGTGGCGGTCAGGAATATGGCCAAGACTATGAGTGCGTCGGTCGGGATACGGGCCAGGAAACGCTTGATTCGGCCACCCAGAGCTGGTATAGTCATAGGTACCTAAAAGGATACCATTTATGGCAAGTACTAAAGCGGGCGGCTCAGCAAAAAACCTAAACACATCGAACCCGAAATACCTCGGTGTGAAGCTTGCTGATGGCGCCAAGGCAGCACCCGGCATGATCATCGTCCGCCAGCGCGGCACGAAGGTCGAGCCAGGAAAGAATGTGAAGGTGGGCAAGGACCACACCCTCTTCTCGATGGTGACGGGCACCGTCAAGTTCGGCGAGATGAGGAAGACCAACTTCGACGGCAACACCCGCCGCAAGAAGATCGTCCACGTCCTTCCTGCGTAGGCATCGCCTTCATGAAAGCCCCCGGTTCACCCGGGGGCTTTTGTGTGATAGGGTCGTACCGGGAAATGAAAGAGGCGCATCGTGCGCCTTTAGACCTTTGGAGGGGCACCCATTGAGATTTGCTATCTGTTGCGCCGCGCTTCTCGCCGTCAGTGCTCCCGCAAGGGCGCAGGACACCGAGGATATCCTTGCGGCATGCCTAGACCGGTTCAGGGCCGAGAACGGCTTGCCGGCGACCGATGATCTCAGCAACGTGCAAGCTGGCGTGACGTATTCCTTGTACGGACGCCCGTATCAGCTCATTGCGAGCGGGCCCGCTATCGGGATCTGCAAGCAGGCCGAGTTCGATCAGCTCGGCACTCGGCTGAGCGCGAGCGAGCGAGCACGTCGGTCAACCGTGGAAGAGCTCAGGCTCGAACGCGTAAGGGTCGATGGTCTCGAGCGCAAGCTCGATCGGTTCGAACGACCGGTCGATACGGACATCCCGTACGTCACGCCCGCGCTCAGCTGGCTCAACGTCAACGGGCTTCCGGGTTGGGGGTTGTTCAGCTTCCTCTTCGTCTTCCTCACTGTCCGCGTCGCCATGGATACACCGTGGTATCGCAACTGGAGGGACAGGAAGAGGGCGCAGCACCACCTGCGGCCCTTGAGTCCGCGCAGCCGGCCACCGCGCAGAACCTACTGGAAGCGGTACAGGAAACCCTGGCCGCGCTGGGTGAAGCCGGTGCTCTTTGGGCCGCTCACACTCCTGTTCGTTCTCGTGCTCGGCATCGCCTGCTCGTGATGCAAAGCGGCGCGCCCCTTCCGGGACGCGCCGCTTTTCGATTTCCCTTCCCTACTCCGCCTCCACCTTGATGGAGAACTTGCCGAAGGCTTCGCCATACGAGACCGGCACCTCGAACGTACCGAGTTCCTTGAATGGCTTCTCGATCTTGATGACCTCCTCAGGGAGCTTCGCAGCCTCTGCGATCTCCTTCGCATCGACGCCGTCGTAGAGGTGTCCCTGCTCGTTTGCCTTCTTGACGATGGTAACCGTCTCCTCAGCAAGTACTGCGAGGCGCTCCTCTACGAGCTTCACATCGAGCTCCTTGCGGTCGGTGACCTGCTTCACGCGGACCTGTGCCTGCTTGAGCGCAGAAGAAGTCGCCGGAACGGCGAGCTTGCGAGGGATAAGGAAATTGAGGGCATGGCCGTCGGAGACCTCAACCGTGCTGTGCGCGCGGCCTAGGTCACGAACGTCCTTCATAAGTACGACTTTCATAGTTCGTGCATGGTACCGTCTGGCATGCATCGACGCAACCGGGTGCGGTTGCCATACAGGAGTGCGTGTGACTAAATGAGCTAGGACCGTCCGATAACGGACTAGATAGGACAAGGGAGATACCCATGGGCCAAACGGCTCCAACACAGGGACTGGCTGCTCTGGCGGCCGAGACAACGTCCTCGATCCAGGCTGCCGCATCTACGCAGGTGGTAAGCATCGAGGACCAGCTCAGGCGGCGACAGCTGCTGCAGCGCAACCACGAATGGAGAGACGGACGCCGGAGGAAGAGACGGGCGCACCGCATCATCCTCGGACTCACCAGGCTCGCTGCCGCCGGTAGCCTGCCTGAGGTCCAGGAGCTCATTAAGGTGCTCGGCCCGCTCTCCATCTGGAGCGGTTCGAGCAGCGCCGGCGAAGGCTGGGACCACACCTGGGGCATCGTCCTCACCGCAGAAGCCATCGTCATCCACGACGAGGTCTTCATCGACGGCAAGAGTGACGCCTCGTACAATCCGCTGCGTCATGAGCTGCCGTACGACTGCGTCGCGACCTGGTCCAGCTCCGCATGGCTTGCGGATCTGTGCGGCCGCACGAAGTTCATCGACTTCCGCGACGAGGAAGGCATGGCAATGATGCCTGAGGAGGAGTTCAGCACCGACCTGCTTTGGCAGCACCTGGCCGAATGCGCGAATCCGAAGGCAACCGAACGCTACGTGCGCAAGGCGATCGGCGGCTGATCAGGAAAAGGGGCTTCGCGGAGCGATCCGCGAAGCCCTTTCCTAATTCCCGGTCTTTAGGAACTCTATCGCTCGATCCATCTGCGGATCGCGACCTGCATCGAAGTCCTCGAGCGTGCGCTCTACCTCGACATCGGGCTTGAGCCCTCCGTCTGAGATGGACCTGCCAGACGGGGTGAGCCAGCGGGCGACGGTGACCTTGAGCGCGCCTCCGCCTATCTCTACCAATTCCTGGACCGAACCCTTGCCGAAGGAGTGCGCGCCGATGAGGGTGGCACGGCCAGCGTCCTGCAACGCGCCTGCGAGGATTTCTGAAGCTGATGCAGAGCCCTGGTTTATAAGGACGACGACCCTGGTGCCTTCGGGAACGCCTCCCGTGCCCTTACTCCTATGCACGATGTTCTCACGCTTGCCCTTGTAGTCCTCGGTGACGACCTCGGTGCCCTTAGGCAAGAAGCGGCTCGCAATCGCTACCGCAGAGTCGAGGTATCCGCCCGGATTGCCTCTCAGATCGATGATGATCTTGTCTGAACCCGTGTTCCTGAACTCCGAGAGCGCTTCTGTGAACTTCTGTGCCGAGTTAGCCGTGAAGGAGTAGAAGGAGATGGTAAAGATACCGTTCTCGAACTTCGTATTGATAGTCGGCACATCGATGACCGCGCGCACCACCTTGATCTCGATGACTTCGCCTGCGCGGAACATGCGGAAGGAGACCTCGGTGCCCTTAGGCCCCCTGATGAGCTTCACCGCCTGATCGGTCGTCATGCCATCGGTAGGCTGTCCGTTAATGGCGATGATGACGTCGCCCGTGCGGATGCCCGCACGCTCCGCCGGCGTGTTCTTCAGAGGCGCGATGACAGTGAGCTGCCCTTCTTTGCCCATGCCAAGCTCCATGCCGACGCCCTCGAAGTTCCCGGAGATGTCGTCCTGGAACATCTTCGCCTCTTCCGGAGGAAGGAAGATGGTGTACGGGTCGCCATAGGATCCTGCTAGTCCCTCGATAGCGCCCCACAGCTTCTCTTTGGCAGACGGGTCGGTGCTCGAGGCGGTCGTGGGCACGAACTTCGCATTGAGCGTGTTCCAAGCCTTCCAGAAGTCGCTCAGGTCTGCTGATTCGTCCGGCGCTGCGGAGATGCCGCCGAACAATGACGCATTGAACACCTTGGCGGTTCCGGCCGCGCCTGCGGAAATGCCGCCCATGAATCCGACGACGAGTACGAGGGCGAACGCGACTGCAAGCTTCGCAGTCTTCATAAAGGACTTCCCTTCAGGCTCACCCTCATGCATGGCGAAAGTGTATCACGTGGCTACGCACTGTGTGCAAAGCATGGAGTGCGCGAGCAATGCGTTGCTATACTTATATACGTATGATCACTCGACACGTGCGCGGCAAGGTCACCTGGGTCGATATGGAGTGCCCGACTCCGGAGGAGCTGCAGTCGGTCATGGCCGAATTCGATATCGACACGCGCATCGAGGAGGAGATCGTCTCTCCTACCCCCTACCCCATCGTCGTTGGCTTTCCGAAATACCTATACATGATCCTGCACTTCCCTACCGCGGAGGTGACCGGGGGCGCGAAGAACCAGGAGATAGATTTCATCGTCGGAAAGCACTTCCTCATCACCGCCCGGTACGAGGTCATAGAATCTATCCATAACCTCCAGCGCGTATTCGAGGCGGAAGAGCTCATCGGCATGCCCGTAAGCGATTCGACTACGAGCGAGCTGCTGGAGCGCATCATGCGCCGCCTCTATGGCGCGATCCGTCAGGAGGCCGAACACATCGCGACCACGCTCGAACATATCGAACGCGACATCTTCTCCAACCGGGAGCGCCAAGCTGTGCGCAACATTTCAGAGGCGAGTCGCATCCTTCTTCGATTCGACACCGCGCTTCACAGACATGCGGAATCCCTGGAGGTCTTTCTAACCGAGCTCCAGACGCCTGCATTCTTCGGGAAGGGCTTTGCGACTAACGCAGCGCATATCAGCGCACACCGCGACCATGTCGCCGCACTCGTCGCTTCCTATAAGGCAGTCGCCTCCGAGCTGCGGCAGACGAACGACTCGCTCCTCAATACCTCGCAAAACGACGTCATGAAGACCCTTACGATCATGACCTTCGTCACCTTCCCGCCCATCCTCCTTGCGGGCCTGTTCGGCATGAACATCGAGCCCCAGTTCCTCCCTATCGTGCACCATCCTATGGGCTTCTCGCTCATCATCCTCCTGATGCTCTTCTGCTCGCTTCTCGTGTACCTCTTCTTCCGCGTGAAGCACTGGCTCTAGGCCGTGGTATCGTGTGGACATGTGGCAATTCTTCCGTAAGAAGGAGCTCCCTAACACGGCTCCCGTCTTCCTGACGAACACCCTTTCTGGGAAGCGCGAGGCATTCTCCTCGCAGAAAACAGGCATCGTGACGATGTACTCATGCGGGCCGACGGTCTACGACCGGGCACATATTGGGAACCTGAGGGCGTACGTGTTCTCGGACGTGCTCGCTCGCACGCTCGCGACAGCAGGCAACAACGTACGACGCGTTATCAATATCACCGATGTCGGGCATCTCGTTGGAGATGCGGAGGAGGGCGAAGACAAGATGGCGGTTACCGCAACCAGAGAGAAGCTCCGCCCTGAGGAGATCGCAAACCGGTACGCATCGCTTTTCATAGAGGATATCGCGAAGCTGAACCTCGATACCAAATCCATACTCTTTCCGAAGGCGACCGAGTACGTGGAAGAGCAGATCGAGATGATCAAGACTCTCGAGGAGAAGGGCCATACGTACCGCATCAAGGATGGCCTCTACTTCGATGTCTCCACATTCCCTAACTACGGGAAGCTAGGAGGCGTACCGGAAGAGATCGTAAAGAACGGCTCCGCCGATACCCTGGTCGAACGCGCAGGACTTGCGGTGCGCGGCCGCATCAAAGAGAACAAGGACAAGCGTAACCCCGCAGACTTCGCCCTCTGGCGCCGTGCGCGGCCGGGCGACCTACAGCAATGGAACTCTCCCTGGGGCTTCGGGAACCCGGGCTGGCACATCGAATGCTCCGCGATGGCCAAGGCGCTTCTTGGGGAGACCGTGGACGTGCACACAGGCGGCATGGACCACATCAGCGTCCATCACAACAATGAGATCGCCCAGTCCGAATGTGTAAACGGCAGGTCGCTCACTCGTTACTGGGTCCACGGCGCCTTCCTAACGATTAGCGGAGACAAGATCTCGAAATCGCTCAAGAACGATATCTACCTCTCGGACATTGAGGAACGAGGCATCCATCCGCTTGCCCTCAGGTACCTGTTCCTGCAGGCTAGCTACCGCACTCCCCTCTCCTTCTCATTCGAGTCTCTCGAAGCTTCAAACGAGGCACTACTACGCTTATGGAAGGCGTGCGAGGAGGTGGGCACCGATGCCAAGGGCATCGCTGAGCCTTCCGAAGCGTCCCGCCGTATTGTCGCTATCGCTCGGGATGACCTCTCGACCCCGCAGGCGATCGCGTATCTCTGGGAGTGCGTCAAAGACGACGTGCTGACCGCAAGGGAGGCGTGGGGCGTCGTATCCGCCATAGAGCCCATCCTCGGCCTCAAGCTCACCGATCCGCCAGTCAGGAGCCGCCCGTATGCCCTTCATGAGCTTCCTGAGGACGTCCGCGCGCTTGTCGAGGAGCGTAACGCGGCCCGCAAGGCCAGAAACTACCTCGATTCCGACCGTCTGCGTATCCACCTCGAGGACCGGGGATATCGTGTGGAAGACGGCCCTTCCGGCACCCTTCTTAGTCCCCGGTAGCGCTGATACAATTGGGGTTAATGGCCGACCCCACAATGCGCATCCCGCCCCAGAGCATCGAATCAGAGCGGGCGCTCCTTGGCGCGCTCCTGCTGAAGCCTGACGCCATACACGATATCGGCGACATGGTGCGTCCCGACTCCTTCTATGCGGAGAAGCATCGCATCATCTACGAATCGATGCGCGAGCTTTCTGATCGTGCGGAACCTATCGACATCCTTTCCCTTTCAGAGCGTCTTCTCGCTAAGAGCCAGCTCGAGCGCATCGGCGGTCGCGCATACATCGCAGAGCTCGCGTCCGCGGCGCCCTCTCCGGGCAACTACCACCATTACGGCGAGCTGGTCGCGCGAAAGCATGTCATGCGCGCTCTCATTGACGCCGCACACCAGATATCGGAGAACGCGTACGACGAGAGCCAGGACACCGCGGTAGTTTTGGACGATGCGGAGAAGATGATCTACGCGATCGGCAACCAGTCTGCCGTGCACAAGTTCGTCGCCATCAAGGACAAGATGGACGACGCGTGGGAGCGCATCGAGCAGCTCTCGAAGAACGACGGCGCTATCCGCGGCGTGCCGACCGGCTTCCCCGACCTTGATAGCCTCCTTTCGGGCCTCCATCCCTCCGACCTCGTCATCCTCGCTGCGCGCCCTTCCATGGGTAAGACGTCCCTTGCGCTTGATATCGCCCGAAATGCTGCGGTACGACACAACGTACCGGTGGGCATCTTCTCGCTCGAGATGAGTTCCGAGCAGCTTATCGACCGCATGCTCTCCTCCGAGAGCTATGTGAACTCCTGGAAACTCCGCACTGGGGCCGTGCGCGACGAGGAGGACTTCGGACGTATCCGTGATGCGCTGGAGGCGCTCTCGAAGGCTCCTATCTTCATCGACGACAAGCCGGGCAACAACATCCTTGCTATGCGCGCGGTCGCGCGCCGCCTGAAGCGCGAGCACGGCATCGGGCTTATCGTGGTGGATTACCTCCAGCTCATGGCACCCACCAATACCAAGGCTTCCGATTCCATGGTCCAACAGGTCACGGAGATCTCTCGCTCCCTGAAGGGTCTCGCCCGAGAGCTCAGCGTTCCTGTGCTCGCCCTCTCCCAGCTTTCCCGTGCCGTGGAGCAGCGCGGCGGCAAGCCTCGCCTTTCGGACCTACGCGACTCAGGCTCCATCGAGCAGGATGCGGACGTCGTCATGTTCATACATCGCGAAGACAAGCGTAACCCCGAAAGCGACCGACCGAACATCGCCGAGATCCTCGTCGAGAAGCATCGAAACGGACCGGTCGGCAAGGTTGAGCTGTACTTCGACGATAAGCGTACGACGTTCCAGCCTCTTGATAAGAGCGGGTACGGAGACCTAGGCGGCGAATTCTAGTATGGCGAGCGACCGCGTCGAGGAACTGACTTCCGCATTCTCCCGGTTTCCGGGCATAGGCCCGCGCCAGGCGCGCCGGTTCGTGTATCACCTCCTTGCGGTCTCTCAGGGCGACCGCGCGAAGCTCGGGCGCCTCATAGAGAGCCTCGCGAACGATGTGAGGCAGTGTGCGGACTGTAAGCGATTCTGGAGTGGTACGGGCACCCTCTGCAACTACTGCGCCGACACCTCGCGCGATGACTCGCTCCTCATGCTCGTCGAGAAGGACCAGGACCTGCTTGCGGTGGAGCGCACCGGCACGTATCGCGGACGGTACTTCGTCCTTGGCGGCGTCCTCACCCTCTCTGGCAAAGGTGCGATCCGCGAGGACGCGCTCGTACGCCTCGTGGAGCGCAAGGCAAACGCAGGCCTTAAGGAGATAGTCCTCGCGCTTTCAGCCACAAGCGAAGGCGAGCATACGACCGACCGGGTGCGCGAAATACTGCGCCCCCTTCGGGAACACATTCGCTTCTCCATGCTCGGGAGAGGCCTTGCGACCGGTAGCGAGCTCGAGTATGCGGACCGCGAGACGCTGTCCGCAGCGTTTCAGAACCGGAAGGAAACGTAGAAGGCCGCCCCGGATGGGACGGCCTTGCTTTGGACGGCTTCGCCGTCAGGTCGAGCGGGATGAGAGGCCCCACTCATGGTTTGCGGCGAGATTCTCCATCATGGCCTCGGTGCTCTCGATGTGTACGTCCACATCGTGCCCCCGCTCACCAGGCAGATCAATCTCGCTCACCTGCTGAGCTTGGCCGAGTCCTGGGATCTCGACATAGCCGCGAGGCTTGGGCGCCCGGCGCAGCTCGATCACGTTCTCGATCGTACGCCAGTCTCCCTTCTTGCTCCCCACAGGGCGCATGCACAGTCTTGCCTTCATCACGTATCCTCCAACGAACGTTCGCCGCAACTATACGCCTTTGTAGGCTAAAAGAAAAACCCGCCAAGAGGCGGGAGTTCCTTAGGCGACCGAATCGATCTTCACCTTCACGAACGGCTGACGGTGTCCGCGGCGCTTGAAGTAGTTGCTCTTGGCCTTGTACTTCACGACCTCCACTTTCGGCGCGCGGCCGACAGAGAAGACCGTACCGGTAACCTTGGCGCCTTCGATAGCAGGCGTACCGATGGTGGTCGCCTTACCGTTGTCCGTAAGGAGGACCTCGGAGAACGTAACGGCATCACCACGCTTAAGGTTCTCGGTCTTGATGCCACGTCCGAGCTTCTCGATGGTGATAAGGTCGCCCTGCTTGACGACGTACTGCTTACCACCCGTCTTTATAACGGCATAATTCATAGTGCCCGTATAGTACCTATTTAGGCCCTAAAAAGCAAGGCCGCCGGCGTCTCCGCTGGCGGCCCAGAACTCGGCCGTATCCCGTCCCACGCTAGGACACGGGATGGAACGACCCGTCCTCGAGGACGATGAACTTGTGCGGCGGCAGCTCGCTGACGCAGAACACGCGGCGCTGCCAGGACTGGCTGCCGGTGACCCGGGTCAGGATGGCGATGTACGCGCCATCGGACATGGGAACCTGGGCGTCGAGCCGGTACATGGCGCCGGCCTCCAACATGGGCGCCAGGCTCTGGGGCTGCTCCGGCAGTAGACCGAGGCCGTCGCCGTGCCCGTTCAGGTAGCCCTTCTGCATCACGTGCTGCTCCCAGCGGCGATACGCCCACCATCCGCCGAGCGCGAGGCTGCCGATCAAGGCGCCCCATAACAATGCTTGAAACCACATCAATGTCTCTCCCTCCGGATTCATTCCGGTTACCGCGGACGATAAAACAATTCTAGGGTCTAGTCAACCTCTCCGATCCCGGGCTTCTCCAAGAGCTGCGCCTCAAGTCCTGCCTTCTCACCTGCGATCCGGTACACGTCCTTGTCTATCTTCTGGAGCTCCTTATACCCGGAGTTGTAATGCGAGACGGTGGTCCCAAGCGCCACCCCGAGCTTCCGGTAGTACTCCTCGTACGCGCCTACGTGCTTTCCCAGCTCCCCCACCCTCTTTTGTATCTCTACCGCCTTCTGCTCTATTTGGAGCGCCTTAAGTCCCTGTAGCACGGTCTGGAGGTACGCAAGGAACGAGGTCGGCGAGACGATGATGACCTTGTGCTTGCTTGCCGCACGCTGTATGAGGTTCTCCTCCTCCCCGGCACCAACGGTGTTCACCAGGAGGTCGTAGTAGATAGCTTCGGAGGGAATGAACATGAATGCGAAGTCCATGGTCCCCTCCTCAGGACGGATGTATTTTGCGGTCTCCTGGATGCGCAACTTCAAATCATTTACGAACGCTTTCTCAAGCGACACGCGGTCTGCCGCCTCAGCGGTATTAATGAAGCGATTGTAGTTCTCGAGCGAGAACTTGGAGTCTATCGGGATGACCTTCTTATCAACGAAGACTACCGCGTCGACGATCTCGCCGTTCTCAAACGGATACTGCATCTGGTACATCCCGGGCGGCATGACGTTTCTGAGGACGGTTTCGAGATAGTACTCGCCCACCACGCCGCGCTGCTTCGGGTTCTTAAGAACGTCCGAGAGGGACTTCAGCTCCTTCGCGAAGTCACCGGTCTGCCGTCCGATCTCCTTGACCGAGGTGATCTCCTCGGTGATCTCCTTGATGAGGCGGGAAGATTCCCCGAGCTGCGTACGCATCGTCTCATGCGTCTGGCGAGAGGCTTCCGCCATCCTTGAGTCCAAGGCACGCTCCATCGCCTCAAGGCGCTGCATGAGCATGAGGCCCTGCCCGTCCTCCTTCTTAGGGCGCCCGAAGAAGAACCAGAGTACCGCGCTCTGGATAACGAGAAAGATAACGAGGGCGAGGACGATCTCCATAACGCTAGTATACCGGAGTTATCGCCTTCCTCGCCTCAGGGCGGATGAAGATGACCCATTTTGCAAACTCCACGGTCGCCAGGTTCACGAGCCCGACGCAGACGAAGAAGAAGAGTTGCTCGGGGCTCGGCGAGACCGTCTTCACGATTGCCTGGACCGGATCCACGTAGAGCGCGGCCCACAGAAGGAACGCTGAACAAGCTACCGATACCATGAGGAACTTGTTCGAGAAGAAGTCTATCTGCCAGATAGGCGTGCCGAAGCTCTTTAGGGAGAACGCCGTGAACATGGTGCTGATAGAGATGCCGATGAACATGAGGGTCTGTATCTCAAGCTCCGGCACGCCTGCGGCGACCAGGTACAGGTAGATGGCCGAGAGGAAGCTTGCGGTGATGACGCCCACCGAACCGATGAGCCAAAGGACCTTCCGTGACAGGACCTTCTGAATGTCGGTATCTGTTGGCTTTCGCTTCATCACCGACGGGTACAGTGGCTCGAACGCGTATGCGAAGTTCATGAGGCCTCCCTCGACGAGGTTCGACCAGAGGATCTGGGTCGGCAGCAGTGGAAGCGGGAGCCCGAGTATGAGCGCGAAAGAAATAAGGACCACCTCGCTGAAGTTCGTGGAGAGCATGTACGTGAATATCTTCTTGAAGTTGTCCCTCAGGCGCCTCCCTTCACGTATGGCGTGCGTGATCACGGAGAAGCTGTCCCCGAGAAGCACGAGGTCCGCTGCCTCCTTGGCGACGTCCGTGCCGCTTCCGACCGCGATGCCGATGGATGCCGCCTCAAGCGCGGGTGCGTCATTGACGCCGTCGCCGGTCATCGCGACAACCTCCCCTGCCCCCGTCAGTATCCGTGCGATCCTGAGCTTATCCGTGGGCGCGACGCGGGCGAACACCCGGTTCTCCCTGAGGATCTGGAGCACCTCCGCATCCTGGAGGTCCTTCAACTCTGCACCCGTGTAAGCCCTATCGCCAGCGTCAGCGATGCCGGTCTCCCGCGCGACAAAGAGTGCGGTCTCCGGATTGTCTCCGGTGAGCATGATGACGCGCGCGCCTGCGTCGCGCATGGCAAGCACGGCTGACTTCGCTTCGCTGCGTATCTCATCAGAGAAGATGACGAACCCGAGGAGCTCGAGTCCTTCCATGAACTGCGCACGCTCCTCCTCACGAACCGGAAAGGCCGACTCCTTCGTGACGAGCCTACCTACCGCAAGCACCCGCTTCCCCTCCTTCGTCGAGCGTGAGAGTGCCTCATCGAAGAATGCCACGTATTCCTTTCCGAGCTTTGCCTTTCCGGAGAGCGTATGCGCATGGGTCGCATGCACTAGTAGCGCTTCTGGCGCGCCCGTGACGTACGCGACGTGTTCAGTGCCTTCCTTGACGAGCATGGCGCCGAACCTGCGCTCGGATGCGAACGGGAGTATATCCAGCCTCGGGTGCGTCTCACGAAGATGCGCCTCCGCTATGCCGGCTTTGAGTGCTGAGAGCAGAATCGCCTGCTCCACAGGCCGGCCATGCGCGACGATCTTCTCTTCTCCTGGCGTAGGGTCGGTCACCTCCTCGATGTAGCCGTCTGAGGCAAGCACGGCTGCCTTAAGCATCGCGTGCGCGAGCTTGCCGTCGGCGTCCTCGGTGGTGCCCGAGAGGGTCGCGAATCCGGATGCCTTGATGTTGCCCTTGGTGAGGGTGCCAGTCTTATCAGTAAGGATGATACTCGTCGTTCCGAGCGTCTCTGCCGCGAGAAGGTTCCTGACAAGCCCACCCTTCTTGAGGATGCGCTCCATCCCAAGCGCGAGCACCACGGTGACGGCGGCCGGAAGGCCTTCAGGGACCGAAGAGACCGCAAGCGCTATCGCGATGAAGAGCATGTCGCCTGAAGGAAGCTCTCTGAGGTACCCGAGGAACAGGACGACGAGAAGAATGGCTATCGCAGCGCCCACAAGCAGCCTGGCGACTTCGCGGATATCGCGCATGAGCGGCGTCTCAGCCCTGCGACCCCTGCCAAGCTCTGCAGCGATGCTCCCGAGCTCGGTATCAGCGCCCGTCGCGACCACGATGCCCAAACCGGTGCCCGCGACCACGAGCGTGCCGGAATATGCCATGCCGCCCCGCTCCACCAGAGGTGCTCCTTCAGATGACTCCCCCACCCTCTTCTCCACCGCAACCCACTCTCCCGAGAGTGCAGCCTCATTTATAGAGAGGCTGTGCGTCTCGATGAGGCGGATATCGCCCGGGACCGCGCTTCCGGTCGATAGCTGGACCAGGTCGCCCGGAACGAGCTCTTCGGCAGGCACCTTCTGTGGCTCTCCTCCCCTAAATACCGTCGCGAACTTCGCCTCACTCTTCTGGAGCGCCTCGAAGGCCTTGGACGCCCTCCCCTCCTGGATAAGACCCATGATCACGTTCACGATGAGCGCCAGGAATATGACCAAGGCATCGGTCACATGAAAGAGGAAGAGGGTCGCTCCTGCAGCAAACAGCAGCACGATGGCGATCGGGCTTGCGAACTGGCGTGCGACCCGCATGAAGAACGTCTCGCGTGAGGGTGCCGGGAGCCTGTTCGCGCCGTCCTTTAACCGTTTCTCTGCCTCCTCTCGCGACAGGCCCTTCTCAAGGTCTGTAGAGAGGCGCTCAGCGGTGTCTGCGAGGGAGAAGCTGTGCCAAGGGTGATTCACCATATGTACCGAGTATAGCGCGTGCCTTACGGTAGGTTATATACATGCTAGGCTATACGCGTATGACCCTACACGAATCGATCAAGGCAGGCATTCCGGACGCCATGCGCGCCAAGGACGAAGTACGCCTGCGCACCCTCCGCTCCCTCTCTGCCGCTATGACCAACGAAGTAGTCGCGAAGAAGCGCAAGCCTGACGAGCTCCTTACGGACGAGGAGGCGCTCGCGGTCGTAAAGCGCGCCGCGAACCAGCGCAAGGACTCCATCGAGCAGTTCACGGCAGGCGGGCGCGAGGAGCTCGCCGTTCCTGAGCGCGAGGAGCTCGCCGTACTTGAGTCGTTCCTGCCCGAGCAGATGTCCCGCGAGGAACTCGAGACCATCGTCAGGGGAAAGATGGCCGAGCTCGGCGTATCTGAGAAGAAGGACATGGGACGCCTCATGGGCGCGGTGATGCAGGAGGCCAAGGGCCGCGCAGACGGCGCAGAAGTAAAGACGGTCATCGACTCACTCCTCTCCTAGCCCCACTCCCCTGTTTGACACCCCCAGGATGAGGCATATGCTTCATTACTAGGTGTGCGTTAGGTTCTCTGAAACTTCCATACACACACTTAACGCACCAACGGAACCGATCAAGGGAGGGTAAACCAATGCGCGTTCTCTGCATCGAGCCTGATCATGCCACGGCTCAGAGCATCGAGCTGATGCTGAAATCCGAGGGCTTCAACGTCTACACGACCGATCTGGGCGAGGAAGGCATCGACCTCGGCAAGATCTACGACTACGACATCATCCTGCTCGAATTGAACCTGCCCGACATGCACGGGCTCGAGGTGCTGCGTCAGCTGCGGGTGGGCAAGGTCAACACGCCCGTCTTCGTCCTGACCGGCACCAGCGACATCGAAACGAAGGTGAAGACCTTCGGCGGCGGCGCGGACGACTTCATGACCAAGCCGTTCCACAAGGACGAGCTGATCGCCCGCACGCACGCCGTGGTGCGCCGCTCCAAGGGCCATGCCCAAGCGGTCATCACGACGGGCAAGATGGCCGTCAATCTCGACTCCAAGACCGTGGAGGTGAACGGCCGCAAGGTCCACCTCACGGGCAAGGAGTACATGATGCTGGAGCTCCTCTCCCTGCGTAAGGGCTCCACCCTTACCAAGGAGATGTTCCTCAACCATCTGTACGGCGGCATGGACGAGCCGGAGCTGAAGATCATCGACGTCTTCATCTGCAAGGTCCGGAAGAAGATCGCCAGCGCCACCGGCGGTCAGCACTACATCGAGACCGTCTGGGGCCGCGGGTACGTCCTGCGTGAACCGGACGCCGGCGCCGCGACCATCGCGGCTACTGAACCTGCGCACTCTGTGGAGGAGCCGGCCCAGCCGGAGCCTGTCGCGGATGTGCAGGAGCTCGAGCCTGTGTTCGATCCTGCGCCTGAACCGGTGCACGTCGCGCCGGTCCTGACCGTGATCACGACTCCGACCCCTACGGGGCAGGAGCGTCACGGCGGAAGGCACATCATGCCGCATACGGTGGCGCGTATGAATGCGGTCCTCGGCGAACTCGCCAAGGGTCCGGCCAGAACCGGCCGGCTTCACGTGGTCCTTCGGGAGCTCGAGGAAGGCATGCCCATCGAGACCGCGAGGGCCATCATCGCGGCCGGAATCAGGCAAGGATACCTGGTGAACGAGAACCCGGGTACGAAGGCGGCGATCTACGCCATCACCGACGAAGGGCGCAAGCAGGTGCCGGTTGCCGATGCGGCGTAATATGTATCGGCAGTGTGACGTATGGCCAGGGGGCCGCTCGCGAACGCGTGGCGGCCCTTTGCCTTTACCTAACCCTGCTCCTGGGGTTAAATGCCGTTAGAGGCAATATTGCCATCGGGGAAGGAACCTTCACATGACTAAGACCGATGCGGGCTCAATGCCCGCCCAGGACCTCCTGACCACCAAGGGTGAGGATGTCTTCCTGAACGGCCAGGAACTGCTCCTGCCGCCCGTTCAGAGGCAGTTCCTGCACTTCCTGATCAGGAACGCGGGGACGCTGTGCACCCACGACATGCTCTTGGCCGAGCTCTACGCCGGCCGGGAACCTGCCGAAGTGCCGAAGCAGGAAGTGCTGAAAACGCACGTCAGCTACGTCCGTAATGCGCTCGATACGATCAAGCCCGGCGCGCGGGCCCTCGTCCAGACCATCCTGCGCCACGGCTACCTGGTCTCCGCGAGCGCGGTCGGACAATGCGAGCCAGAGAATGCTCACCGCCGCGCTGCGCCCGAGACCTTCTCGGTCGCAGGCAACACCATCGTGTTCGCTGACCTCGCCTGGTGCGTGGACGGCGTAAGGGTGGATCGAAGCAGGATGACGGCGCAGCCCTCGCGACTGCTCCTCTACCTGCTCGAGCATCGGGGACAGACGTTCAGTCAGGCGGAGCTCTACGTCCACCTGCATCCGGACGATGTCCTCGACCAGGAGACCGACCTGAAGCTGATCGACGTGTTGGTCTGCTACATCCGGAAGGCGTTCGCATCCGTGGGCATGTCGGATCTAATCGACACCCGGTGGGGTCGCGGCTACGCGATTCCTGCGGAGCGCGAGGAGCGGACCGTGCCCGTCCCGGCCGATCTTCCTGAGCGCAACACCCGATGGGTGCCCTCGCGCAAGGAGAAGGTCGCTCTGGCGGTCATCGACGGCCGCTTCACGCCCGAGGAGGTCGCCGGCTTCTACCCGGACCTGAGACCCGAAACGGTCCAGAGCTGGGTCGCGCTCGTGAATCGGCACGGCATGCGCGCCCTGCGCGCCACCCGAGCACATCTGTACCAGCGCGCCGCCTGACACGCGGCAGCGAATCGGCCCCGCCCTCAGAATGAGGGACGGGGCCGATCTACGTTTGGTAGTGCGCCAGGATCGCATTGAATGCGATGCGGTGTGCCGCCTTGAACTCGTCCGGTGAGATACCGAACGTACGTGCTGCTACGATGAGTGTGACCTTTCGGGCAGTATCGAGCTGTGACAGCGCGTCGACACTCGTTCCCGCGGGCGGCAGGACCGAGATTCTGCCGCCTAGACGGCGAACATCCCGTCGGCTGCGCTTTAGGGAGAGGAACTCATCCTGATGCTCCTGGGTCGGGAAATGCATCTCGAACGTCAGTCGCGTCCGCGTCCGGACGCACTCGACCTCCGCGGTGCCAAATTCAGAATGTATAAGCCGCGCAAGCGGCGGGCGATCCGGAAGGACCACCACACTGTAGTCGTACATGGCGGGATCCTTTCATCAAATCCGGAAAGACTATAGCATCTGGGCATGGAAAGGCGCATCGTGCTTGAGAAGCCGGTCGGGCAGACCCCGCTTGAGACTATCGAAGCGTTCCGGAAGGAGCGCGGTCTTCCTGCATCCATTCCCCTCTCCTACGCAGGACGGCTCGACCCGATGGCCTCAGGAAAGCTCCTCGTCCTTATTGGTGAGGAGTGCAAGCGGCAGAAGGAGTATACGAAGCTTGATAAGGAGTACGTGGTGGAAGTGTTGCTTGGAGTGCGCACAGATACGGGCGATGTGCTCGGACATCCCGAGGCTACTGTCGCCTCCCCTTCCCTACAGCTCCTCAAAGTAGTGCTGCAAGTTGAGCGCGGCACGCACGAGCGAGCGTACCCGGTGTTCTCCTCGAAGACTGTACATGGCAAGCCGCTCTTTTTACATGCGCTTGAGGGGACGCTCGATTCCGTAGTAGTCCCGACACACTTGGAGACGATATACCGTATCAATCACCTGAAGACCGATGTTCTCCTAGCGGAGGACCTTCGTGTGCGTGTTATGGATATGTTGTCCCGAGCGCCGGTAAGCAATGAGCCTTCCAAGGCGCTTGGCGCAGATTTTCGCATCGGGACTATCCGTCCACAATGGGAAGAGCTACTTAGCGAAGAGCGCGACTATACGGTACTTACCCTGCGTATCGCCTGCGCAAGCGGCACCTACATGCGCACGCTCGCCGAGCGCATCGGTACCGGACTTGGCACATACGGTATGGCCCTTTCGATACGGCGTACGCGCATAGGAAGATTCGTGCCCCTGCCCGCAGGGCTCGGTTTATGGGTAAGGACATCCTGATATGAAGACACCCGCACCTTTCGGTACGGGTGTCTTCATTGACTGGTGACCCTACGGGGAATCGAACCCCGGTTTTCGCCGTGAGAGGGCGACGTCCTAACCGCTAGACGATAGGGCCAATACCCTGAAGTTATACCAGAAGCCTATCTAAAAATGAAGCCCTAACGGACCTTCCATTCCCTGTCCTGCCGCACGAGCTGTGCCCGGTCCTCCTGAGCGCGAAGGAGCGCCTCGACGACCCGCTCCGTGCGGATCGACTGTGACCCCTTCACCAGGACCACGTCCCCTTCCTGGATCATACCCGGAAGCTCCTTAGCCGCTTCCTTTGCCGTCTCGAACTGCCGCGCCTCTATGCCGGCCCGGCCAGCGGCGTCCGCTATCGCGCGCGCCCTCATGCCGACCGACACCACCATATCAACCGCTCCTGCAGCAAGCGTGCCGATGCGCTCGTGCTCTTGCATGGAGTACCGCCCAAGTTCCAGCATGTCCCCCAGGACCGCAATGCGCCTCGTTGCGGGAAGGAGCGCTAGTCCTGATAGCGCCTCCTCGACCGCAGCCGGAGAGGAGTTGTACGAGTCGTCGATAAGTACGGAACCGTTAACGCCTCTGAGGATGCGGGACCGGCCTGGCGGAGGCACGTACCCTTCTATGGACCTAAGCGCTTCTTCTAGCGGTATGGAGAGCGAAAGCGCTACCGAGAGCGCGGCTGCGGGTGCGTAGAGCTGCTGGCGTCCGAGTGCTCCGCGGACGATAAGCGGATAGGAATCACCCTGGTAGATGAGGCGCGCTTCCATTCCAGCAGGTTCTCCGTTCTCCATGAACACCTTCGCGTCGCTTATATGGAACTCTGCCCCTTCGCTAAAGCCATAGGTGACCGTGCGAACCGGAAGCGACTTGGCCATCTCCCTGGCATATGCGTCGTCGGAAGATATGACTAGCGGAGACCCTGCATCAAGCGCATAGGCAGGCGCGAACTCCTCTTCCCGTACGGCCTGCGGGCTCGCGTAGAACTCGACGTGTACCGGAAGATCGGGGAGCTTCGTGACGACGACGACGTCGGGAGTCGCGATACGGAGGATGCGCTCCAGGTCGCCAGGGCTATCTGCCCCAACCTCGAGCACGAGGAGCTTCGGATAGTGCGACGGCAGCATGATGAGCGCGAGCGCCTCCTGGAACACCTTGAGCCAGCGCGCAGGATTGGTCCACGGGTTCTTCGCGCCAATGATGGTCAGGGGGACGCCGAACTCGCTGTTATAGCTCTTCTCGCTCGCTCGGCTGAAGAAGTGCTCCCTGACGCAGGCTGCCACCGCGTCCTTGGTGGAGGTCTTCCCCACGCTTCCGGTGACCATGACGATACCTGGGCGATACTTCCGAAGCACAGCCCTCGCAAGAAGCGCGAGCGTTGAGGCAACGAGGGTTTTAGCGAGCCGTTTCATATGAAGCCCTATCCGGTGGGATGTCGTAATAGTTTATAAGGAAATGCGTAAGTTCAAAGAAAGGGTCCGTGAGGGTCTCTGAAGCGTACTTTACCCCCTGCGGCTCCCTGATATAGAGCAGGATGACATATTTAGGATCATACGCCGGGAAGTATCCGAAGAACGAGTGCAGGTACCGGTCGTCGTAGTACCCGCCCGTGGGCGACGGGATCTGCGCCGTACCGGTCTTTGCGGCGACGCTCATCTCAGGGATCGACTTAGCACCGCCGGCAAGCGCGTCATCGACCACGTTCACGAGTATCTGGGTGGTCTCCTCTGCTGCTTTCTCAGAGAACACACGCTCAGGCTCCCCCCAGGTAAGAGTCTTGGTAACGCCCGACTCGAGCCGCACCGCCTTCACGAGGTGCGGCGTCACCATCTTCCCGTCGTTTGCGAGCGAGGACAGCGCGCGCGCCATGCCGACCGGGGTGAGCGCGATACCCTGCCCGAAGGATGCGTTGAAGTACTCCACGTCTCGCGGGCTCTCGAGGTTGTTGATGATGCCCCGGGTCTCCTCAGGCAGATCGATGCCGGTCTCCGTGCCCATCCCGAGCTCCTTGAAATAGGTGCGGAACCGATCGTGCCCGAGGCGCTCAGTAATGAAGGAGACGCCGAGGTTCAGCGACTGCGAGAGCACCTCCTGCATGGGCACCACGCCGCGCGCCTTCAAGTCGTAGTTACAGATGGTGCGCGTGTTGACCGTGATACAGCCAACGTCGTTGTACGTGGTCTCGGGACGAATCACGCCCGCATCAAGCCCCGCAGCGACCGTAAGCATCTTTACGATCGACCCGAACTCGTACACATGCTCCACGAGCGGATTACTGAACGTGGTCGGGTCGGCGCTCGAGAAGTCGTTCGGATCGAACGACGGCATCACATCGAGCGCGATGATCTCCCCTGTCTTAGGGTCCATGATGATCGCCGCGGTCTCCCGGGCGCCGTATCTTGCATGCGTATCCCGCAGGACCTGATCGAGCTTCTCCTGCACTACAGGCTCGAGCGAGGTGACCAGGTCTCCCTGGCGGGCGCTTCTGGCGTCTACCATCACGCTATCGAGGCTCGCGAACAGCTCGGCGAAGAAGTTCCCGAATAGCCCATCTGCTTTATGCTCGAGGACATCGTTGTAATAGCGCTCAAGGCCGAACCGACCGGCGAGCGTATTGTCATTGTCGTACGCGACGAACCCGATGGTCTGCGCCGCCTTCGCCCCAGCCGGGTACGTCCGCCAGCGCTCGCGCTCTACGATGACGCCCGAAAGCTCGAGGTCGCTCACCCTCCTGCCCTCGGCATCTGGAACCCTGCGGGCGATTACCTCGTACGGGTCGTCGGTCTTTGCGGCGACAGCCATGAACGCCTCACGTTCAAGCGGCACGATACCGCTCAAGGCCGCATAGGCGGCCTCCGGGTCCTCGATCCGCTTGGGGTCAATAGCGAGTGTGAATCCGGTAGCAAGCGTAGCGGCAGAGAGGAACGTGCCGTCTTTCCTCGTGAAGTAGATGGAGCCGCGGTCGTATAGCTGCTGGCTTGAGCTGACGTACTGGCGCTCCGCCCGGAGCGCGTAGTCTGCGCCGTGGACGACCTGGACGAAGTAGAGACGGGTTACGAGAAGGAGCGTGAAGACAAAGAGGATGCCGGAGATGATGCGCAGCTTTAGTCTGAACGCCCTGCGCATACTAGCGGCCGGCGAACGAGACGTTTGCGCTCTTCACCGCAGTCACGTAGCGGACGGCGACGGGAGCTGAGAGGCCATGCTCGACGGGGTTCGTGCTGTTGATGCGCGAGATGGCGTCATAGTATTCGGTCTCGAGCGCAGCGATGGTGCCCTCGACCTCGCGCATCTGCGCGTGTCCCTGGGTCTGCCAGGTAGCGAAGTAGATGGTGGTGACGACGAGTGTGACGTAGACGCCTATGAGAAGGACGGAGGTTGCGCTGAGAACGGGAATGAGCTTATCAGACATAGGCTACGTGGTTATGAAATAAAGAGCTTTTGGTCGGCTCGCAGTCCTCCCTGAGGAAGGTCCGCAGCTTGGCGCTTCTCGCCCGCGGGTTGCGGGAGAGCTCCTCCTCCCCAGGCGCGATCGGCTTTTTGTTGCCAAGACAGCCCTTGCCCGCGTACGCCGCGTCGCGGAACATGCCTTTGACGATGCGGTCCTCGATGCTGTGGAAGGTGATGACCGCGATGCGCCCTCCAGGAGGCACGAGCGCGAGCGCCGCGGAGAGGCCCTCCCTGAGCGCGCCGAGCTCGTCATTCACCGCGATGCGGAGCGCCTGGAAGGTCTTCGTGGCCGGATGCAGGCGGCGGTGCTGGTACCAGGAGGGTGTTCCCTTCTCTATCGCGCTGACCAGATCTGCGGTCGTGAGGAGTTTGCGCTCCTTCCTCTCGCGCACGATCGACTTGGCGATGCCGCGCGCGAACCGCTCCTCGCCGTACGTGAATATGATGTCTGCGAGCACTTCCTCGGTCGCTGAGTTTACGAGATCCGCAGCCGTCTGCGCCTCCTCCGGATTCCCGTACGTCATAAGTAGCGGCTCTTCCGCCTTGAAGGAGAACCCGCGACCGCGCGTAAGCTGGAACGAGCTCCACCCCAGGTCAAACAGAACCTTATCGGGCGCACCCACTCCCGCTTCTTCGACGATGCGCTCCAGGTTTCGGAAGTTGTCCTCGACGAGGCGCACTACCGGCTTCTCGCACCTGAGATCGCCATCGACGGTCTTCTTGGCGCGTGCTATCGCGTCCGCGTCCGCATCGATACCGATGAGCGCGCCCTGGGGGCCGAGCGCCGAGAGCATGGCCTTAAAGTGGCCGGCCCCGCCTAACGTCGCGTCCACGACGGTATCGCTCGGCTGTATGTCGAGCGACTCGATGGTCTCGGTGAACAGGACGCTGTCGTGCTTCGTCTCCATACGCTATAGGTCGCCGAGCTTCTCCGCGAAGGCATCGGCTTCTGCTTCGATGGTCTTCGTGTACGCCTCCCATGCCGACTCGTCCCAGATCTCAACGCGGTCGGATACGCCTGCGATGACACCTTTCTCCCTAAGGCCGGCGAAACTGCGAAGGTAATCCGGTACAAGGATGCGCCCTGCCGAATCGACATCGGCCTCGACCGCGCCCGCAAGCATGAGACGAGAGAGGCCACGCCCGGCTGCGCCGCCGGTTGAATGCCGCGCTATCTTCTCGGCCTCCTTCTTCCATGCGCTCTTTGCGTATACGAAAAGACACTTATCGAGGCCGCGGGTCACGATGACGGATGCGCCGAGCTCCTTCCTGAACTTCGCGGGAAGCGAAATCCTATTCTTCGTATCGAATGTGTGACGGTATTCTCCGATGAACATAGGGGTAGTGGCGCAGGAGGGCCGGGATTCTTCATCCCACTTTCTCCCACATAGATGCAAGTATATGACACTTTCTCCCACTTCCCGTTTCTGTTATCCACATGAACGTTGACAGGCTTGATGAAGACGCCTATCCTAAGAACTAATGAAGCGTGCAATTGAATCGATCGTCTTCGCCACCTTTGTGTACTTCGGCCTTCTAACACCGGTCGGGGTTTCGCTTGAGGTTTCCTCCACGAAGTAAGACGAGCAGGAGAAATGAAGCGAGAGGCCCGACCGGTAGGATCGGGCCTCTCGCCGTTTATAAGAAACGGGTACATTCACCAACGTGCAGCTTGGAGGCACCAATGACCGAGACCGCAAATACTGGCCCGAGACCCGCCAGCCCTAGCCACAGCGCGCCCTTCGTAACCGCCGGTGCATGCGCCACGGAGCACGAGCGCAGCGAGGAAGCCGACCGCACTGAAACCGCTGACGCTGCCGTGGACAACCAGTTCGAAAAATATTGAACGCCCTGTTCCTCTAACCTTGGCGGCCCCCACATCGGGGGCCGCTCTTCTATGCGCTTGCCTTCTTCAGACGGTTGAGGACGTAGTCCCTCGGCAATACCGAGAGGAACCATCCAGCCTTGGGCCCTGAGCTTCTGCCAAGGAAGAGCTCGTAGATGCCGGTGAAGAGCTCCTTTGGCGCGATAGGGATGTCCGCCTTGAGCGCGTGGAGGAACGCATGCACTTCCTCTCCCGTACGTTCCTCGTCGACGAAGGTCATGAGCGCCTTGAACGAGGACTTCTGGGCGTCCGTAAATGAAGACGCGGGAGGCTCTTCTTGGAGCGTGTAGCGGGCGCTCTCAGGCGCGTACGTCTCGAGCCAGAAGCGCGCATAGCGGGCGCGCTCCTCGAGCCTCTCCTCTTCTTCCCTGGTTAAGGGCGAACCCTTCACGCGGGCTGCCTCGCTAAAGAGATCCATATGGGGCATCTGGATGATGAAGGAGAGCTGCGAGAACCTGAGCTGCCAGGGCGCAGAGCGTTCCGCCTGGTTCTCGGGAAGATGCGTGAGTGCATAGAGGCGCGTGAAGTCGTCCGCGATGCCGTCCCGGACCATCTGGGCGAGGTCGTCATACCAGTCGTAGAGTCTAGGCACGGAGTCTCCCTCAGGATCGACGTCGATCTGCTGCATGGGGTCCTTGCCGATAAGGAGCAGGCGGAACAGCTCGGGCGTGAACAGCTCGCTCATGTCCTTTGCGCTTGATCCCCTGCCCTTGGAGGATGACATCTTCTTTCCGCCTACGAGGAAGAATTCGTACGGGATATCGAACGGAGAGTCGATACCAAACACTTCCCGCGCGATATGGTTCGCGACATCTCGCGCGCCGCCCTTGGTGGAATGATCCTTGCCGCCTCCCTCGACATCCACTTGCATAGCGACCCACTTGGCCGCCCAATCGACCTTCCAGAAGAGTTTTGCTTTGCCCCCGAAAGGAGCGACGCGGCCCTCGTATCCGCACGGCACACACTCGTCAGGCGTACGCTCACACGCATACGCGACGGTCTCACCGTCCCAATCGAACGCGCGGGTCGTCATCATCTTCCCGCACCCTTGGCACACGACCGATACCGGAAGCCAAGTGTCGTCCTTCACGGAACCTGAAACCTCCTTGAGGATGCGGCGGATGTCGCCTGCGCGGTCGAGTGCGGTGCGGATCTGTGCGTCCATCTTCCCTGCGGCATACAGGTCCTTGAAGGCCCAGTAGTACTCCGGCGAGGCGCCGAACTTCCTGTGCACGGACACGAACTCCTCGCCGTAGTACTCGGCGAAGTTAGCGAAACCAGGCTCAGGGGACGGGACCGTATACAGGGGCTTCCCGAGATGCTCGCGGTACGCGTCCTGGTCGAGCTGCGGCGGAATCGAATCGAACGGATCGAAATCGTTATGCTCCCAGAGGAACCGGTTCTCCATGCCGTGCTCCTCAAGCACCTCGGCGACAAGCGCATGAATGGCAAGGCCGCGCATGCTACCTACATGCACCCTTCCTGAGAGCGTCTTCTCGTCACGAATGACCAGCGGCCGGCCAAGGCCGCCCTTTTGCTCCTGTATCTCCTTGGCTATGCGGTCTGCCCAAAACATGAAGAGATACTAGCACGAAAGGGCCCCGCGGGGCCCTTTCGTTAGGAGACCTTCTCTATGGTGTAGGTCTGCTTCCCGCTCGGCGTCTCGAAGGTGAAGGTCTCGCCCTTCTTCTTGCCCATGAGCGCAGCTCCCAGAGGAGATACGTGGCTGAGCTTACGCTCGCGCATGTCCGCCTCTTCAGAACCTACGATGGTGTACTCATGCGGCTCAGCAGTGCCGTCGCGCTTGATGGCGACTTTGGATCCAAAGCCGACGATGTCCTTCTTCTTTCCGTCGGTGACGATCTTCGCCCGCTTCACGAGCTCCTCGAGCTTCCTGATGCGCTCCTCGGTCGCGGCCTGGAGCTCCCTCGCCTCCTGATACTCCGCGTTCTCGGAAAGGTCTCCGAGCGAACGAGCATACTCCAGGTTCTTCGCGATCTCAGTGCGTCGGACCGTCTTCAAGTTCTCGAGTTCTGCAACCATCTCGTCGAACTTCTCCTGGCTCACCAGTGTCTCCTGCTCGGTCATCATGCAATATTTACTTACTAGTTCCCCGTATTGTACGTGGTCCCTACCCCCCGTCAATTGGACGGGAGCCCGAAGTACTCAGGCGCAGTCTGGCGAAGCGCGGAGAACGCCTGGTGCGCTACGTAAACGCCGCCGGTTGCGGTTCCTGCGGGTGCCTTCTCCATGACGACCACGAACGCGTACTTCGGATCGTCGTATGGGAAGAACCCGACGAGCCAGGTGTTGTACCACTCATTATTCGCGCCAAGCTGAGCCGTACCGGTCTTACCGGCAGCCTTCAGGAACGAGAGCGCGTTAAGTCCTGCTGCGGTGCCCTCGGTGACCGAGCCGCGCATGCCCTCGCGCGCTATGCGGAGCGCTTCGGGATCGATGTCTAGCCGCTCTCCTCTGGGTTCGACGCCTGAGAGGACGGTCGGACGCACGAGCGTGCCGCCGTTCGCGATGGCTGCCGTCGCACGGACCGCCTCCAGAGGCGTGACCTGTACCGCATACTGACCGATCGAGGTGTGGTACGTGTTGCCGATGCGCCATGGCTCGTCGTACGTCTCCTCCTTCCATGCAGGCGTCGGCACGAAGCCACTTTCCTCACCCGAAAGCTCTATGCCGGTCGGGCTCGTGAAGCCGAACGCCCTGTACCACTCGGCAAGCCGCGCTATGCCGAGCCCTCGCTGCCCGCCGTGTCCGCCGCCGATCGTGTAGAAGTACACGTCAGAGGAGACCGCGATCGCGCGCCGCATATCGGTTCCTCCGTGCGCTTTCCAGTCCCTAAAGATCGTCGGGTTCGAAGGGTCGTACGGGTTCGGGATGCTGATCTGTCCGGTAGAGACTATCTCCTTCTCCGCCGAGATGACACGGTCGTGGTACGCACCCGCGGCGATCATGGGCTTCACGATAGACCCGGGCGTATAGAGGCCCGAGACCGGGCGGTTGAGGTACGGCTGGCGGTAGTCGCTAAGGTATCCCTCGATAACGTCTGCAGGCCGGCCCTTAGAAAGCACGTTCGAGTCGTACTCCGGATACGAGACCAGGGCGTGCACCTCGCCGGTGCGCACGTCCATCATGACTGCGGCGCCTCCCTGGTACGGGATGCGGTCCGCAAGCTCTTTGACCGCGTTATAGAACGCCTCCTGGGCACGATAGTCGATCGCAAGCGTCACGCTCTCGCCTGCGACCGGCGACACGACGCTTCCTTGTGACTGCACCTTCCCGAGCGCGTCCTCCTCGATGAGGAGCGTGCCGTTCTCTCCCCTCAGCCGCTCATCAAATACGAGCTCCGCACCGGCGAGTCCCTTGATATCGGTGTCGTACCAGAATCCTGCCTTGTCCTTCTTCGGATACGAGACGTAGCCGAGGACCATAGAGAAGCCCGGCGTGCGGTATACGCGGTCGGGGTACCCGTCCTCGCCCGGCACGTTCTGCACGAGTGGCACGCCGTTTCGGTCGACAAGCGCCCCGCGCTCTGCAAAGAGCACCTCAGGGCGCAGACGGTTGCGCTCGCTCTGTTCGGCGTACAGCTTGCCCTGGACGATGCCCAGGTTCGCCGCTTGCGCCACAAGAACGACGAACAGGAGCGCTACGGCGCCGAAGAGTCCGGCGAACACGCGGCCAGGAAGCGGCTTCTCCAGGCGCCCTTCCATGCGGCCCTGGTCGAAATCAGGCATGTTGTACGAATCGAGGAAGATCTCATCGGGCGCTATCTCAAGCGACCGCTTCCTCCTAGAGCCCCATCTCATGCCCCTATGATACGCGCCTTCACGAACGAGCGCACGCCGTACATGAGCGCGGTCGCGGCTATGCCGATGATAAACGCATACGGCACGGCACCCGTCCCATAGAGGACCTCAAACAGAATGCCGACGATGAGCGCGACCGGCGGCATGAAACTCGCCGCGGCAACCGCAAGCGCGACCGCATACGGCCAAGGCATGAGAAAGGGAGCGAGGATAGCGAAGACGGCGAAGACGAACTTCGTCATGGCAGCGCGATGGATACTGAGGAGAGCGAGAACGGGTTGACAGCGGGCTGTATGAATACCGAGGCGGTCGGTGAGGACGGGTTCGTATCGATGCGTACGATAGTGCCTATAGGAAGCGCGCCTGGCCCAGGCACGTACACCATCTCCCCTACCGCAACCGGCGTGTCCTTCGGCAACGTTGCGCGAAAAGCGCCGCTCCCCGCGCCGACAAGCGTGACGGGCGTACGTGCTTCCCCGGCCCAGCCATAGGTCTCGCGGCCTGCGCTTGAGTACAGGGACACGTGCGCGGTCCCCTCATCTGCACGCTCAACAAGCCCGAGCGGTATGCCGCCCTGTCCATATGCCTGCGCGCCGGTGCGTACGCCGTCTTTCGTACCCTTGCCTAGCACAAGTGTGTCGTATGGAGACACCGGAGGGCGCGCGAGCACTCCCGCGACAATGCGTCCACCAGTCTCTCCCAAGCGCCCCACGTCGGTGAGCTGCGCGCGTAGCGTCTCGTACTCGTTCGCCTTTGCGATAAGTTCCTGGCGCAGACGGTCACGCTCCTCGCGCACTTCGTCAGCGTTCTCAAAAGAGAGCGATGCGGAACCGACCGCTCCCGTGAGCGTGTCGCCGATCGCCCATAGGGGCCGTGCGGCAGAAGTGAGCGCCGCAGGAAATAGGAGACGAAGAACGAGAAGGAGCACGACGACAAGCGCAAGCACGAGCGCTATCGCCCTGCCTCCTTCAAGGAGCCCTCTGCTACCGCTTCGCGAGTATAGCTTCTTCATGCATGAAAATGTCGCTCCAGGCTCTCGGGTCCTCGGTCACGATGCCCGTGCCTCGCACGACGGCCGTCAGAGGCTCGGGCGCCACATGCACCGGGACGCCGAGCATCTTTGCTAGCAGTTCCGGAAGGCCCCGCAGCTGCGCACCTCCGCCAAAGACGGTGACGCCATGCTCGAGCACGTCTGAGAGGAGTTCCGGCGGCGTACGCTCGATGACCTCCTTCATTGCTTCCATCAGGGAGTCGAGCGAGGGCGCGAGTGCCTCTCGCACATGCGAGTCCGTGAGTATGACCTCCCGCGGAAGGCCCGTTGCGAGATCGCGACCGCGGATAGCCTTTTCCATAGGCTCTTCAAGAGGGAGCACGGCGCCGATATCTATCTTCACGTCTTCCGCCGTACGCTCGCCGATCGCGAGCTGGAACTCGCTACGTACATAGTCGATGATGTTCTCGTTGAACCGGTCACCGGCGACCTGTGAGGATTTGGAAGCGACCGTGCCGCCAAGCGCAAGAACGGCGATATCGGTGGTGCCGCCGCCGATATCGAGCACCATGGTCCCTTGGGCAGCCGTTATGGGAAGCTTCGCGCCGATCGCGCCTGCGGTTGGTTCCTCGATGATGTACACCTCGCGCGCACCCGCGTTCACCGCCGCATCGCGCACGGCACGGCTTTCTACGTTCGTGACGCCGGTTGGCACGCCTACCACGACCCGCGGCCCGAACAACCGCGCGCGTCCGCCCGAAGCTTTCGTGATGAGATAGCCGAGCAGCTCTTGGGTCACCTCGAAGTCGGAAATGACGCCGTGCGAGAGAGGGCGCACCGCGCGGATATGCGGGGGCGTCTTGCCGAGCATGACCTTCGCCTCCTTGCCGACCGCGACCACCTGTCCGGTCTTGTCATTGACCGCAACGACCGAGGGCTCGTTCATGACGATGCCCTTGCCACGCACGTACACGAGCGTGTTCGCGGTACCCAGATCGATGCCGATGTCGTTTGAGAACAGGGAGTTCTTGGAGATCCTCTTTGCCATAGCTATTCCTTCGTGCCGAAGAAGTCCTCGCGCGAGACAAGGTCCGTGTTGCCGGTCGCCCGCGAGACGAGCTCGAGCTTTCCGCTCTCCAAGGTCTTCTTGCCGACGATGATCCTCACCGGAATACCGATAAGGTCGGCGTCCGCGAGCTTCTCGCCAGCATGCAGGTCACGGTCGTCATAGAGGACGGGAACGCCCAGCTTCGCGATGTCCTCATAGAGCTTCTCCGCAAACGAAGCGACCTCCTCATTGCCGCCTGCAAGAGATACGAGATGGAACTTGTACGGGGCGACCGTGTGCGGCCACACGAGCCCCTTATCGTCCGCGTGCGTCTCGGCGATGACGCCCATGAGGCGCGTAATGCCGATGCCATAGCAGCCCATGATCGGATACTGGTCGTTGCCCTCGGCGTCCTTGTAGGTGAAGCCGAAGTCCTTGGCGTACTTGGTGCCAAGGTCAAACACGTTCCCCACTTCCGCAGCCTTGGCAGCCTGCATGGTGCCCTTCTCGCACTTCTGGCACGTATCGCCCTCCTTCTGCGTCGCGACCTCCACGTTCACACAGTGCGTGCACTCGGTGCAGTAGAGGATGTCGTCCTCGCCAGCGTCCGTGAGCACCATGAACTCGTAGGAGAGCTTTTCGGTAAAGCTGCCGCCCGAGGCCTCCGTGACGCGCGCGGTAAGCCCGCATAGCGTGAACACCTGGAGGTATATCTCCTTCACCCTCTCGTAGTACTGGTCGAAGTCCTCCTGGCTCGCGTGGAAGGAGTACATGTCCTTCATCGTGAACTCCCTTCCGCGCATGATGCCGGACTTTGCGCGAAGCTCGTCGCGATACTTCTGTCCTATCTGATACACCGCCATAGGCAGGTCCTTATAGGAGACTGCGTACTCCTTCGCGATCGGTGTCACGATCTCCTCCTCGCTCTGGCCGAGCGCATACTCGCGTTCGGTGCGGCTGTTGATCTTGAAGAGGACGTCGATATTGTCCCAGCCTCCGGTCTGCTTCCAAGGCTCAGACGGGTGCAGGGTCGCCATCCGGATCTCCTGTCCACCGACGAAGTTCATCGCCGAGCGGATAATGTTCTCGATATTCTGGAGCGTGCGGTTCCCGAGCGGGAGGTACGAGTACACGCCTGCCATCTCCTTGTGCACGTAGCCGGCTCGGATAAGCAGCTGCGCGTTCCGGGAGGTCTCGTCTGCGGGCGCTTCGCGGCGGGTGCGGGTGAAGAGGGCTGACTGGCGCATGATGAAGACAGTATACGGGGCCTAGGTCGCCCGTGCAAAAGCTAGAGTTTCTGCTTGGCCCAGAGCTCCTGGAACCTGCCGCCCTTGGTCATGAGCTCGGTAAACGAGCCTTTCTCGACGACGCGGCCCCCTTCCATGACGAGGATGGTATCCATCTCCTTGATGGTCGTGAGCCGGTGCGCGATCACGATGGCGGTGACGTCCTTGAAGAAGGCGTGCAGCGAGTCCTGGATCTTCTCCTCAGACTCAAGGTCAAGGTGCGAGGTAGCCTCGTCCAGAAGAAGGAGCTCTGGCTTCTGGTACACCGCGCGCGCTATCCCGAGGCGCTGGCGCTCGCCGCCTGAAAGCTTCACGCCCTTCTCGCCGATCATGGTGTCGACACCCTCCGGAAGCTTTCCGAGGAAATCGACGACGTGCGCGACCTCGAGCGAACGCGTGAGCGCGTCCGGGTCCTCCTCGCCGCGCACGATCATGATGTTGTCCTTCAGCGATAGGTTGAAGACCTCCGTGTCCTGCAGCACTGCGGACACATGGCCGAAGTAATCGGAGCGCTGGATGCTCTTCAAGGGCACGCCATCGAACGCGATGGTGCCGGAGTACTCCTCGCGCTCCTTCAGGAGAAGCTTGAACAGGGTCGACTTCCCCGCTCCTGAGAGTCCCACGATGCCCACCTTCTCCCCGCGCCGTACCGTAAAGGAGACGTCAGAAAGCACCTTGTTATCGCCGTACCCAAACGACACCCCTTCAGCGCGAATCTCCTTCCAGTCCGTGGGCACAGGCACCTTGCCGCGGTCGTCGTCGATGACCACCGGCTCCTCGAGGATGTGCTGCATGCGCGCGATGCTGTACTTGGCGACCGTGAAGTCCTGGATAAGGGAGGAGAGCTCGCTCACGCTCTCCCAGATGCGTCCGAAGTACCCGTTAAAAAGGACGAGCAGGCCGAGCTCGTAGCGGCCCACCATAATGCCCCAGATGATGAACGTGATGATGCCGATGTTGAAGCCGTACCCCCACACGTAGAGGAAGCTGTTGCGGCTCTGGAAGCGACCGATGCGCGTACGTATCCTCCCGAAGAGCTCCTCGGTCGCGCTCGTGATCATGCGCGTAAGCGGCAAGGCGATGCCCATCACCTTCACGCTCCGGATGTTGTTTACCGACTCGAACAATAGCCCCTCAACCACCTCTTCTTGCGCGTTCACCTGATACGTAGCCGCAGCGGCACGCTTGGTGAGCGATACGGAGATGGCGAAGAACGTCACGACGAACGCGAGCAGGAACAGCAGGATGGTGCTATCGATGGTCGAGATGATGATGGTGATGCCGACGAAGTTCACCACGATCTCGATGATGTTATCGATCCATAGGCGCACTACGCGGTCGATGGCGCGATTCGCGTTGTGGATGCGCTTCAGCTTGTTTCCGGAGTTCTCCCGCTCGTGCCAGCGGATATCAAGACGAAAGAGGTGGCGCATGGTCTTCACCGAGGCGTCGAGCGCTGATTGTTCCGCAATCTTGTACCCTTCGTTCTTGGCAAAATAGTGCCCGAGCGCGCGCACTAAAAGCGCGCCCGACCAAAGCACGAGCGTCGTCCACACGGGCGCAAACGACGTGCCCTCCTCGTACGCGGCAAGAAACGTGACGATGGATGCGAGCGCTACGGCTGGATAGAGCCAGATGATGTCGGCGGTCAGGCGCGCGATGGTCGCAAACAGGAAGCGCCACTTGTACGGCGCCACGAGCCGCGCGATATCGCGCAGCATCCTCGAGGTCGTATACGAGATCACGACCGCGTCATTCTCTTGTGGAAGGAAGCGTCCCATCTGGAAGATGGTACCACTACGTTCATGATGCTCGCCTGTGCAGGAGCTATCCGGCGATCTTGAAGATGTCGCTTGCAGTCACGACGATCATGAGGAGTATCAGGAACGCGAACCCGGTCGCGTTCACCCAGTTCTGGAACCTCCTCGAGAGCGGGCGGCGGATGACCGCCTCAATGGCGACGAACAGGAGCCTGCCGCCATCGAGCGCTGGGATGGGCAGGAGGTTGATGAGCGCGAGGTTTATGGAGATGACCGCGGTCAGGGTGAGTAGTTCAGAGAGGCCGGTACCAGCCGCGTCCCCCACCGCCCCTGCGATGCCCACAGGTCCCGATACCTGCGAGAGGTCCGCTGAGAGCGTGAAGATGCTGCCGAAAAATCCGACGAGCCCGATGGCCGTCGCCTTCGTAAGCTCCCAGGTGAGCGTAAGCCCCTCAAGGGGCGCGGCGTGCCAGGGCGTCCGCACGACGCCGACGCTTGCGACCCCTACCCCAAGCACCAGACGCTCGGGATCCTCAAGCGAAAGGCCTGCGCGCGGCGTCGCCGATACGGTGCGCTCCTGCCCGCCGTTCTCGAGTGTAAAGGTGATCGCCTCATCGCTGCCGGAAACGAACGCAGTGAACGCATCGGCATCTGCGCTCATGAAAAGATCGGCGCCAGCGGTCGCGCGCACGATGCGGTCTCCGGGCTTAAAGCCAGCCTCCTCGGCAGGAGAGCCGGGCATGACGCTCGCCACGAGTACGTATGGATCGCTTGCTGTGGACAGCTCCTCAGGATCGAGCGCGCGCGGCGCACCGAGCCCGAGCGTGATAGCAAGAAGCAGCCACGCGAACACCAGGTTCATGAGTATGCCCGCAAGCAGTACGAGCGCCTGGAGGACGCGGGGCTTCCTGAAGAACGCCCGGTGCCCGTCCTTAGGGTCTTCTTGTACCGCGGCCTCGTCCTCTCCGTATATGCGCACGAAGCCGCCAAACGGCAGCCAGTTGAGGGTGTACTCGGTCTCTCCCCTCTTCACTCCCCACGCCTTAGGCGGGTAGCCGATGCCGAATTCGTCGACGCGCATCCCGGAGAGCTTCGCAGCGACGAAGTGCCCGAACTCATGCACGAGGATGAGCGCGACCAGTACGAGGACGAAAATGAGGACCGCGAGCATGCTTAGAGCGTGGTGATCTCCTCCTGCTTCTTCTTGGCGATCGCATCAAGCTGCGCGCTTGCGGCGTCGATGAGCTTCTGCAATTCCTCCTTGAGCCTGAACAGCTCGTCCTTGCTCATGCCGCCTTCCTTCTCCGCAGACTCGAGATCCTTGATCGCGTCGTTCCGATGTCCGCGCAAGGTGACCTTGGCATGCTCCGCCTTCTCGCCTGCAAGCTTAGCCAGCTGCTGCCTGCGCTCCTGGGTTAGCTCGGGGAAGATGATGCGCAGACCCATGTCGTCTACCGCGACCGAGATACCAAGGTCCGCTTCCGTGATGCCCTTCTCGATGGACTTCACGACCGACTTGTCCCAGGGAATGACCCGGAGCGTACGCGCATCTTCTATGGTGATGGAGGCGACGTTCTGTATCGGGGTGCGCGCACCGTATATCTCGGGCTTCACCGTATCGAGCAGGGTCGGGGTCGCGCGCCCCGTACGTACGCCGGAGAGCTCGCGGGTGAGCCACTCCTCATTCTCCTTTAAGCGGTCTTTTAGATTCTGGAAGTCGTATGCCATACGTCATAGTGTACCAAACGCCCCTTCATAATGCGCCGTTCACCCCCATTGTGCTTTGGTATCATGAAGCCATGAAGAAGCTCTGGTTCAAGGCTAAGCGGTACGGATGGGGCTGGACGCCTGCCTCGTGGGAGGGCTGGGCCGTCACCCTCGTGTACGGCGTACTGCTTGCATGGTCCATCGGACGCTTCACCAACTACGTGGTAGAGCACGCGGGGGAACCGTTCTTCTCCATACTCCTTCCTATACTTCTGCATGTGCTATGGGTCTCCTTCCTCATGGGCAGCCTCATGTACATCTGTGTCAGGACCGGAGAGAAGCCCGAGTTTCGCTGGGGCGACTAGGCCTTGCCGAACTTCTTATCCAGCTTCTTGATCGTGTCGTCGCCGTCTTTTGCTACCGCGCGCAGGATCGCGTCGAGCTTCTCCTCCTTGCGGTCGTCGCCCTCCTTTGACTGCGGCGAGCCAAGATACAGGAGGTACGCAAGCCCTGCTACCTGCCAGATGAGCTGCAGGAACTCTGACTGCCAGTTCTCAAGCGTATCGCGCGCCATCTCTATCGTGTAGCTTGCGACCTCAGGCTCCTGCCCGTGCTCCGCCTGCTCTTCGACAAACGCGTACCAGCCAAACAGCCAGTGCCCTACGAGGGAGAAGATGAATAGGAAGAGCGTCACCCACACGAAACCGAACTTGCGCCAGATGGAATGTTTTTTCATATTCCCATCCATACGCCCACGTACCTAAAGCCTGTGTGAACTATTCTGCCGAGCCCTCTACGTACGTGTGCCCGAGAAGATATTCCTTATGCATGAGCGCGAACCCGAGGATAGCCGCAAGCACTATGAGGAGCACGATGGTCGGGACATACCTCGGGAACCTGCGCCCGAACAGGAGCGCGAGAACGACGAGCGCGATGAAGCCGAACAGTACGAAGACGAACGTATCCTTCTGCGGGCTGTCTGGTGACGAGAGGAACTGCTCGACCATCGAGGTGGAGGTGCCGAGCACCTCTCCAGAAGAGAGGAATACGTTTGCGGGAACGCCGCGCGCGTCCCTGCCGCCAGTCTGCGCAAATCCTGCAGGAGCGGGCTTGCCGAAGAATTGCACCACGAACACCGCTTCCCTCCCCTTATAGGTACCGGTCGCGATGCCCACGCCGATCTCAGTGAACTGCGCTTTCAGGATGTTCGCGCGGTGCGTAGGCGAGTTGAGCCATGCGTCCACGACTTCCTCGGACTCATCGAAGTTGACCGCGAGGTTCTCGCCCGCGTACTGGTACTGGTACCCCGCTTCCTTAAACCACTTCCACGGCTGCTCGCCGTCCGGCCCGGTGTGCGAGAAATATTCCTTCTCTGCCATGTCATCGGCCTTCATCTGCGCTCCCTTTCGGAGCGTCTCGCTCTCTGAAAGAGGGAGAAGGTCCTCGCCGGTCCTCGCCTCGTTGGTAAGGAGCGCAACGACTCCCGGCAGCACGCTTGCGAGCCCCGCGTGCTGCTTCAGGAACGCAAACCCGCCAAGAAGTACGAACGCCTCTATAAGTACGGCTACGGAAAGCACGCCGACGATGATCGGCTTGGTGAATCGGTGCCCGGGTCGTAGATGTCCTTTCGTTGGCATACTATTGTTGGCTATTCGTAAGTGCTTCAAGTTCCTTGGTGAGCCGTTCCACCTCCTTCATCAGAAACGCGACGTATGCGTCCTTGGACAAGGTGCCGAGGTTAAGAAGTGCGAGGGTCTTCGGTCCTACATAGCCCACTGCCTCAAGGCCGTTCGCCGTCTGGTATGCAGAGAGCGCCTGCGCGGTTACCGGTCCGTAATATCCGGTCGGCTCAAGCGTGAAGTACCCGAGTTCCTTGAGGAGGAGCTGCAGTTCGCGTACGTCCTCTCCGGTGTCGCCTATGCCAAGGTGTCGCGAGAAATGGTACGCGCTTGCACCGAGCACTTCACCCTCAGGCGAAACCGATGCTTCGTCTTCTGTGCCGAGCACCTCGCCCTCGACAGCGTCTTCTTCTTCATCACGGTCCGCGCGTCTACTACCGCCCCCGCCTCCGGAAGAGGTCGGCGGCGGTGTAGGTGCCGTTACTATCACGGTACGCGTAGCGGTTGCAGTATTGCCTGTCTCGTCCGTTGCGGAGTATGTGAGCGTATACGTGCCGGCGACCGCTGTATCCACTGCACCTGCGGTGCCTACGGTAAAGTCTATGGAAGCGTTGTCCTCCACATAGAAGCCTGGGTCGGCGAACGCTTGGCCGAGCTCTATGCTTAGCGGATTGTCTCCACGAATCGTGATGGTAGGCGCGGTGATATCAGTGACGGTTACCGTGAAGAGCGTTATGGACTCTGATTCGTTCCCTGCGCCGTCTTCGGTATGGCAGGTAACCGCCGTGACGCCGAGCGTGAAGTCCGCGCCAGGCGCTGGAGCGCAGATCGCCGTAAGAGGCCCCATCTGATCATCCGCACCGAGCGGGAGTTCGTACTCAATGGGAGAGCCTTCGGGCCGCTCCGCTTCGAACGAGATATTGGAAAGGATCGTGTGTTCGATCGTCGGGGGCGTGAGGTCTATGGAAACGGTAGCGCCGTCAGTAGGTGCCGTTGCGTTTACGGTGTTCCCTCCGAGGTCGGTCACGGATGCGGCAAGGTCAATGGTCCCTTCCGTATCGGATAGAGAGACTACGTAGGAACCGGTGAAGGAGACCTGTCCGCCCGCGTCAGTCATCGTGACGGGATTGCCATTGATGGAGACCATGGGCGTGACCGCCTCGCTGGTCGTAAGGGTGACGGCTATCATACTGCCCTGCCCCACGTAGGCTGGGTTGGAATGGCTCGAGACGGTCGTCAGAAGAGTTATCACGGGCGGCTCGTCCACCGTCTGCGCGAACGCGGCAAACGGCACGAATGACACCAGTGCGAGCGGGATGAGCAGGCGATACGCCATTAGGCTAATAGTAGCATTTTGGAGACCCCGCCATGGCCTATACTTAAGGCTATGCGCGCGCTCCTACTGGCCCTCCTTCTCCTGCCGCTTGCGGCCCTTGCCGAGGTGCCGGCAGGATTCCCTTCCTCGTCCATATGGTTATCGAAGACCGATCTTGCAGACGGAGAGAGCGTCACCATCTATACGGTCGTCTATAACAGCACCGACGAATCGCTCTCAGGAAGCGTCACCTTCCTTGTAGACGGTACCGCGATCGGCCAGAAGGATGTCTCAGCTGCCCCAGGCACCACCCACATCCTTTCGCATGCCTGGAGCGCTACGGAGGGCGAGCACGCCTTCTCAGCGCGCCTCGCGGGAGACATCGAGGGGCTATCGGAGACCGAAACCGCGACCACCAGCGTCACGGTCGCTCCGAAGCCGCCTCCTCCGGAATCGGTCGTAAAGACGGTCGAGGCCGCAGGCGCCATCCAGGCGGCTATCGCGTCTTCGACGCCGATCGTGCAGAGCGTCGCTTCCACAACCGTCTCTACCGCCGAGTCGATACGCCAGAGCGCCGTCAGCGCCCTTGAGCGCCTCCAGGATACGGACGAGCCTGAGGGCGAGGTGCTCGGTGCAGAGGACGAGTCGGCTTCCCCAGAGGAAAATGCCGCCCGTTCGTTCGATATCGGCGGATGGGTCCATAACGCTTGGCAGGCCCTTATCGGCGCCCTCCTCTTCGTTGCCCGCTCCCCGCTCTGGTTCTATGTAGCGGTTGCGGTCGTCCTATTCGTACTCTTCCAGTTCATGCGCACTGCCATGAGCGACCGGAGGCATAGGGACTAGAAAGAAGGGCTATTCCTGTCCGTCTCTATTCATGAAGGTTCTTCATGAAGCATTCAGGTACCATATATGAAGCTGGTACTAAGCCTTAGGGCCACCCGATTGACCGACTAACTCCAGACCCATGCGTATCCTCATTGTTGAAGACGAAGCGAAGCTTGCTGAAGCGCTCAAGAAGGGCCTCGAACTGAAAGGCTTTACCGTGGACTGGCTTTCTGACAGCGAGAAGGCCCGTACCCGTATCCTCCTATACCGAAACGAGTACGATCTCATTCTCCTTGATCTCATGCTTCCCGGGGTCGATGGTGCGACCATCTGCCGCGACGCGCGTGCCGAGGGCGTCACCACGCCGATCATCATCCTTACCGCTAGGGACGAGACCGAGTACAAGGTCGACCTCCTGAACTCGGGCGCTGACGACTACGTCGCGAAGCCCTTCTCGTTCGATGAGCTCATCGCACGCATAAACGCCGTGCTGCGCCGACCGGAGCAGTCGCTCCCTACCGTGCTGCGCGCCCGCGACATAGAGCTTGACCCCACCAAGCACAGCGTGACCAAAGGGGGAAAGCCGGTTAACCTTACCCTTAAGGAGTTCGCGCTCCTCGAGTACTTCATGAGAAGCCCGGGCGAGGCTATCCCGCGCGAGGCGGTCATGGACCATGTGTGGAGCTTCGACTTCCCCGGCTTCTCCAATGTGCTCGATGTGCACATGAAGAACTTGCGTAAGAAACTAGACGACTATGCAGACGGCGTTCCCCTCTTTGAAACGATTCGCGGCGTGGGCTACCGGCTTAACGGATAGCTACCGCTTCAATCCGTTCGTCCGAGCGACCGTCAACGTTATACTTCTCCAGGTCCTCCTGGTCGCGCTTACCATAGGCGTGTTCGTCTGGGCCATCGGGTACTCGCAGAACCAGACCGTCGATTCGATCAGCACGCACATTGAGCAGGCGGTAGGGGGCGCGACGCCTGAGACGGGCAGCCTTCCCCGCTCCATTGAGGACGTGCGCTCGCGCACGCTCTCGTATGCGTTCATGGGCATTCTCGTGCTCTCCATCGTTTTCGGGTTCTCAATAGCGCGGTTCGCCCTGCGCCCTGCGCGCAATTCTCTCCAGTTCCAAAAGCGGTTCATAGGCAACGTCGCGCACGAGATACGGACGCCCATGGCGATCATCAAGACCAACACAGAGGTCGCACTTATGGACCCCTCGCTTCCAAAGGACGTGCGCGAAACGTTCGAGGAGACCATCGTCGAGCTCGACCGCATGAGCGAGACCATCAATAACCTCCTCACCTTCGACACCCTCGTACGTCCGGGCAATATGAAGGTGACGCCGGTGGACATGTACGTATTGGCGCACTCCGTCGCGCGCCGGCATGAAGAGCTTGCGGAGACTAGGGGCGTATCACTTATCGTGCGCGCCGAGGAAGACATCTGCGTGAACGGCAACGCAACTGCGCTCGAGCAGGTCGTAACGAACCTTGTCAAGAACGCCATCAACTACACCCCCAAGAAAGAAGGCAAGAAGGTCGACCTCTCGGTCGAGACGGACCTTAACGGGCGCGTGGTCGTCACCGTAGCGGACCAGGGTATCGGCATCGCGCAGAAGGATCTCTATCACATATTCGAACCGTTCTATCGTGCCGACACATCTCGTGCGCGAGGCGTTGGCACCGGCTCCTCTGGGCTTGGGCTTGCGATCGTGAATGAGATCGTGCGCCTGCATCACGGCTCCATTTCCATACGAAGCGCTCTTGGCCAGGGTACGACGATACGCGTATCCCTCCCTAAGGCCGCGGCACCTATGCAGCCGGAGGCGGGACCCGAGCGGCCTGGAGATACGAGCGAGGTATCGGTCGATTTCTCAAAGACTGCCTAGGCATACCCGTATTCATCTGCGCTTCAGGAGCATACAAGTAGTGTGTGTTTAACCGACTGGATGTATTGGCGCGGAGGACGGCTGCGCAGGTAGACGACGCACATTATGAGCATAGGTAAAGGCCCATGATGCGACAAAACGAACCCTAGGCCGGGGGAAGCGCTGAGGAGGAGCGCTTCCCCCGGCCGCTTTTCTAATTCTTGAGCCCGTTCCCCTTCTTGAAGAACCAGAGGGTAGCGCCCAAGAGGACGATGATGAGAATGCCCATCACCGAGAAGCTCGTCTGGAGCGACACGTCAGAGACGCCGAGGAATCCGTACCGAAACGCGTTCACCATATAGAGGATCGGGTTGAAGAGCGAGACCTGCTGCCAGAACGGCGGAAGCTGCTCGATGGAGTAGAAGACGCCGCCCAGGTACGTAAGCGGGGTGAGCACGAACGTGGGGATGATGGTCACCGCATCGAACGATTTCGCGAACATGCCGTTGACGAGGCCGCCGAGTGCGAAGAGGATGCTCGTCAGGATAGCGGCTGCGAAGATGATGAATACGTTATGTAAGGCCAGATGCGTGAAGAACAGGGACAAAAGAAGCACCAGGAAACCTACCAGCATGCCGCGCATGACGCCGCCTGACACGAAGCCTGCAACGACGACCCAATTGGGCATCGGCGAGACGAGGATCTCCTCGATGCTTTTCTGGAACTTCGCGAGGAAGAACACGGAGACCGTGTTCATGTATGCGCTCGTGATGATGGTCATCATGACGAGGCCCGGGACGATGAAGGCCATATACGAGAATCCCTCGATGTCCGCGACCTGGCTGCCGATGAACGCGCCGAAGATGACGTAGTAGAGGGTCGTGGTGACCACCGGAGGAAGGAGCGTCTGCGACCAGATGCGGAATAGACGGATCGTCTCTTCGCGCACGATCGTTGTGTAGCCGTAGATGATGGGGGACCTCATGCTTGTACCAGGTTAACGAATACTTCTTCAAGGGAGCCCGAGTTACGCACGTTCGCTATCTGCACCCCTATGGAAGAGAGCTTCCTGAACGAATCGTTCACGGTCTCTCCCGGCTTGAGCGTAAGCTCAAGCGTGTTCTCGTCTATCTTCCTGAGCGGATAGCCCTTCAGGAGCTGCATGTTCGCTTCGGTCAACGGCTCTACCGTATCGAGCTGCATGGTGATGTAGTTGAGCTTCTTCAGAAGCTGCTTCATGCTTCCCTCCTCGATGATCTCGCCCTTGTTTATGATCGCCGCACGCCTGCAGAGCTGCTCGGCTTCCTCAAGGTAATGGGTCGTAAGGATGATGGTCGTCCCTGCTTCGTTCAGCTTCTTGAGGAACTCCCACATACCGCGCCGAAGCTCCACATCCACGCCCGCCGTTGGCTCGTCCAGGAGAAGGAGCTTGGGCTCGTGTATGAGCGCGCGGGCGATCATGAGACGACGCTTCATGCCGCCTGAGAGCGAGCGTGCCGTCTCGTTCCTCTTCTCCCAGAGCCCGAGGTCCTTCAGGATGCCTTCGGCTTTTTGGAGCGCCTCCTTTCTGGGGATGCCGTAGTAGCCTGCCTGATCGACCACGATATCAGTGACCGTCTTAAAAATATTGAAGTTCAGCTCCTGCGGTACTAGCCCGATGAAGGATTTGGCCGTGTCAGGATCCTGGTCTATGGAAACACCGTGCACGAGCACCTCGCCGGAAGACTTGGTGACCAGGTGCGAGATGATGGAGATGAGCGTGGTCTTCCCTGCGCCGTTTGGGCCAAGGAGCGCGTAGAACTCGCCCTCCGGTATCTCAAGCGACACGCCCTTCAGGGCGACCGTACCCTTAGGGTAGGTCTTCTTCACATCCACCACCTTGATTGCAGGAGTATCAGCCATTGCCCGGAGTATACAAAGGAGACATCCAGGGCGCTAGTTGACAGTGCGTTATGCATGGCGTTTGCGCACTAGGCAAGTATGATGTACCGCATGTCGCTTGCGCTCGATCGAAAAGGTGCCGTACGGTTTCTCAGGTACGCGCTTGTTGGAGGCTCCACCTTCCTCTTCGATCTCCTCCTTATATGGGCGATGACTGAGTACCTCGGCATCCCCTACTACATCTCCACGTTCGCCGGGTTCGTCATTGCGGTGTCTATCAACTACTTCCTCTCAAGGCGCTACGTGTTCCGAGGCACCGCCCGCAAAGTGCACCATGGCTATGCGTACTTCCTCCTGGTTGCGATTGGCGGCGCACTCCTCATATCGGGAGCAGTCGCGTTCCTTACCGAGGCATTCTTGATGCACTACCTTATCGCTCGCGTAGCGGTCGCCTGTGTCGTCGGGACACTGAACTACCTGTTCAACCTGCACGTGAACTTCAAGGTCGCAGGACGCCACCACTAGCGCGCTATACTGGCCGCATGCAGGACCTTATCAAGCGACTGAAGGCGCGCCTTGCCGGCGATGTTACGGATGACGCGGGTGAACGCGCTAGGTACAGCCGCGATACGAGCCTCTTCACCCGCACACCGTCCGTGGTGGTGTACCCGAAATCGGCAGCCGACGTGTCAGCGCTCGTTGAGGAGGTGGCGCATGCGAAGGAACAGGGCGAGGACGTATCCGTCACCGCGCGCTCCGCAGGCACCGATATGTCAGGAGGTCCGCTCACACGCTCGATAGTCGCCGTATTCACAAAGTACCTGAACAAGGTGCACGAGGTCGGAGACGGGTACGCCGTCGTAGAGCCCGGCACCTACTACCGCGACTTCGAGAAGGAGACCCTGAAGAAGAACCTTATCCTCCCCTCCTACCCCGCATCCCGTTCGATCGCGGCGCTTGGCGGCATCATCAATAACGACTCGGGCGGAGAGCGGACGCTCGAGTATGGGAAGACACGCGACTACGTGCTCGAGCTTGAGGTCGTACTGTCTGACGGAAGCCAAGCCACCTTCCAGAAGCTCTCTCGAGAGGAGTTTGAGGAAAAGAAGAAGCTCGATACGCTCGAGGGCCAGATATACCGGGAGATGCACGCGCTCATCCTTAAGAACCATGACCACATCATGGCTGCGAGACCGAAGGTATCCAAGAACTCCGCAGGGTATGCACTCTGGGAAGTGCTGAACGAGGACGGGAGCTTCGACCTCACGAAGCTCATCGTGGGCGCACAAGGGACGCTCGCGCTCGTGACGAAGGCGAAGCTGCGGCTTGTGAAGCCGCAGCCCTTCCGTTCCATGACGGTGGTATTCCTGAAGGATGTACAGGACCTGCCTGAGATAGTGCGCCGGGTGCTTGCTCGCAATCCCGAATCCTTCGAGTCGTACGACGACCACACCTTCAAGCTTGCCGTCCAGTTCCTGCCGCAGATGCTCTCCCAGATGGGCGTGCTGCGCGCTCTGCGTCTCGGCCTCTCCTTCATGCCGGAGATGCTGATGCTCCTTAGGGGCGGCATTCCAAAGCTCGTACTCATGGCGGAGTTCTCCGAGGACACGCACGAGATAGCCGTCGCGCGCGCCAAGGAAGCCGCTGCCGACCTCAAGGAGTTCGGCCTCCCAACCAAGGTGCTTCTGAACGAATCGGCGAGCGAGAAGTACTGGATCGTCAGGCGCGAGAGCTTCTCGCTACTCAGGAAGAACCTTGCCGGGTACTACGCCTCCCCGTTCATCGACGACTTCGTTGTGCCACCTGATTGCTATCCGGAATTCCTTCCCCGCCTCTACGCCATTCTCGACGAGTACAAGCTCATCGACACCATCGCGGGCCACATCGGCAATGGAAACTTCCACATCATCCCGCTGATGGACCTTAACAAGCCCGAATCGAAGAAGATAATCATCGAGCTCTCGCATCGCGTGTACGACCTCGTGATGGAGTACGGAGGGACCACGACCGGCGAGCATAACGATGGCATCATACGCACTCCGTACCTGCCAAAGCTGTTCGGAAGCGAGGTGATGGCCCTCTTCGAGCAGACGAAGCGGATCTTCGATCCTCTGAACATATTCAACCCTGGCAAGAAGGTCGGCGGTACGTTCGCCGATATCGAGCGAGACCTCATCACCAAAAGCTAAAGGGCCGCCGCGTTTCCGCGTCGGCCCCTGCGCCTTCGTAGCGCTCGCTATTCCTTGGCCATACGCTTTGTTCTGTGCGCGGCGGATTCGGCGATCTTCCGGAACAGGAGCTCGCGCATGTGCTGCGGGATGCTCTCGGTCGCGAGGTCCTCGGACTTGAGCGTACCGCTCTGGATCTTCTTCAGCATCGCCTTGGCGATATTGCTGCAGAAGTCGGCGACTTCCTGTTCGTCCTCGGCGGTGACCTGGACCAGGTCGTTCGGGGATTTGCCGGTCTTGCTGACCATCGGGTATAGCCTTTCGTATGAACTGGGTGCTGACCAACGTCAGCGATGGCTTAGTTATACCATAAAAACCGGCGGTTTCAAACTGCTGCAATTTATCCCCGCCTACCCCCACGACGCCTTGAGTATTTGCCGAGTTTGTAGCATAGTATGGATACCTCGCAGGTCCCCCTCCTCGTGCGGCCCTTTGAAAGTCGTCCAAGTCAGGAATCAGCGGGTGTTATCAAGTTCACGACAGCCAAATGTCCACAAACAAGCTCTACGTCGGCGGTATCCCGTACCGCACGACCGAAGACGAGCTCCGCACCGCCTTTGAGGAGGCAGGTACGGTTACCTCCGTCAGCATTATCAGCGACCGTATGACCGGCCGTTCCCGCGGTTTCGGTTTCGTCGAAATGGCAGATGAGGCTCAGGCCCAAGCTGCTGTCGACCGTTGGGACGGCAAGGATTTCGATGGGCGCATGCTCTCGGTTTCCTTCGCACGCCCGCAGGGCGATCGCCCTGCACGCGATAATAATCGCGGCGGTGGCTTCGGCGGCAACCGTGGTGGCGGCTTCGGCGGCGATCGCGGTGGCTTCGGCGGCGGATACTAATTCCCCACCCGACTGGAAAAACGCCCCGGCAATGCCGGGGCGTTTTTCTTTACCCTATGCGCACGTATTGGGCGGCGTCTCTCCCTTGCGCGCGGATACGTCGAGCTTCTTCCCTTCTGCCATCCAGCCGATCCAGTTCGCGAAGATCTGCACGAAGGACGCGAGCGAGGCTAGCGCAAGAATCAGGATCACGGGCCAGGCAAGCGGCGTCGCATACGCGAAGAACACGACGAGCAGGCTGAACCAGAGCCCGGTGCACCACGGGCAGTTAAGGAGCGCGCCCATGGTACCGAGGAAGGAATCCTTAGGCGCGTTGCGGAACCAGCCGCGGACAAAGTCAGTGATGTGATCGTACGTAAAGAGGCGCACGAGCCTGAAGATGGCGAGTGCCATCAGGAGGAAGTTGCCGAACGAGATGCCGAGCGAGATCTTCCCGGTCGCAAGGAGCCAGGAGGATGCGATGAGCACGAGGACCGCGAAGAAGAGCGAGAAGATGAAGTTCCAGAAGTGTATGCGCATACGTATGTGTGGTGTGCTATACATCGTACACCATGGACGTACCTGAAGAGGATGTGCGCTCGCTCATACGGGACAAGTACGACGGCAAGGATGCGGACCTGGCCGGCGATATCGCACGCCTTGCCGCCGGTGAGCCGTTGGCGTACGTCATCGGCTGGGTACCCTTCTACGGACTGCGCATAGACCTCGACACCCGTCCTCTTATCCCACGCCCCGAGACGGAATACTGGACCGAGAAGCTCATAGCGCATCTGCGGCAGCGCTTTGGTGACACGTCGTTCACGCTCCTAGACCTGTGCGCAGGCTCGGGTGCCATAGGGCTCGCGGTCCTTAAGGAATTGCCGAATGCGCACGTCACATTCGTTGAGCTTGATTCTGCACATGCGTCTCTCATTGGGAACAACATCACCCTAAACGGGTTGGACTCGGCACGTGCGGACATTCGCTCAGGAGACCTCTTCGCGCCTGTAGCCGGTATGCAATTCGATGTCATCGCGACGAACCCGCCGTACGTACCAACCCTACGTACGCTTCCAGAGAGCGTCGGCGCGCATGAGCCCCATGGTGCGCTCTTTTCAGGGCCCGACGGCCTTTCGCTTATACGCCGTATCGCAACTGAAGCCAGGAATCACCTAACCGAAGGAGGCGAAGTATGGCTTGAGTGCGACATCTCGCACGTAACGGAGGCGGGAACACTGATGCGCGCAGACGGCGCCACAAGATGCGCTATCAACGAGGACCAGTATGGCAGGCCCCGTACCGTAGTGTCATACTATCCGTAATGGATGACGTCCTCCCCGAAGAGAAGCGCATGGGTGTCGAGATGCCGTTCATGCCCGAGATAACGAGCGCTTACGACCTTGCGTCGATCGTGTTCACGCTCGCCTTCATCCTATGGGCGCTCTTCACCATCATTTCCGTGTACCACTGGATGCGCTACGGACGGAACTCATGGATCGCTGCTCCTGCCATCGCGCTTCATCTGTTCGTATCGGCAGCACTGATGCTGTTTGCTACGTCAGGTTTCAAATAGCCTATGAGCCTCGAATTCAGACTAGATGCGGGCGAGCATGTGAAGAGAGCGGTCAGGAAGCACTGGTTCGTGCTTATCCTTGAACTCCTGCCGTTCGCGTTCATCGCTATCGTGCCGCTCCTTATCCCGGCGCTTCTCGACTTCGTCGCAGGAGAATCAGGTACCGCGGTGCGCATTCTCGAGATGCTCACCTTCGAGAACGGATGGGTGCGCCTGTTTATGGGACTGTGGTGGCTCATCCTCTGGATCGCTGCGTTCAGCACCTTCACCAGCTACTACCTTAACGAGTGGATCATCACCTCCCGCCGCATCGTGGAGATAACGCAGCATGGGTTCTTCAGCCGCGAGGTCTCAAGCGCGCTCTTAAACCATGTGCAGGACGTCACCACCGACGTGCACGGTCTCTTCCCTACGCTGCTTGGGTACGGCGTCCTCACCGTGCAGAGCGCAGGCACGAACGAGTATTTCCATATGCATGGCGTTCCCCATCCCCAGGAGCTGCGCGACATCATCATGCATGAGATATCGGCATTACACCCGACCCGTACCGACATGAAGCTATAGACAACGAGGCCCGCGCTTTCGCGCGGGCCTTTTATGGCACGTCAGTGCACCGCCTAGGCGGGCATGAGCTCGCCGGCGCCGATGTCCGCCGCGACGGCGGCCGGAATCGACTCGATCGTGAAGACGACGTCGGTCTCGAAGTCGTTGAGGAACACGTACTGACCTTCGATCTCAGGGCCGACGACGGTGTCGTAGGCCCTGTCGCCAATGACCTTCCGCTCCAGAGTTCCGGTGACCACGGTCGAGACCGTGGGCTGGTCGCTGGGGCTCGGCAGCATGCCCGAGATGATGACCTTCGAGCCGTGCGGCACGCAGACCGCGCAGTCGGGCTTAGCCGGATCGACGAGGGCGATGGAATTGAATTCGCCGATCTGTTGGGTGACCAGCTGGTCGCCCACGACCGCAGGACGGTTCGGCACGTCCTCTAGACTGTACTCGCACATAGGAAAGACCCTCCATAACCGGACCATTCCGGCATACCAGCGACCTTAGCACTGCCCAAGGAAATGGCAATGGAAGGCCCTAGGGAAAACCCGCCAATCCTTGGTACACTCATAGGGATGAACGAGCCGCTTTCCACCGACCCGTACAAAGGCGTGAAGGACTTTTATCCTTCCGATTGGGCCCAATTCACTGCTGTACTGGAGGCGCAGCGCAGAGTGCTGAGGGCCTGGGGGTACGAGGAGTACCAGGCTTCCCCACTGGAGCCTGCGGAACTCTATGAGAAGAAGACGAGCGAAGAGATAGTGTCCGAGCAGACCTACACCTTCGAAGACCGCGGAGGGCGCCGCGTGACGCTCCGCCCTGAGATGACGCCGACGCTTGCTCGCATGGTCGCGGGCAAGCGCCGCGAGCTTCCGCTTCCTTTGCGCTGGTTCTCAATCGGCAACCGCTTCCGCTACGAGCGTCCCCAGCGAGGCCGCACGCGCGAGTTCTACCAGACCGATGTAGACCTTATCGGGCTTTCCGAAGGTGAGGCCGATCTAGAGGTCGTGATGCTGGCCGACCAGATCATGAAGTCCTTCGGCGCTTCAGACGACCAGTACGTAGTGCGCGTCAACTCGCGCGCGCTACTTACGAAGGCGTGCGAAGCGTCCGGCCTCTCACCTGAATCCATGAAGTCGTACCTGCGACTCCTTGATAAGAGGGATAAGATCGCGCCCGAAGCGTTCGCAACGAGTCTGCGGGAGATTAGCGAGACCGATCCGCTCACGCTTATCGAAGCGGATGACGCGCGTGTACACGCTGAGAAGGAAGCGATCACATCACTCATCGCTGAACTCCAGGCGCGAGGCGTTAAAAGCGCCGTCTTCGACCCGACGCTCACGCGCGGCTTCGATTACTACACCGGCCTCACGTTCGAGATCTTCGACATAAGCCCTGAGAACCCACGCGCCATACTTGGCGGCGGCAGGTACGACCGCCTGCTCGCGCTCTTTGGGGGCGATCCTATCCCTGCGGTCGGTTTCGCGATTGGCGCGACCACGCTCACAGATTTCCTTGATATACATGGCCTTCTTCCGACTGCCGTGCCAGCAACGCAGATATACCTTGGTACACCAAGCCATGAGGATAGGGCTTCAGCGGCAGAGTTCGCCCAGGCACTCCGGCTCGAAGGGATGCGCGTGTTCGTGAACCTCACCGAGCGGTCGCTCGGCGACCAGGTGAAGGACGCGGTCCGCCGTGGCGCGCCCTACTTCATCGCCTATGGCTCAGAGGAGGCTGCGACCGGACGCATCCGAATCAAAGCGCTTTCTACGGGCGAAGAGAACGAGCTTCTAGCAGCTGATGTCGCCGAGTACGTTTCCGCCCGTTAGCCATGCGTCAGATAACGTTTGATATTGAGACTGCGAATGTTCTTCCCTCGTTCCAGCGGGGCGACATGACACAACTCGAGCTCGCGCTTGTGGGCGTGCATGATTCAGAGACGGGCGAATATACGTCGTACGTAAAGGAAGAACTCCCCCAGCTCTGGCCCATCATCGAGCGCGCTGACATACTTATCGGATACAACTCCGACAGCTTCGATATCCCGCTTCTGAACCGTTACTACCCGGGCGACCTTACCAAGATCCGCTCCATCGACCTCATGGTCGAGGTGCAGAAGGTGCTCGGCAGGCGCTTGAGGCTTCAGTCGCTTGCGCAGGCTACGCTCGGCCGCGGCAAGGGCGGCGACGGGCTCCAGTCGGTGGAGTGGTGGCAGCAGGGGCTCGTGGAGAAGGTCAGGGAGTACTGCATCGAGGATGTGCGCATCACCCGCGAGCTCTTTGATCACGCGCTCAAGCACGGGTCCCTGAAGTACATGGACTTCAAGACCAAGCGCGAGGTGAAGCTCGATACGAGTTCCTGGAACGCTCCCCCCGAGCCCGTTTCGCTTACGCACACGCTCCCGTTCTAGCGACACCTGCGTGCTACCATACCTGCATGGATACGAATAAGTCCTCATGGGTACTTCCGGGCGCGATCATCCTTGCTGGCGTCATCCTCTCCATTACCATCTTCGTGCTCAGGGACGCTCAGGTCTTCGGCGTCACCCGCGGCGACGTGAACACTATGCGTCCGGTAAGCCCTGACGAGCACATACTCGGCAACCCGCAGGCACCTGTCGTGATCATCGAGTACGCCGATATGGACTCCTCTGCTGCGAAGGAGTTCCGTCGAACGCTCGCACAAGTCATGGCCGATTATGGAGCGAGCGGCCGTATAGCGTGGGTGTACCGCCACTTCCCGCTCGTGAACCAGTACCCTAACTCGGGCCGGCACGCAGAAGCTTCCGAGTGCGTCGCATCCCTCGGCAATGATGAGGCCTTCTGGAAGTTCATGGACCTGCTGCAGGCCGCTGCTCCTGATGTGGAGACCTTCGACCCTGAGGACTACGATACGCTCGTCCCGCAACTTGGCATCCGTGTAGACGAGTTCAACGAGTGTCTCGCTGAGGGCCGGTTCGAAGATAAGGTCGCGCTCGATTTCGAGGACGCGCTCCAGGCAGGCGCCATCGCCTCCCCATTCAGCATCATACTCATCGAAGGCAGGGATCCGATTACGGTAAAGGGCGCCGTTCCGTACGGCACTCTCACCCGCATCATCGATAGCGCGAACTAGCTAAAGAGGCGGAGCACGTCGTCATACGTCGTCGGCTCTCCCTTGCGCCAGTTACCGCTTATCAGTTCCTCGATGACCGTATCAAGAAGGGATAGGAACTCCCTCCTTGTCTCCTCGGTCAGCGGCACCTCGTGCTCAACGACGCTGTCCGCATTCACCTGGATGATCTTCGCCTCCTGCGGGGAAAGCCCGCTCTGGCGCAGCAGCAGGTCATAGAACGCGAGCTGATGCCGGTACTCTTCGTCGTGCGCACGGATGCTAGACGAGGTCTTGAAGTCGACGATGCATTCGCCCCCCACCCCGCTAAAAACCGCGTCTACCTTTCCCTTAAGCAGTACTTCGCATCCGGACACGGTCCGCTTATGCGTGTAGGTCTTTTCAATAGCAATCGGCTCCCTGCCGCGTGTATGGTCTGCGATATACGTGCGCAGCCGCTCGCGGGCGTTGTACATGAGCCCATCGAACGCCGTATTCCTCGGGAGGAGTGAGTTCCTCAAAGAGCGCTCGAGTGCGCCGTGCGCGATAGCCTCGTCTCCTTGCTTAAGGAACGCAGCGATGCCCTCATGTACCGCATTTCCGATCGTGATAGCAGGCGTTTCCGGCTCCTTCAGCCTGAGGACACGCTTGGCGAAGAAGCATGCGGGAGATTCGAGGTATTCCTTAAGCGCTGACGGCGAAAGCCCCTCTTCGGTGAGGTAGGTCCTGGTCAGCGTGCACACGAGCTCGGTCGCGGTCCGAGTGTCATGCAAAAGCGGCAGCGGCTCGTATGAGACCGGCACCAGGGGAAGACCTTCCGGTATGAGGAGCGACGGCGCGCGTTCCTTGCCATCGCCGGTCTCCTTCGCATAGGAGAGGACCACGGCATCCTTCGCGCGCGTGAGCGCTACATAGAACTGACGTATGACGTCGTCGATCGTGCGCGACATGTCTACAGGAGACGGAATGAGCGCCGCCTTGCCACCCTTCTCCCATTCGTTCTGGGTGAGCCCGATGATGTACACACGGGAGAACTCCATGCCCTTCGCCTTGTGCGCCGTTATCACCGTCACCTCCCCTTCTCGCTGCAGTATGGAGGACTTCACGCCCGAGAGGCCGTGCTCGTCGGCCTTGGTAAGCGCGTCGACTATCTGGGCGAAGCTTGCGGTGCGGTCGCGGGCGACCATCTCCTCGATATGCATGGTGAGCTTACGTAGGAGCGCGAGATCGTCCGTAAGGTGCTCTTTATGAGAAAGCGCGTACCCGCGCATGCCGGTCTCCTCGATGAGCCTGGAAAAGAGCTCCAGTGGCGGAAGGGAGAGAGCGATTTCCTGGAGCGTGCTAATCGTACGTGCGGTATCCGGATACTGCTTCATAAGCGCATCCCAGAGCTCGTGGTCCCGGGTCCGCAAGAGAAGCGAGGCACGCTCTGCGATAGGCATATCCCACCACGCGCCAAGAAGGGCCTCTCTCAGGCTTGCCGTATCGAGCGGCTGCGCGACGGCACGCATGAGCGCGAGCAAGGAGCGGAGGAGCGGTCGGGAAGAGAGCGAAAGGTCGCCCGCACGAAGGGTGGGTATGCCGCGGGCCCTCAGGTGCTCTGCGGCGAGGTTTGCGGTCGCGTTACGGCTCGCTATAACGGCTATCTCGTGCGGGGGCGTGCCGCTCTCGATGGCTTCCTCGATGATCGAGGCGATCTGGTCGCGCTCAGCAAGAGGATCAGGCGCTTCCAGAAGCTCGATGCTCGCTTCCCCACCCCTGGTTGAGCGCAGCGCTACAGGCACGTTGCCATTTGCAAGATGCGCTTCAGCAAGCGCGTGTGCGCGATCAAGGATGCCTTGGTACGAGCGGAAGCTCTCTGTAAGGGGTATGACCGCGGCTCTCGGGTAGCGCTCTACGAACTCGGCGAAGTGGGTAGCGTCAGCGCCTTGGAACCGGAAGATCGCCTGCTTCTCGTCCCCCACCACGAACAGGTTCGGATGCTCGTCGTACGCAAGGGCATCAAGAAGCGCGTGCTGGAGCGCATTGGCATCCTGGTGCTCGTCAGCGAGCACGTACTGGAAACTCTCCTGCAACTCTGCATGTAGCGCCTCATCGCCAATAAGCGCGTCGACAACCCCGCGTAGCACATCTCCGAAATCGTACACGCTCCGTGCGTCCTTAAGCGCCTCGTACGCCTCTATGACGCGCGCTGCCTCGTGCGCCTTCTCAAGGCGTTCAAGCTTCTTCCTGCCTTCGGGCTTGAGGTCGCCCTTTGACCAGTTCTTCCCGTCCCGCTGGTACCGCAGCTCTTCGTCCGCTTCGATACGCGCCGCTTCTTCCTTGGCCCACGCGTGGTACGCCTCAAGCGAGATGCGTTCGCGTACAAGATCCTTCTGAAGCGAGGAGAGGTCAAAGAGGTAGTGGAATGGGGACTTAGGGGTCCTCAGGTGCGTAAGCTCGGCCGTTTCGAGCACCTCCCGCCACAAAAGCGCATTCTCGACGTCTCCCATGAGCCGCTTCCCCGCCAGATGCGGGAACGAGTCCTCATGGGTCGAGAGCACGTATTCGGCAAAGCCATGGAACGTGAATATGAATACCTCGCGTGCTGCGGCCTCGCCTATGAGGCCTATGAGCCTGCGCCGTACCGTGCGAGCAGCCGAATCGGTGAACGTGAGTACGAGTATGTTGGCCGGTGTGGCCTGGGTCTTCAGGAGTATGTTCGCGATGCGCAGCGTAAGGACGTGCGTCTTTCCGGTACCGGGTCCTGCGATAACGAGAACCGGCCCCTCTACCGTATCTACCGCTTCCTTCTGGGCCTTCGTGAGCCCTTCGTATGCTTTGGAGAACGCCTCGCTTGTCGCCATGTCCTTAGTGTACCTGATGTGCCGGTATGGCATACTGGCATGGGAACTCCTGGAGAATAAGAAGCAATATCCTCACCAGGAGGGCGACCAAGAGAGGCAGGTGCGGAAGCGAGCGAAAAGAAGCTTCACCAGAGCACGTACGCCAAGGACGGTATGGAGTGCGTTGTATGCCGGTATCGAACGATGAGGTACGGAAAATCCTGACTTGTGGCGTTCGCCCTATGACTGCAGTTGGCCACCCGGAAACGGGGGCCTTCTTTTTATACGGAAAAGCGCCCGGCTGGTCTGAAGACCTGCCGGGCGCTTTCCTACAACGTCGCACCGTCACTGCTGCAGGAAGATCGAGCTCCCGCCGCTGGTGCGCTGGTACCAGGCCAGGTAGGCCTCGCAGACGCCGGACGCCTGGGTGTACTGATCCAGGGCGATCCGGTACCGACGCTCGTCGTCGGTCTCGGGTTCGGCGTCGTACCGGTTGCGGTAGCGGTGGAAGACGCCGCCGCCACGGTAGTTGAAGCCGTGCTCCGAGTTTATGCGCTGGCGTTCGCGGGCCCGTTCGGGCTCGCGAAGGCCGGTGCAGCCCCGGTACTGCTCCTCGATCTGGTCGAGAAGGACGAGTGTCGATTGCGGCCCATACTCGGCCGTCACCTCCACGTACCAGCGAGCTCCCGAGCGGCAGCCGCGCGCGTTCACGATGAACGTGCACATCTGCGGCGGCAGCCCTTGGGGGATCGAACCGGCGGCGTACTGCGCCACCGGTTGGACCTGCACGGCCCTGGACCACGGGGTCCACATCTGGCCGTGCTCGTCCACCGGGAACCGGCAGACTTCGCGGCGGCCATCGTCTGCGACACCCCACTGGCCGGCGTAGGTGCGGCACTCTTCGTAGGTGAAGCGGACGTGCGGATCGTAGGTCCAGCGCACCGTCTCTTGGACGGGTTGCGGGACCGAGCGGGCCTGGACCGGGGCTCCGTAGCGGGCGTCGAACTCGCTCGGGGACATCAGGTCCTGAGCGTTGACGTTGTAGGGGATGGAAAGACCGAGGGCGGCCACGAGGGCCAGCACGAGCTTTTTCATGGCAAATCTCCTTCCGATTGCCTGCGTTGTGGAGAAGCCACTTGGGCTTGCTATCTAGTATGATACCTCAAACAATAGGTATTGTCAAGTATAGCATTAGCCGAGCGAGAAGCGTGCCAGTTCCCTCTTACAGGCGCGCCACTCGGGTATGGACCGCTCGACGAGCGCCCAGAAGCGCGGCGAGTGGTTATGTTCTTTAAGATGACAGAGCTCATGGACGAGCAAGTAGTCCTGCAGCCTGGGAGGCAGGAACGCTATGCGGTAATTAAACGAAAGGTTCCCGGACGCCGAGCAGCTCCCCCACCGTGTCTTCTGGTCGCGTATGGAAATCTGCCCGTACGAAAATCCATACGCTCTATTGAGCTCAGGAAGACGGCTACGGACCAAGGACCGCGCGGCTTCCCTGGCGCTTGTATATGCCCTTGAGTTCCTGCGCGGACGCGGTAGCGACTCTTGGAGAGGGGTGCCTTTGAACTTCGCCAGCTGCCTCCCTATCCAGGGCGTACAGCGCGCGACGAATGCTTCGGTGCGGGCCATGGAAGCGCGAAGGGGCTTCGTGATGACGACACGGCAGTCAGGATACACAGTGGCGCGAAATGCGCGTGCGCGTATCGACTCCCGTATCTCGTACTCAGGCATCGCTCGATGATACACGAGAAAGGCCCCTCTCGGGGCCATGTCTCTAGTAGCTCTTGAGGCGACGGGACTTCTCGTGGGTACGGATTTTCTCGAGCGCCTTGGCTTCGATCTGGCGAATGCGCTCGCGGGTGACGCCGAACTCCTTGCCGACCTCCTCGAGCGTGTGATACACGCCGTCCAGGAGTCCGTGGCGCATCTCAAGAATCTTGCGCTCCTTCGGGGAGAGGTCGTCGAGGATGTCGCGGACCTGCTCGGTGAGGATGCGCTCAGAGGATTCCTGTATCGGGGACGGGATCTTATCGTCTGCGATGAAGTCGCCGAGCGTGGACTTCTCATCATCGTCGGATCCGATCGGGTTCTCAAGGGAGAGGGTGTCCTGATTGATCTTCTCGATCTGGTAGATCTTCTCCACCTCGACACCCATCTCTACCGCGATCTCCTCAGGCTGCGCGTCCCGGCCAAGGGCTTGGGAAAGGCGGCGTGAGACCTGCTTGTACTTGGCGATGGTCTCCACCATATGCACCGGGATGCGGATGGTGCGGGACTGGTCCGCAAGCGCGCGGGTAATCGCCTGGCGGATCCACCAGGTCGCGTAGGTCGAGAACTTGAAGCCCTTGTTCCAGTCGAACTTGTCGACGGCCTTGAAGAGGCCGAGGTTGCCCTCCTGGATGAGATCAAGAAGCGTTAGATCCGGAGAACGGCCTACGTACTTCTTTGCGATAGAGACCACGAGGCGTAGGTTGCTACGTGCGAGTATGTTCCGCGCCTCGTCATCCCCCGCCTCGATACGCTTGGCGAGCTCGCGCTCCTCCGCTGCAGTCAACAGCGGGTACTGTCCGATCTCGCGGAGGTATATCTGGATGGAATCGTATCCCGAGGAGTCGCGTCCCTTGATGTTGCGGTTGGCAAGATACTCGTCGGCGTTATCCTCGAGCATGCCGCCCTCGAGGATGTCGATGCCCGCGATGGTGAAGCGCTCGTAGAGCTCATCGAGGAACATGACGTCGTCCTCCACGTGCGGGAACTCCTTGAGGATCTCGCTATAGGTGATGTAGCCGCGCTCCTTTCCCTTCTGTATGAGAAGCTCCGCCTTGTCTGCCTTATCCGCCTTCGCTTTTGCCTTGGCGCCCTTTGCGGCGGTGCGCACGACCGCCATCGCGCGGACATTCTTCGCCGCCTTCTTCGCAGCGACCTTCTTCACCGGCTTCTTGGCAACTTTCTTTACCACTTTCTTAGCTGACGTCTTCTTGGCCGCCTTCTTAACAACAGCCTTCTTCACCGGCTTCTTTGCGGCTGCTTTCTTCTTAGTAACAGGCTTTGTAGCCTTCGTAGGCTTTTTCTTTGTGGTAGGCATGGGAAATGTGTGAAGGGGGTCTAAAGGGATGCGAGGCTGATTGAGAGTTCTTTGCAGGTCTTGGTCAGTTCTGCTATCTCATCCGCGTTCTTTGCGGCCTCGGCGAGCCTGAGCCGCATCGTTGCGTCATTAAGCCGCTCAGTGAGCACGTCGCGCTCGAACGCGCGTAAAAGGTCATCTGCATCTGTCTCTCGTGGCGACTCCCCGAAGGCGAGTCCGGCCTCAAAAAGGGCGCGTTCGGGAGGGGCCTCCTCCGGTAACGCTGCTCCAGTAATACGACTATACTCGTTCGTCAAGCGTTTCGCAATGGCAAGATCAGGGTAACTCTGAACGACTGCATGAACGAGTGTGGCGCGCTGCTCTCTAGGCGTCATAGGTGTAGACGGCTGAAAAGCCGGTTTCTGAACCGTCGGTGAGGACGCCTTCCGATCACCCTTAGGAAGCCCTGCACGAACGGCGTCAGGGGTAGTGCCAAGCGCGCGGGAGATGACCCCCACGAAATGTTCCCGCTCTAGGGCGCTTGGAATAGCCGCGACTAAAGGTAGGATCGTGCGTTCGACCGCGATCACGAGCTTATGCGAATCTGGCTCCGTAGCAGCGAGGACCGAGAGGAAGAATTCCACGATCGATTCCGCATCCTTTACGAGCTTCGTGAACTCCTTCGGGTCTTCGTTGGCGATATCCGCGGGATCTTTTCCAAGAGGTAGGCGCACCGCCTTCACCCGCATGCCGGCAGAGAGTGCGGCATGCGCGCTCTTGGCGCTCGCAGCAAGCCCTGCCCTGTCGGCGTCCAGAGCGAGCATGAGGTTATCAGCGTACCGCTTGATGAGCGAGATATGGCGGTCGGTGAGCGCAGTGCCCGAAAGCGCGATGGTATTCGTAAAGCCTATCTGATGGAGCAGGATGAGGTCGAACTGCCCCTCAACGAGAATCGCAAAGCCGCGCTGGCGTATAGCGTCCTTGGCCTTATCCATACCAAAGAGGATCTCAGATTTCTTATACAGGTCGGTCTCGGGCGAGTTCAGGTATTTCGCCTGGTCGTTTGGATCGAGCGAGCGGCCGGTAAAAGCAACCGTACGTCCTGCGATATCCTTTATCGGAAACATGAGGCGGTTCCTGAACCGGTCGTAGAAGGTGCCGCGCTTCTCGTCCGCCTCTTTGATGAGACCCGCTGCCTCCATCTCCTTAGTGCTGAACCCTGCTGTAGTCAGCTCCTCAAGGAGCGTACGCCATGCGTCAGGGGCGTATCCGAGATTCCAGTCCTTGATGGTCTCCTCGGTGAGTCCTCGCTTCCTGGCATATTCATAGGCAGCGCCCTTCGGATCGAGGTGACTAGCATACTTCTGCTCCGCACGCGCCATCGCTTCGCGCAGCCGGTCCAGCTTTCCCTTGTCACCTCCCCCGCCCTGGGCATACACGAGCTCAACACCCGCCTTCTCAGCGAGAATCTTCAAGGCTCCCTTGAAGTCGACGCCTTCCATCTTCTCGATGAAGGTGAAGATGTCACCGCCCTGGCTCGTGGAGAAGCAGTAATAGGAATTGCGCTCCGGGTTTACGAAGAACGAAGGGGTCTTCTCTTTGGTGAACGGCGAAAGGCCCTTCAGGTACCGTCCTGACTTCGTAAGCTTCACGTACGGCGCTACGACGTCAGTGATGGAGAGCTTATCCTTGACCTGCTGGACCGTGTCGGACATACGCTAGAAGGGTTCGGTAAAATCCTCAGGATTGAAAATATTCGAGAGATGCTTCACCTGGCCACAAAGGTTCATGTCCCGTAGCTCATCCCGGGAGAAGAATTTGAGTTCCGCACATTCGTCGGTAGGCGTGAATACCAAGTCCTGTAGCTCGATACGATATGCGACAACGAAGGAATAGAACCATTCCATCTTCCGCTTATTCTCGTACCGGTGTGGCCACACGTACATCGGACGCGTGGCCATCCTCGTCACCTTCAGACCCATCTCCTCCTCGACCTCGCGCTCGAATCCGAGCCGAATATCCTCACCAAAATCGAGACCCCCGCCGGGAAGCTCCCACTTCCCGCTTAGCGCATCGGATTCCCGGATCATAAGCAGTTTACCGTCCCGGACGCACAGGCCCTTGATAGTCACTCTATGGAATGCGGGCGGGAAATGTGGTGACTGCTCCATAGGGGAAGTGTACCAGAAATAGCACAAGGCCCGCTTTCGCGGGCCTTGTGCTACAAACTCTGGACTACACTACTTCGGCCATCTGGCGCTCAAGCTCTTCCTCCATCTGGCGGCGCGCCTCTGCGCGCTGCTGCTGGAGCTCAGCGATAGCCTCCTGCTTCTTGCTTCCTGCAAAGCCTGTGCCGGCAGGAATGAGACGCCCGAGAATGACGTTCTCCTTGAGGCCGCGAAGCGTATCGACCGAGCCCTTGAGGGCTGCGTTGATGAGAATCTTCGTGGTCTGCTCGAAGGACGCAGCTGAGAGGAACGAGCGGCGGGACAGCGCGGACTCCTTGATACCAAGGACCATCTCGCGAGCCTTCGGCGCGATCTTTCCTTCTGCCTCCATCGTCTTCACGATCTCCGCGAACTCCCAGTGCTCGATGACATCGCCGACTGAGTAGTCGGAATCACCGGCGTCGGTGACCTTCGCGCGGGAGAACATCTGCTTCACGACCACCTCAAGGTGCTTGCGCGAGACCGATGCGCCCTGGAGCTCGTAGATCTTGCTGGTCTCCGCGATGATGTACTCCTGCACTGCTGCGCGGCCGGCGTACTCGAACAGCTCATCGAGGTCTGCGGAACCGTCCGTGAGGAACTGGCCGCGGACGACCGCGTCTCCTGCCTTTACGAGCGGCATGCGTGGGTGAGGCGCAGTGTACTCGATGGCAGCACCGTTCTTCTTACCCTGACCTGCCTCCGGAGTCACGATGATGATGCGCTCCCTGCCCTCCTCCTTGATCTCGGTGACCATGCCATCAGTCTTAGAGATGACAGCCGGATTCTTCGGAGAGCGCTTCTCGAAGATCTCCTCGACGCGCGGGAGACCCTGGGTGATGTCGCCGCCCACCGAGGCGGTTCCTCCGGCGTGGAAGGTACGCATCGTGAGCTGGGTTCCCGGCTCACCAATAGCCTGTGCCGCGACCGTACCGACTGCCTCGCCAAGGTCAACCGGCTGCTGGGACGTAAGGTCCATGCCGTAGCAGGTGCCGCAGATGCCGTAGCGGGTCTCACATGCCATCGGAGAGCGGACCGTCACCGAAGCGACATCCGACTCGGAGATCTTCTGCGCATCCTCAGTGGTGAGGTAGTGGCCCTTCTTGAAGAGACCCTCGACCTCGGATGCGAGCGTCCTGCCGCGGATCGCTTCTGCGAAGTCGATGCGGATACCAGAAGCACTGATGCGGCTGATAGCCGTACCGCGCTTCGTGCCGCAGTCCTTCTCCGTGATGATGGAGTCCTGCGCGACGTCGAATAGACGGCGCGTGAGGTACCCGGCGCGCGCGGTTCCAAGCGCGGTGTCGGTAAGACCCTTGCGGGCGCCGTGGGTACTCATGAAGTACTCGACCGGATTGAGGCCTTCCGTCATGGAGGACACGATCGGGACCTCGATGGTCTCGCCGGCCGTGTTCTGGATGAGACCCTTCATGCCGGCCATCTGCGTGAGGTTGCCGAGCGTACCGCGGGCGCCGGAGCGCACCATGTCGTGGACCGAGCCTGCCGGATCGAGCTGCTCTTCGACAGCCTTCTCGACTTCGGTCTTCGCGCCGTGCCAGATTTCGATGACCATGCGGCGCTTCTCGTCCTCGGTCAAAAGACCATTGCGGAAGTCGTCCTCGATCTTCGCCACCTTGCCCTTAGCGTCCTCGATGATGGCCTCCTTCTTCTGAGGGACCGAGACGTCGTCGATAGACCAGGATACGCCTGACTTCGTTGCGTACTCGAAGCCGAAGCGCTTCACCTTGTTCACGATGCCCGGAACGGCATCGAGCCCGTAGCGGATCATACAGTCGTGCATGATGCCCGAGAGGACCTTCTTGGTGATGGCGTCGTTGATGAATGGGTAGTCGCTCGGAAGGACGGTGTTGAACAAGAGCCGTCCGACGGTGGTCTCGAACAATTCACCGTTGAACTGGGCGTACTTCGCCTTGTCTGCGCGCGGAAGGATCTTCACCATCGCCCTGAGGTCGATAGCGCCATACTCATGCGCGAGGATGGCCGCGTTCGGAGAATCGAAGTGCATGCCCTCGCCCTTTACGCCCGGGACCGCCTTGGTGAGCCAGAAGGTACCAAGAACGATGTCGAGAGGCTTCTGGGTCATAACGATCATCTCACCGGAACCAGGCTTCAGAATGTTCTTGTTCGCGCTCATCACGTTCTTGGCCTCCCACTGCGCCTCCTCAGAAAGGGGCACGTGGATAGCCATCTGGTCGCCGTCGAAGTCCGCGTTGAACGCCGGACACACGAGCGGGTGGAGCTGGATGGCGTCGCCCTCGATGAGCCTCGGGCGGAACGCCTGGATACCCTGGCGGTGAAGCGTCGGTGCGCGGTTAAGAAGCACGTACTTGCCCTGGATAGCCTCTTCGAGGATCTCCCAGACCTCCGGTACTCCGTCTTCGATGAGGCGGCCTGCACCACGGATGTTGAAGGCGAGTTCCCTCTGGAGGAGGCCTGCGATAACGAACGGGCGGAAGAGCTCCAAGGCCATGTGCTTTGGAAGACCGCACTCATCAAGCTCGAGGTCAGGACCCACCACGATCACGGAGCGGCCGGAGTAGTCGACGCGCTTTCCTAGAAGGTTCTGGCGGAAGTAGCCCTGCTTGCCCTTCAGGTAATCAGCAAGTGACTTTAGTGGGCGGCGCTGCGCAGGCGTCATGGCACCCGCGTTTGCTCCGCTCTTCCTGATGGAGTTATCAAGGAGCGCGTCCACCGCTTCCTGCAAGATGCGCTTCTCGTTGCGGAGGATCACCTCCGGTGCATGGATGTCGAGGAGCTTCTTCAGGCGGTTATTGCGGTTGATAACGCGGCGGTAGAGGTCGTTAAGGTCGGACGTCGCATGACGGCCACCTTCAAGCGCGACCATCGGGCGCAGTGCCGGCGGGATGACCGGGATCTTGGTGAGGAACATCCACTCGGGACGCACCTTGGCCGCGATCATGTTGGAGATGAGGGAGATGCGCTTTGCGAGCTTCTCCTTCTCCGCCTGACCTGCGCTCGGGTAGCGCTCCTCGAGCTTGACCTTCAGGTCGTCGAGCTTGAGGTTCCTGAAGAGGTCGTAGATAGCTTCTGCGCCGATCTTGGCCTCGAACAGGGTGCCGTACTTCACTGAGTAGCGGTGGTAGGTCACCTCGTCGAAGACCTTGCCGACGACGACCGTGTCGATCTCCTGCTTGGCGAGCGTCATGCGCTCCTTGAGTGCATCACGCTGCCTGTCGTCCGCGCAGTCCTTGTGCTTTGCCTTGTACTCGGCTTCAAGCTCGGAAAGGAGACGCTTCTTAACATCCTCGTTCACCTTCGTGACGATGTAGCCAGCGAAGTAGATGACCTTCTCAAGGTCTGCTGCAGGTACTCCGAGAAGGAGCGCCATGCGGCTCGGCATGGAGCGAAGGAACCAGATGTGCGCGACCGGGGTCACGAGCTCGATGTGGCCCATGCGCTCGCGGCGCACGATGGAGCGGGTGATCTCCACGCCGCACTTGTCACAAACGATGCCCTTGTAGCGGATGCCCTTGTACTTGCCGCAGTAACACTCGTAGTCCTTCTCCGGACCGAAGATCTTCTCATCGAAGAGTCCGTGCTTTTCGGAGCGCTGGGTGCGGTAGTTGATGGTCTCCGGCTTGGTGATCTCGCCGCGGGACCACTCGAGGATGCGCTCAGGCGACGCGATCGACAGGCGAAGCGCGTTCCAGTCGCGTGCGTGCGGTCCTGCCGCGCGCTTTCCGTTGGTGTGTGGTGTAGCCATAGGAATGTGTGATTAGGACAGGAGCTTACGCGTCCATGTCGGTGTCACGCGCCAAGGGCTCGATGTCGAGCGCAAGACCGCGGATCTGGTTAGTAAGGACCGAGAAGGATGCCGGGGTGCCCGAGTGGCTGACCGGCTCGCCCTTCACGATGGCATCGAAGGTCGCGGAGCGGCCCTGGATGTCGTCTGACTTGATGGTGAGCATCTCGCGGAGCGTGTACGCGCTGCCGTAGCCAAGAAGCGCCCACACCTCCATTTCGCCGAAGCGCTGGCCGCCGTTCTGCGCCTTTCCGCCGAGCGGCTGCTGGGTGATGAGGGAGTACGGACCGATGGAGCGCATGTGGATCTTGTCCTCCACCATGTGATGGAGCTTCAGGATGTACATGTATCCGACCGAGATCGCCTGTGCGAACGCTTCACCCGTGCGGCCATCAAACAGCTGCATCTTTCCGGAGCGGTCGAAGCCTGCGGCCTCGAGCTCGTTGCGGATCTCGTCTGCGGACGCGCCTGCAAACGGAGGCACCACGGCCTGGTAGTTGAGGGAGTTCGCCGCAAGTCCAAGGTGCATCTCGAGAATCTGTCCGAGGTTCATACGGCTCGGGACACCGAGCGGGGTGAGGATGATGTCCACCGGGTTGCCGTCCTTGTCGTACGGCATGTCCTCGACCGGAAGCACGCGGGAGATGACACCCTTGTTTCCGTGGCGGCCGGCGAGCTTGTCGCCCACCGACACGTTACGTACCTGCGCGACGGTGACGACGATCTTCTTGATGATGCCGCTCTCGAGCTGGTCGCCCTTCTCGCGAGAGAAGACCCGCACGCCGATGACACGACCGCGCTTTCCGCCCTCCATGCGGAGCGAGGTGTCCTTCACGTCCTTGGCCTTGTCGCCGAAGATCGAGCGAAGGAGACGCTCCTCAGGGGTAAGCTGGGTCTCGCCCTTAGGCGTGACCTTTCCGACGAGGATGTCGCCGGGGCGCACTTCCGCGCCGATGCGGACGACGCCCTCCTCATCGAGGTTCTTGAGGCGAAGTTCGCCGACGTTCGGGATGTCATGGGTGGTGACCTCCGGACCGAGCTTCGTATCACGCACGGCCGCCTCGAAGTCCTCGATGTGGATGGTGGTGAACTTGGAGTTCTCCACGAGGCGCTCAGAGACAATGATGGCGTCCTCGTAGTTAGCGCCGCTCCAGCTCATGAAGGCGACGCGCACGTTCTGGCCGAGAGCCATCTGGCCCTGGTCGGTCGATGAGTTGTCCGCGAGCACCTCGCCCTTCTTGACCTTGTCGCCAAGGCGCACCGAAGGACGCTGCATGAACGCGGAGTTCTGGTTGGTCTGGGTGAGGCCCTGGAGCTTGTACTCCTTCTTGCCCTTGGCACCCTCGACGACGATCTTCTTCGCGTCGACATACGTAACCTCGCCCGCCTCTTCGCTAAGTACGAGACGTCCGGTGTTGCGGGCAGCATGGCCCTCGATGCCGGTCGCGACCAAGGGAGCCTCGGGGATGAGGACCGGGGTCGCCTGCTTCTGCATGTTCGAACCCATGAGCGCGCGGTTCGCGTCGTCGTGGTCGACGAACGGGATCATCGCGGTCGCGGCCGAGAACATCTGGTAGGTAGATGCATCGATGAGGTCGATCTCGTTACGCGAGACGATCGCCGGCTCGCCGTTGCGGCGGACCTCGATAGCGTCCGGAACGATCCTGCCCTTCTCATCGATCGGGGTAGCGCCGTGCGCGATGGTACGGCTCTCCTCTTCAAGCGCGTTGAGGTACACGACCTCCTCGGTCACGACGCCGTTTTTCACGACCGCGTACGGGGTCTCGATGACGCCGAACTCGTTCGTACGCGCATGGAGCGCGAGACGAAGGATGAGGCCGATGTTCTGGCCTTCCGGAGTGTGGATCGGACAGAGGCGTCCGTAATGGGACGGGTGCACGTCACGCACCTCGAAACCTGCGCGCTCGCGGGTGAGACCTCCGGGACCAAGCGCAGAGAGGGTACGCATGTTCTCAAGCTCAGCAAGAATGTTCTGCTGGTCCATGAACTGCGACAGCTGATTGGCAGTGAAGAACTCGCGGACGGATGCCTGGAACGGGCGCGGGTTGATGAATGCCATCGGAAGCGAGGTCTCGCTCTCGATGGTACTCATGCGGTCCTGGATGTTGCGCTTCATGCGCGACATACCGACGCGCATACGTGCCTGGAGCAATTCGCCGACGAAACGGACGCGGCGGAAGCCGAGGTGGTCGATATCGTCAGGTACCGCGTTAGGGTCCTGGTTCATGCGTGCGATCTCGCCGACGATCTTGGTGAGGTCGTCAAGCGTAAGGGTGCGATCGCCAAGTGCCTTAGCATCGAGCTTGCCGCCGAAGCGCTGGTTCAGGCGGTAGCGTCCGACCTTGGAGAGGTCGTAGCGCTCGGGGGTAAAGAGCGCGTTGACGTACTGCTTGGCGTTCTCGGGGGTAGCAAGGTCACCGTCGCGCATACGGCGGTGGATCTCGACGTATGCATCCTCAAGAGACTCTGCGGTGTCGTGTGCAAGCGTTGCCTGCATCGCGGCAAAGGCGACCTCGTCGCCCTTGAAGCGCGCAAGCACGTCTTCCTTGTTCCCTGCACCAAATACGGTGAGGAGGTTGGAGACCGGGAACTTCCTCTTGCGGTCGATCTTCACGTAGATAGCGCCGTCAGCCTCGGAATCGATCTCGATCCAGACGCCGCGGCTCGGGATGATCTTCGCGCCGAAGAAATTCTTGCCCTTGACCTCTTCTGCAACGAAGAACGCGCCGAAGGAACGGGCGAGCTGCGGCACGATGGCGCGCTCGACGCCGCTTACGATGAACGAGCCGTGCGGCGTCATCATCGGGATGTCGGCAAGGAAGATCTCCTGGGTCTTCTCGGTGCCCATCGTCTTATTAAGGAGCGTGACCGAGACCTTGAGAGGCGCCTCGTACGTGCGCATGTTCTCGCGTGCGCTCTCCTCGTCGCCCTTAGGATCTCCGATCTCGAATCCGTCGATCCTGAGCTCGAACTTCTTTCCTGAGTAATCCGGAATAGGAGAAAACTCCTTGAAGAGCTCCATGAAGCCCTCCTTCAAAAGCCAATTGAACGAGTCCCGCTGGTGGCCGACCAGGTCCGGGAACGGGACGCGGGGCGGCTGGAATGCCCCAAACGTCTTTTGCGTGAGCGCCTTCGTATTACGCATATCGTTCGCTATGTTATGTGCCCCCAGGGAAACGCCGAATGGGCTCGTGTACAACGAGCCGCGTCCCGTTCCCTGGACGCTTTGTAAATAAACCCTTGATTTGCTACCCCCAGAGTGCCCCCACCACTCAATCTGTTCTGGTTAGCCATACTGTATACCTCAGTGTCTGTAGCGTCAATGAAAGATGGATGAATAGAGAAAGGGCGGCCCGCGCTAGCGGAACCGCCCCCCTGCCCCTGTGCCCTCCTTCAGACCTTGAGGTCCGTTGCGTGCTGGTTGACCGTGCCCTCGCGCCGGTCGTGCATGCGCTGCGCGATGCGGTCGAACCAAAGGGCGAGCGCCCGGACCACCGCGATCGTGGCGAGCACGAGCGCGGTGGCGGCCGCGGCGGCCTTCCAGTCCTCGCCCTGATAGAAGCCGGCTCCGAAGAGCATGAACCCCGCACAGGACGAGGTCTGGGCTGCCATCACGCCGAGGCTGAACTGCCACAGCTGCTCGCGCCGGGCACGGCCGTTCACGTAGTTGTAGCTCCAGAGAGCGAACCCCGTCATGAAGCCGATGACCGCCACAAGGACGAGCGTCAGCATGGCCGACTGGAACGAGCCGGGCTCTGCAAGCAGATAGCCCAGGTACACGCCGGTCAGCATGCCGATAACGCCCATATCGATCACCCGCTCGGCGCCCCCATCGATGTGGTCCCGAGAGACCCACATGTCGTAGAGGAGCGCAGTCAGGCCAGCGACGTAGGCGGCAGTAGCGACGAGACCGTCGCGATCACCGAGCCCGAACTTGCGAGCCAGGACCTCGACGATCAGGATCCACAGAAACGAAATCAGAGTCCCGTACATGGCCTCCTCCCAATGCCCTAAATGGGCCTGACCGCATTATCCCACTTTTCCTAGAATTGACAACACCCGCAGATGCGGGTGTTACTTCCTTCCCTTCTGACTCGCTTTCATCTTCCAGGCATCTATCTCCTTGTGATTCCCGGTCTGCAGCACCTTGGGAACACGCAACTTCTTCCCTTCCCACTCGATGGTCTCAGGGCGCGTGTAGATCTCCCTTGAGGCGATACGGCGCTCCTCCACCGACTCGTCCTTCCCAAGCACGCCCGGCAAGCGGCGCGTGACCGCGTCGACGATGGCCATCGCCGGCACTTCACCGCCTGTGTAGACGGCGCTTCCCACGGAATAGGTATGGAGCTTCCCTAAGGTCTTCGCGATCTTCTTTGCGCGGTCATCGATGCCTTCGTACCTGCCGCATACGAGCACAACGTCATCGTACTTAGAAAGCTTGTCAGCCTCCTTGTTATCAAATTCCTTCGCGTATGGCTCGAACCATACGACGGCGATCTTTCCCTTCCTTCTCACAAGTGACTTCTTGATCGCTTTGGCTACCGGGAGCGCGGTCATGACCATGCCCGGGCCGCCCCCATAGGGCCGCTCATCTACCTTTCCCCACTTATTGGTGACGTAGTCGCGTGGAGACTGGTAGTCCACGGAGATCCGCTTCTCCTTGCGGGCGCGCCCCAATATAGACGCCGAGAGGTATGCGTCGCATGCTTCAGGAAAGAGGGTGATGAGATGGAATCGGAGCATATGAGAAGAAAGCGGCACGTGCCGCTTTCATTCTAACCGAGCGCGTCTACGGCCTCGTCGATGGAGCGCGTATCGTCGCGCTTGCCGCCGACCGGCTCGTTGATCTTGAGGTTCACGCGGGCGTTGTGCTTCATGCCCACGACCCTAAGGAGGGTGCGGAGCGCCTTGGCGATGTTACCATCGCGGCCGATGATCTTGCCCATATCCTCCGCGTTAACGGTAAGCGTGAGGAGTACGCCCATCTCGTCGACGGAACGGGAGATGACGACTTGGTCTGGATGATCTACGAGGGCTTTAACGACGTACTCGAGGAAGGCGTGGTCTTGGTCTTGCATAGCGGGATAGTAGGAATGTCAGAGTAAAGCTTTCGTGAGGAAGCGGGCGCTCCCTCAGAGAACCTTACGCGGCCTGCTCCTCTTCGGTTGCAGGTGCCTCCTCAGAAGGGGCTGCGTCAGGAGCGATCTCCTCGGTCTCAATAGCCTCCTCAGCTACCTCCTCCTCGGTCGGAGCGACCTCGGTGGGCTCTTCAGCGGCAGGAGCTGCTGCCGGGGCCTCAGGAGCTGCCTCTGCAGGCTTGTTCTTCTCGAGGTTCTTCTTGGAGATGACCTGGATCTTCGGACCGTCGTATACGCCCTTGGCGATAAGAAGGTTCATGACGCTCGGAGAGATCTGCGCGCCCTTGGCGACCCAGTCCTTGATGCTCTCAGGCTTCAAGGTGCTCTCCTTAGTCTTGGGGTTGTAGGTGCCCACAAGGTCAACGAACTTTCCGGCCTTGGGGCCAGAGGTCTTCTCGAGTACGGCAATGCGGAACGCCGGATCATTCTTCCGGCCGATGCGCTGAAATCGGATCATCAACATAGTGCGGCAAGAGTACCAGAATGCCTATATATAGTCAAAAAGGGCGGCAGCCGAGGCTGCCGCAGTTTCTCAGGATGTGCCCAGGGCCCGAGGCCCGAACGGAGGGGCACATACCCATGCTACCACCCCCTACACAAACAATTTAGGTTACCCCACCTAATCTGCTACAGTCATAGCTAATGACTACCGAAACCTACGAAGGCCCCATCACCATCACCCGCCGCGGCACCGGGTTCTTCTCCATAGACCCTGAACAGGACGACCTCATCATCGAGCCAGAGCACCTCAATTTCGCGCTTCCAGGCGACACCGTGAAGGTGGTGCAGATTGGCACCGTGACCGATCCGCGGACCAAGAAGTCTCGGCCTGCCGGAAAGGTTGTGGAGATCGTAGCCCGCGCGCACGATAAGTTCGTGGGAAAGCTCATCGAGGCCAACCCCGACTCCCCGCTTGGCGCAGGCGCGGTCATTCTCATCCCCGACTGGAAGAAGATGTACGTTCCGATACAGGTGCGCGGCGAGTCGCTTCCTCTTGAGCATAAGGTAGTCGTCGCCTTCAAGGGCTGGAACGAGAACGAGCCCATCCCGTGGGGCACGATGGAGGAGATCATCGGACCTGCAGGCGTGCACGAAACGGAGATGCGCGCACTCGCGCTCTCACAGGGATTCAGAAGCGACTTCCCCCCAGGCGTCGTCTCAGAAGCGCGTGAGCTCGAGGCGACCGGCAAGGACCAGATCGCCGCAGAAGTTGCCCGCGGCGCTCGACGCGACTTCCGCGATACCCTCACCTTCACCATCGATCCCGCGGACGCGAAGGACTTCGACGATGCGCTTTCCGTAAAGGGGCTTCCGGACGGCACGTACGAGATTGGCGTGCATATCGCCGACGTATCCTTCTTCGTAAAGCCAGGGACATCCATCGACGATGAGGCCCGGGCACGTGCCACCTCCGTATACCTCGTCGACCGCACCATCCCCATGCTTCCGCATGTACTCTCGACGAACCTCTGTTCCCTAAACCCCAACGAGGACCGGCTCGCGATGTCTGCGGTCTTCAAGATAGACAAGGATGCGAACGTGCTTGAGCGTTGGTTCGGCGAGACCATCATTCACTCGGACAAGCGCTTCACGTACGAGGAAGCGCAGGAGGTCATCGACCGCCAGGACGGCATACACCTTGCGGAACTCAACATCCTCAATTCCCTCTCAAAGATCATGCGCAAGAAGCGCGAGGAATCAGGTGCTATCGCGTTCGATACCCCTGAGGTGAAGGTCGAGATAGACGACGCAGGCACGCCGGTCGCCGTGCACCTGAAGGAACGTAGGGACACGAACCTCCTCATCGAGGACTTCATGCTCCTTGCGAACGTCGCAGTCGCCGAGCGCCTCGCGGAACTCACCAAGAGCGACAAGGTCGCAAGCGCTTCCGTATACCGCGTGCACGATTCTCCAAACGCGGAAAAGATAGAGAACCTCGCACAGTTCCTCAAGGTGCTCGGGTACGAGCTCAAGACTGAAGCCGGCAAAGTAAGGGGCACCGACATCAACGCGCTTTTGAAGAAGGTCGACGGCAAGCCGGAGGAGTACCTCATCAAGATGGCGACCCTCCGTTCGATGGCAAAGGCCACCTACACCATCAAGAACGTAGGGCACTACGGCCTTGCGTTCGAGTTCTATACCCACTTCACCTCCCCTATCCGCCGGTACCCCGACCTCCTGGTCCATCGGATCATGAAGCACTTCACCGACGACCAGCCTGTCACTAAGGAAGATATCGCCGAGCTCGAGGAGCTCGCGGTCCACTCCTCTGAGCGCGAAGTCTCGGCCGCAGAAGCGGAGCGTGACTCGGTGAAGCTCAAGCTCGTGGAGTTCATGGCACCCAAGGTCGGCGAAGAGTTCGATGCAGTTATCTCCGGCGTCTCCGATCGCGGCCTCTTTGTCGAAGTGACCGAGACGCGTGCGGAGGGCATGATCCGCATCCGCGACCTCGGGCAGGACTACTACATCTACGACGACAAGCGGTACCGCATAGTAGGCGAACGCACGAAGAAGGAGTACCGCCTGGGCGACCCTATACGGGTAAAGCTCATCGCCGCGCGCGTGCAGGACCGCGAGCTCGATTTCGGACTGGCTGAAGAAAGCGTCTAGCGCCCGCGCGCCCTCATCGCTTCGTCTATCCGTTCGATGCCGAGCACGTACGCGGCCTCGCGCAGCGTGACGCCCCTTTCTTTCGCAAGGTCCGCCACGTCGCGGTATGCCTTCCCCATGACATTATCTAACCGTTCCTTCACTTCATCCTTGGTCCAATAGTGTCCCGTGCGATTTTGTATCCATTCAAAGTACGACACCGTGACCCCGCCTGCATTAGCCAACACATCAGGAACCACGACGACGCCAGAGGACGCGAGGATGGCGTCTGCCGCTGGTGTGGTGGGGCCGTTTGCTACCTCAAGCACGATGCCTGCTTTGACCTCCTTCGCGTTCGATTCGGTTATCTGCTCCTCAAGCGCAGAGGGCACGAGCACGTCGCACCCTTCCGTTATGACCGCTTCTGCCGGAAGCACCTTCCCTTCCTCCTGATGCGGAAGCCCGCTAACTACCGATCCCTCAGCTTCCTTTGCGGCGAGCGCCTTCTCGACGTCCATACCGTCTGGCACCGAAAGCGTGCCCTTGCTATCTGCGAGCGCCGTCACCTTCATACCGAGCGCGCTCAGAAGATGCGCAGCCTGGGCGCCTGCGTTGCCTGCGCCCTGTATGCCCGCCCGAAGCGTCTTAGGCTCGATGCCTTTGTCGTCTAGTAGAGATATAAGCACAGCCACCGCTCCGTCTGCGGTCGCCGTATCGCGCCCCTGGCTTCCGCCAAGCGAAAGCGGCTTGCCGGTTATCATGCCTGGCGCCGATCTTCCGAACACGCGCTCGTATTCGTCGAGCATCACGCCCATGATCTCAGAGTTCGTATACACATCCGGAGCTGGGATGTCCTGGTCAGGGCCGATGTGCTCAGCAAATGCGCGCACGTATGCGCGCGCGAGTCGGTGAAGTTCGTCTCTGGAAAGCTTCTTCGGGTCTACCGCAACCCCGCCCTTAGCTCCCCCGAGCGGTATGCCTACCACCGCGCACTTCACTGCCATCATGGCCGCAAGCGCGGAGACCTCGTCCTCATCGGCTTCCGGGTGGAAGCGGATGCCGCCCTTATAGGGCCCGCGGGCGTTATTGAATTGCACGCGGTACGCGGGGAAAGAGGCGCTGCCGCCATCGTCCATCTGTATGGACAGGTCCGCTCGGAGAACGCGGTCAGGGGCCATGAGCGCTGCTGCGCGCTCTTCGCTAAGCGAGAGGAGGACAGCGGCCTTCTGTACGTGCTCTTTGAAATCCAGGAAGGCGGCCATATCCCTAAAGCATACGCCCGGCATGGTGTCCGGGCGCTGTGCATAACGCGTGACTCCCTTAGTCGAGGGAGGTCTTGCGTTCTCGCTCAGAAAGCGAAGGTGGCCGGCTCTCTTTGGGCAGCGGTGGCCTTTCTTCCTGAGATCTACTGTTGGGAACACGGTTAACGGGGACATAGGCACTGTCCCCTTCTCTTCCGTATCGGGACATAGATTCCTCCGTTGCTGCATCCCTTGATACTAGAACCCGGGATATTTGCAAGCAGTGTTACTTGGCGACCGCGACAGCCTCCTCGAACTTAACGGAGAGAAGCTTGGAGACGCCGTCGCTGCCCATGGTGACGCCGTAGAGGATTCCCGCGCGGCTCATGGTCTCGCGGTTATGCGTGATGACGATGAGCTGGGAACGTTTGGCTAGGCTCTCGATCATATCGCCGTACCGCCGGCTGTTGGCCTCATCGAGTGCGGCGTCGGTCTCATCAAGTATCAAAAACGGCGGCGGGTTCACCTGGCTCATAGCGAAGATAAGTGCGATGGAGGTCAGAGCGCGCTCGCCGCCCGAGAGCTGCATCAGGGACTGGAGTCGCTTCTTCGGGAGGTTCACGGCGATCTCGATACCGAGACGCTCGCTCTTCGGCCGTACTTCCATATCCTCATCCTCCTCATCGGGCTGCACCGGCTCCTCTAGGACGAGCTTGGCGCTTCCACCGCCGAACATGAGTGAGAAGAACTCTCCGAAAGACGCGTTCACTTTCGCAAGGCCCTCCGAGAACGTCTTCTGCAACTCCGTATCGAGCTCCTTGATGAGCTCGCGTAGCCCCTCTGCGGACCTGCCGAGGTCCTCGACCTCCTTTGCGAGGAATTCCTCGCGCGACTTCGTCTCTTGGTATTCGGTCCGCACGTCTTCCCCTGCGCCGCCCGCTTCCTCTACGCGTATCTTCAGTCGCTCCATCGCGCGCTTGCGGTCCTCCTGCGCCTTGCGCTCCTCATCTGGGAGCGCGGACAACGCTTCGTATGAAAGCGCGTTCCTGCCCGCAAGCGGCACCACCTCCGCCTTGTCCCGCATAAGCTCCTCTGAAAGGAGCGAGAGCTCGTTAAGGCGCGCCTCTGCCCTCGCCACATTCGCCTCCTCATGCGCACGGGTCTCCGCAAGGGACAGGAGGCGGTGCCGCTCCTCGCGGCCGGTCTCCTGGTATGCGATCTGCGCTTCGCGCGCCTTCATGAGGACGCTCCTCGCCTGCTCCAGCTTCTCAAGGACCTCCTTGTCCTTGCGCACGAGCGCGTCGTATTCGTTCTGGTACGTAAAGACAGCGTTCTCCTCTTCCGCGAGAAGCTCTTCGTTCGGGGAGGCGAACCTCTCGAAGAATGCCGAGACCGCGGCGCGCAGGGCGATGAGGGCGGCTTTCAACGCGCTCGGGTCCTCGGCATGCTCGACCGTCTCGCTTTGCCTATCCACCTCGCGCTTGAGCGCATGGAGGTCCTCGCGCGCTACTTTGACGTACGGCGATTCAGCGACCTGCGCGCTTCTCCTTTTCGCGGATTCGAGCGACCCTTCCGCCTTGCCGATATCCCTCGAGAGCGTAGAGCGCTCCTGCATAAGCCGCTCGACCTCGCGCTCAGCCGAACGTACCGCCTCGGTCTTCTTCTGCCCTTCGCTATCGGTCGTGGAGCGCTCCTCAAAGAGCGCAAGCTCTGCGGCCGCCTCGTTCAGCCGCTCGCTCGAGCTTTGGCGTTCCTGCTCAGCCTTCGCCTTCTCCTCTTTGAGATACAGGTCCTCTATAGCGAAATAGGTGCGGCACATCTCTGCCAGCTCGCGCGAGAGCTCTTCTGCTCTCTCAAGCTTCTCGACCTGCTTAGCGAGGAAACGCAGGTGCGGGGCGAGCTCCCTCCTGATGGCTTCCACCTCGCGCATGTTCTCCTCGGTCTTCTCAAGCTTGCGCTCCGCTTCCTGCTTCTTGAACTCGTACACCTTGAGACCGAGCGCATCCTCGAGCATGGCGCGGCGCTCCCTGGGGTGCGCAAGGAGGATGCGGTCGGCCTCTCCCTGGGAGATGATGTGGTGCCCGGTCTCTCCGATGTTAGCGCTCGCAAGAAGCTCCTGTATGTCCCTCAGGCGCGCCTTGGAGCCGTTAATGGAGTACTCGCTTACGCCATCGCGGTACACTGCGCGCTCTATGGAGACCTCGTCGAAGTCGAGCTTCGGAAATATGCGCTGACCCTTCTTGGGCGTGTTATCGAACACGATAGCCACTGCTGCACGGTTCTGGCGCGCGGTCGCGTGCGAGCCGGCCCAGATGAGGTCCTCGCTCCTCTTGCCGCGCATGGACTTCATCGACTGCTCGCCAAGCGCGAAGCGGAACGCTTCGGCGACATTACTCTTTCCTGAGCCGTTAGGGCCTACGATAGCGGTCGTCGCGCTCGAGAAATCGAGCACGGTCTTCCTCGCGAACGACTTAAAGCCCGCTATCTCAAGACGCTTCAGCATTTGAAACAGTATAGCGCGCCTATACCGCTCTGAAAGAGCGTATCCCACCGTCTTCAGCCGTGCTTAATCAAGATACCTGCAAGCTCGAAAGTGGATATGTACAACCCATGGAGGCAGCGATGCCAAGCATACCGAACCCTGAAGTCCCTTCAGCCCCGCCCACCACCAGACGCGAGGCCGCCCGGCTCCTCTCGTACATAGGCGTGCACCTCAACCGCTGGGCGAGCAACGAAGCCCGCATCGATCGCTCTATCGCACGGTACCAGAAGCGCATCACGCAGCTCCAGGAGCAGAAGAAGCAGGTCTCGCACCTCGAGCTTCAGCCGGCCAGGGAGATCGCCGCGCTTCTGGCCGACTATGCGCTTACCGGATGGGATGCGCTTGTAGAGAAAGGGACGCGCACCATCCGCTTCGCTACCGGCGAGGTCCGTATGCGCGACGTCCCGAGACCCCGCATCGTGCTCACGCAGGGCAAGAGCGCTTTCCTTACGGAGGCGCGCCGCAAGAACCGTGCTCGCGCGCTCATCCGGAAGGTCGAGGAACCGAACCTGGACGCGATCCAAAAGGACCTCACGCTTGCCGAAGGCATGCGCTCGGTCGAGATCGTGTACGACCAGAAGGTCGAGCTGCGGCCCAACCGGAGCGGCGACCTGCGGCTCGAGGGCTCGCATGCCCCGGACGCGTACGAGATCGAGTGGGATATCGCACGGCCCAAGGCGCAACGGACGCTGAAGGACTGAACGGAAGACGCCCTCTCCAGCTGGAGAGGGCGCTCTGCTACCACCCGAGCTTCTGAAGCGCAGCCTGCGCTGCCGACTGCTCGGCTTCCTGCTTGCTCTTCCCCTCTCCGCGCGCGGTCTCCTCGCTTGCGATATATACGCCGACGGTGAACTTCTTATCGTGATCAGGACCTTCCTCGGAGATGGTCTTGTAGGTCGGGGTGTGCCCCTTCTTCTCCTGGGCGAGCTCCTGGAAGCGGCTCTTCGCGTCCTGCCATGCGCGCTTCTCTACGATCTCGTCTATCTTCGGGCATAGGTGCTTCTCGACAAACGCATCTGCTGCTTCGTACCCCTGGTCGAGGTAGATAGCGCCGAGGACCGCCTCGAAGGCGTTAGCGAGGATGATCTGGCGGGCGCGCCCTGTGTCCTTCGCTTCTCCGCGGGAAAGGAAGAGAAGCTCGTTAAGGCCGAGCGCTTCAGCGCTCTCGGCGAGCGAGTACGTGTTCACGAGCGCCGCGCGGTATGCGGTCAGCTCCCCTTCAGGCTTTGTCGGGAACTTCGTGAACAGGAAGTGCGTCGTACAGAGCTCGAGAACAGCATCGCCGAGGAACTCAAGCCGTTCATTATGCGCCTTCGCGCTCTTGTGCTCGTTGAGGTACGAGCGATGCGTCAATGCCTCCTCCAGGAGGTCGAGATTGGAGAAGGTAAGCCCGAGGCGCGCAGCTGCGGAAGCGATATCGCTCATATGACTGCACTATGCAATAAGCGTACGGAAAAAGGAAGCTAGCGCGCTGCTCCCGCCTTCATCTGCGACTTGTTCAAAAGCTCCTGCACACCGGCGGTGACGATAGGCAGCATGTCGTCATAGAAGTTCAGGTCGAGGATATCGGTGAGCCTAAACCATCGCACGTCATCAAGCCCTCCCTTCCCTTCGGCAAGCTGCAGCGGCTCGAAGGTGCCCTTGGCGAGGAAGTAGGTAACGTGCTTCCTGAACTTTCCCTTCTCCGGGTGCGAGGCCACATACTCGTTCTCGCCGATCTTCTCCTCTATCTCGATATCGAGGCCGATCTCCTCCTTGATCTTGCGCTTGGTGCCCTCGGCGATGTCCTCGCCTTCGGCAAGGCGGCCCTTGGAGAGCGTCCAGTGCCCGAACACGTCATGCACCAGGGCAAGGAAGTACTGCCCCTCGTGCTCTGCGTATACGATCGCGCCGCCCAGGTGCTCGACCGGGAGCGCTTCGCGACGCACCTTGTCCTTCTTGCCGGTCTCATCCTTTCCAGGCTCGCCCATCTCCTTATAGACCGCGCCCAATACGCCGTTGACGAAACGCCCAGAGGAGTCGCCGCCGAACACCTTCGCAAGCTCGATGGCCTCGTTGATAGCTACCTTGGCCGGGACCTGCGCACGGTCAGCGAACAGGAGCTCGAAAAGGCCGATGCGGAGGATGTTGCGGTCGACGGGCGCGATGCGGTCGATAGGCCAGTCAGGCGCTGCCTTCCCTATCACGAGATCGAGGTCCGGCTGCTTAGCGAGCACGCCGTTGAGGAGTTGTTCCATGAATGGCCTGTCGGTATCGTCGCCGTTGAACTCGTCGATGTTGCGGTTGAGTACCGCAGCGACCTCCTCGCTCGGGATACGGGCGGTATCCCACTCGAAGAGTGTCTGGAGAACAACGGAGCGCGCGAGGTGCCGATTAGCCATGTCTTGGAAAGAGCGTATGCATAAGCGTAGCAGTAATGCACAACCCCGCGCAAGGGCGCGGGGTTGTGCATTACGTGGTTAGTGTCCGTTTAGGAACCGGTCGCGTTGCGGGAATTGACGCGGCCCTTGGTCATGCGGCCGAGGACTCCCTTCTTCTCCGGCTGCTTCTCCTCGGCGTGTGCCGGCTCCTTGGTGCCGACTGATGCGTTCAGCATCTCATCCTTCCTGCTCAGGTTGCGCTCGCGGCGCTTCTCCTCTTTCTTGAGGGCCTTCTTGCGCTCGGGGACGATGAGCTTTCCGCGGTACGTACCGGTCGACTCGTCGAGGCGGTGCGGGAGACGGAGCGCGCCTGAATCCTTGTCCTTAACGACCTTGCCCGCCGTAAGCGCGTGGTGGCTGCGGCGGTTCTTAGTATGGGAACTGGTGTGGCGCATTCGTACTGACATGACCGATACCGTACCACAGGGCCCCAAAAAGCGGAAGGGTTCAGGGGCTTTCCCTTGCCCTGGCGCCCTGCCGGGTGTATGCATGGAAGTACCTGCTATGCCCTCGTAAACGACTGGGGCGGCGGGCCGGCCAAAGCAGCATTGTGTAGCAGCGGCCGGGCTTCGATCAAAACTTCAACCCCATTTCTGTACGGGGACTGACTATGAAGAACCTCGAAGCTACCCGGGGACGGATATGTACTCGCGAGCGGTTCCAGATTCCGAAGTGAGAGCTGCGGAGCCTTGAACCCCTGCGAGCGATCTGCTCGCCCTAAGGTTGCTCATGCCTTTTCGGGGCTTCGGCCCCGCGCATTCATGAGCCCGCCCCTGCCGCTTGCCGGCGGGGGCGACTCATTTTTCTGAGGAATAGTCTCCGATGCTCCGCACAGGGGCCGAGTCGCTCGAGTGCCTCGTAGTGCGCTTTGGTGCCGTACCCCTTATGGGTCTTGAACCCGTACCCCGGATACGCCATTTCAAGCTCATGCATCTTCCTATCGCGAAGCACCTTGGCCGCAACGGACGCGAGCATGATGGCAGGTATGCGCGAGTCACCTCTCACCACGGTCTCCTGTTCGTACTTGTCAGGTGCTGTAAGCAGCCCGTCTAGAAATACCCTTCCCTCCCCAGGCCGCATGAGCGCTTCCACGCCGCGCGCGACCGCATCGCGTATGGGGACAGTGAGTCCGCGTTCGTCTATCTCAGCAGCGCGTATCCACTCAACGGTGTACGCGATGTCCGGATGCGCCTCAAGGAGTGTAAATAGCTCTTCGCGCTTCTTTTCCGTAAGCTTCTTAGAATCGTTCAGTCCAGGAAACTCGGCTAGCAGGTCTAGGCCGTGCACAGCCCGCACGACACCGACCGCAAGCGGTCCTGCGAGAGGGCCGCGGCCAGCCTCGTCAACGCCTATCACGTACATGGTTAGCAGTTGAACGCCGTATCCACGTTATGGATGACGCGCCTGCCGCCCCCTTCAAGCGCAGCGCTGATGCAGTAGTCCTTAGATGCATCATTTGGCTCATAGCGATAATGGTAGGTCGTATTGTTTATGGGATCCACGGGGAGCGTCGGGATGTACTTAGGTACGAGAGCCACCCAGATGCCGCTCGTCTGGCTCCAGTCGTTTCCGGTCATGATGGTGCATCCTCCCGAGCCGCTGCCGATGCTCGAATCGCACGCGGCTTCCGCCGGATACTTCCCGTTATCAAAGTAGTAGAGCTCCAATGCGGTCTGTATCGACTTGAGATCAGACTGCCGTCGCGCGTCGCGCCCCTTCTCGCGCGCCGAGTTCAAGGATACGAGCACGGTCGCCGAGAGGATGCCGATGATGGCGATGACGATGAGGAGCTCGATCAGGGTGAAGCCTCTGGAGTCGTTGTTCCGGTGAAAGTACATACCTTACGGATTACTATAGCAGCCTGGCTGCGTGTAGTTGGCGCTTGAGTAATCAACCTCAGAAGACCTGCCGCTTGAGCCGAGGCAGAACATGTCTCCGTTAGGCAAGATAGCCATGAGCGCGAAGTGCTCAGCCGTCGTGTACGGGGAGTTCACTCCCGTATGGAACATGTTATTACCTGACGCGCCGTTGGCAATAAGCGCCTTGCATACCGCGACCGCCTGCGACGCATAGGTGCCAGCAAACCCGCGATTCTCACACAAGGGATTCGGGTTTCCGTCCCCTACCCAACCCTTCTGCAAATTTGTGTAGCTCCCCGTCTCGGAATACTCAAGCTGCAGCAGCTTTCTGAACTCGATCGCCTGGGTCTTTATAGCGGCAATGCGCGCCTTTTCTCTTGCAGAATTGAGCGACACGAGCACGGTCGCCGAGAGGATGCCGATGATGGCGATGACGATGAGGAGCTCGATCAGGGTAAAACCGCGAGCACGAGTAGCGAACATATAGCTTTTTATAGCATGCGACGCCCAGCTCGGATGCCCATTCTGAGGATAGGCGTAGCTTTGGTATCCTAGGGGTAATGAGCCGCTACGCGCACCTCCACGTCCATAGCCACTACTCCTTCCTCGAGGCCCTGCCGAAGATTCCTGAGCTTATAAAGACCGCGAAAGGCGCGGGCATGGATGCGCTTGCGCTAACGGACGCAGGCAACCTCCATGGCGCTATCGAGTTCTACAAGGCAGCAACCAAGGCAGGCGTGAGGCCCGTCATCGGCGTGGATGCATACGTCGCGCAGCGCTCACGGCACGACCGCGATCCCCATGAGAAGTTCTCCCGACTTGTCTTGCTCGCGGAAACTAACGAGGGGTATAAGAACCTCCTAAAGCTCGTCACTCTCTCCTTCACCGAAGGCATGGCGGACCGTCCGCGCATGGACCTCGAGATACTCAAGCAGCATAAGGCGGGCCTCATCGCGCTCATCCCCTCATTTGCGGGAGCGCCCATGAAGCTCCTTTCGGCAGGCGACCAGGACGGGGCTGCGGCTGCCCTTGCCGAATACGTGAGCATCTTCGGGGACGGCAACGTGTTCCTCGAGATCTCGCACCACCCGAAGGCCGAGGGGCACGCTATGCGCATGCAGGCCGTACGCGAGCTCTCACGAAAGTCAGGCGTACCCATAGTCGCCCAGCACGACGTGTACTACCTGAAGCCAGACGACCGCGAGGCCAACGAGGTCCTGCGCCGAATAAAGCACGGGAGGCAGGGTGCCAACGAGGTAGAGGATTTCTCGTTCGTGACCGAGGCGCAGATGCTCGAATGGTTCAAGGGCGAGGAGGACGCGGTGTACCGCGCAGGCGAGATTGCCGAGCGCTGCAACGTCTCCTTCGAGCTCGGGAGCTGGGTGTTCCCTGATATCGAGATCCCTGCGGGAAAGACCCACGAGGAGATCCTGCGGGAGCGGACCTACGCCGGCTTATCCATGCGCGGCATGAAGGACACGGCGGAACTAAAGGAGCGGATCGAGTACGAGCTCGACGTCATCATCTCCAAGGGGTTCGCGCCTTACTACCTCGTCGTCTCCGACCTCCTCACTTTCGCAAAGAGTAACGGTATTCTCACCACGACCCGCGGCTCGGCCGCAGGCTCGCTAGTCTCATACCTGACCGGCATCACGAATGTGGATCCGGTCGCGTACAAGCTCCCGTTCGAGCGCTTCCTGAACCCGGAACGCCCGAAGGCGCCGGATATCGACATGGACTTCGCCGACAACCGCCGTGACGAGGTCATCCAGTACGCCAAGAGGAAGTATGGCGAGGATAAGGTGGCGCAGATCGGCACGTTCGGCACGATGATGGCCCGCGCCGCCGTGCGCGACGTCGCGCGCGCCCTGGGCCACTCGTATGGCATAGGCGACAGGATCGCGAAATTGATCCCTATGGGAAGCCAAGGCTTTCCGATGACCATCGACCGGGCGCTCGAGCTCGAAGAGGAGCTTAAAAATCTGTACGAGAGCGATGACGACGTGAAGGAGGTGATCGACCTTGCCCGCCGCATCGAGGGCTCTGCGCGACATACGGGCGTCCATGCCGCAGGCGTCGTCATCTCCCCCACTCCCCTGACCGAATGGACGGCGCTTCAGACCGACCCTAAGACGGGAAAGCTCATCACCCAGTACGACATGCACGCGATCGAGGATGCGGGCCTCTTGAAGTTCGACTTCCTCGGCATCAAGAACCTCGCTATCCTCTCAGACGCGGTCGACCGCGTGCGCGTTTCCCGGGACCGCTGGATAGATATCGAGAATATTCCTCTGGACGACGCGAAGACCTTCTCCATGCTCGCGCGCGGCGAGACCGAGGGCCTCTTCCAGCTAAACGGCTCGGGCATGACGCGCTACCTGAAGGAGCTCCGTCCCACCACCATCCATGACATCAACGCCATGGTCGCGCTCTACCGCCCCGGACCGATGGAGACCATCCCGCAATACATCGAACGCAAGCATAATTCGAAGCTCATTCACTACATGGACGAACGCATGAAGGACTACCTCGACGCGTCGTACGGCCTTCTCGTGTACCAGGACGACGTCCTTCTGACCGCCATCAAGCTCGGCGGATATTCCTGGCTCGAGGCAGACAACCTCAGAAAGGCCATGGGAAAGAAGATCCCGGCGGAGATGGAAGCGCAAAAGGAGAAGCTCCTCTCAGGCTTTATGGACTTCGGGAAGCTCTCACGGGAGAAGGCCGAGCGCATCTGGAAGCTGATCGAGCCGTTCGCGGCCTACGGCTTCAATAAGGCGCATGCCGCAAGCTACGGCAAAGTCGCGTACCAGACCGCGTACATGAAGGCCAACCACCCGGTCGAGTACATGGCCGCAGTCCTCACCGCTGATGCAGGCGACACGGACGCTATCGCCATTTTTGTCGCCGAGTGCGCACGCCTCGGCATCCCGGTATTGCCGCCTGATGTGAACGAGAGCGGCACCGACTTCACGGTGGTGCTCGGGAAGGACCGTGAAGACGGGGCGGACGCCATCCGCTTTGGACTCACCTCCATCAAGAACTTTGGTGAAGGCATCAGCGAGGAGATATTGCGTGTACGCAAAGAGGGCGGGCCGTTCGCCTCCCTTTCGGACTTCCTCTGTCGCGTCGGTTCCAGGTCGCTCAACCGAAAGTCGCTCGAATCGCTCATCAAGTGCGGGGCGCTCGATTCCCTCGGGGAGCGTGGGAGCATGCTCCGCCATATCGAGCAGATGCTCTCCTTCCATCGCGATGCGACGCAGTCTACGCATCAGGACTCACTGTTTGGTGCCATGTCGGCACCTACCCTGCGCCTACCTGAGGAGACGGTGGAAGTATCGCTTGGCGAGAAGCTCGTGTGGGAAAAGGAATTGCTTGGCATCTACGTATCAGGACATCCATTGGATGAGCATGAGGAAACTCTTTCGAAAGCTAAGCGCACCATCGCCGGCGTGCTCGCGGATCCTACGCCCGGGCTTCCGGTCATCCTGCCTGTGCTGGTCGAAGAGGTGCGCACCATCCTCACCAAGAAGGGCGAGAAGATGGCATTCGTGAAGTTCGCGGATAAGACCGATGCGATCGAAGCGGTGGTCTTCACTAAGCTCTACAAGGACTTCGCGGACCTTCTGGTACCGGGCACCTGCCTTCTCGTGAAGGCGACCATCTCCGGCAGGAACGGAGAGACCTCGTTATCCATTGAGAATATGAAAGCTCTCTGATATACCGGGAAGCGGAGCATCCGTTTCAGCCTTGGAGGAACCCATGCACGATCCCCGTGCGCAACTACTGATCATCCTGTCGTCGCTCGCCGGCAGAGGCTCGTTCACCAACCGCTCTGCCTCGTTCGCCCTGAACTACGGCCCGCTATCCGAGACCGCCCGCGCGGAACTCGCAACGCTCGGCGTCTGCCTCGATTCACTGCTTGACGGCGTGAGCGAGTCGACGATCCACGAGGTCGTCACGCAGTGGTGCGCGGCGCAGCGGGACCACTTCGAGGACATGCCAACCGTGGTATCGCACCCGCGCTTCGATTCCAGCAGGATGGCTGCCGCCGGCTAGACGGCGATAAGGGCGACCCCTCCCGGGTCGCCCTTTGCGCTACCCGTGCTATCCTTTTTCCATGCCATCGCTTGAAGATAAACGCCATACCCTGGCCCATTTGCTCGCCGCAGCGATACTAGAACTGTATCCAGACGCCAAGCGTACTATTGGTCCGGCCATAGATTCCGGCTTCTATTTCGACTTCGAGTTCCCCACCAGGAAGCCCACCGAGGAAGACCTCGCCCGCATCGAGGAGACCATGCGCGACATCCTCCCTACCTGGACCGAGTTCACCCGTTCGGAGCTTTCTGCCGAGGAAGCGAAAGCCCAGTATCCTGATAACCCGTACAAAAAGGAGCTCATCGACGAGTTCACCGCAGACGGGCAGAAGGTCTCCTTCTACAAGTCAGGCACGTACAGCGACCTCTGCCGCGGCGGGCATGCGGAGAACCCGGCACGCGATATCGCTCCTGATTCTTTCGCGCTTTCGAAGATCGCGGGCGCATACTGGCGCGGAGACGAGAAGAACGCCATGCTCACCCGCATCTACGGCATTGCGTTTGATACCAGGGAGGAGCTTGAAGCGTACAAGGTGCAGCTCGAAGAGGCGAAGAAGCGCGACCATCGCGAGCTTGGCGAGCGTCTCGACCTCTTCCATTTCGACGAATCGATCGGCAAGGGCCTCCCTATATGGCTTCCTAAAGGCAACATCATAAAGGAAGAGCTCGAGAAGTGGGCGAAGGAGACCGAGGAGGCATGGGGCTACCAGCGCATCACGACCCCGATCATTACGAAGGAGGACCTCTTCTACACTTCAGGCCACCTCCCCCTCTACAAGGAGAGCATGTACGCGCCTATCGAGATCGAGAGCGCGAACTACTACATCAAGCCGATGAACTGTCCGTTCCACCACAAGACGTTTGCGGCCCGCCCCAAGAGCTACCGCGACCTTCCGGTCCGCTACGCGGAATACGGCTGGTGCCACCGGTACGAGGACTCAGGGAGCCTGTTTGGCCTTATGAGGGTGCGCGGCATGCAGATGAACGATGCGCACATCTATGTACAGAAGGAGGAGGCGGTCGAGGAGTTCGTGCGCGTCATCAAGCTCCACGAGTACTACTACAAGACGCTCGGCATCGAGAACTATCAGATGGAGCTCGCGTTGCGCGATCCTGCCAATACGAAGTACCACGGCAACGAGGAGGACTGGAAGGACGCAGAGCGCATGACCATCGAGGCCATGGAGAAGTCCGGCGTGCCCTACACCGTCGTTAACGAGGGTGCGGCCTTCTATGGCCCCAAGATGGACTTCCAGATCTACTCGTCCATCGGCCGCTCCTTCACCGCGTCGACTAACCAGCTCGACCTCTACATGGGACAGCGTTTCGGCCTTGAGTACGTTGATAAGGATGGTGGACGCAAAACCCCCGCGATCATCCACCGTGCGCCGCTTGGCACCCACGAGCGCTTCGTCGGCTTCCTCATCGAGCACTTCGCAGGAGCCTTCCCTGTCTGGCTCTCTCCCGTCCAGGTCCGCCTGCTCCCGGTATCGGACAAGCACCATGACTACGCCCGGAAGATCGCCGACACACTCAGGAAGTCCGGCGTCCGCGTGGAGTTCGATGACGCGAGCGAGTCTCTTGGCAAGAAGATCCGCCAGGCCAAGACCGAGAAGATTCCCTACCTCCTTGTTCTAGGCGATAAGGAGGTGGACTCGAGCACCGTCACGGTCGAGAGCCGCGATACCGGCAGCTCGGAACCTATGGGCATCGAGGACTTCCTCGAAAAGATCACCATAGAGATACGGGACAAGGCCCTCTAATCAAAAAGCCGCCGGCATCTGCCGGCGGCTTTTTGATTTGCACTTATCCGTTTACCACGGCGAGCGCTCGGGTGAGAGCGAGCTTGGCGCCGGTGACGCCGGTCGAGTAGCTCGAATCTACCGCAGTCGCGAGCGAGCTGATGATCCGCTCAAGGAACGGCATCGCTACGCCCTCGGTCGCGCGCATCACCTCAGGGTGGCACGGGGTGCCGTCGAGGCGGGCGCGGTACGCGTCATCGAGCGCGCAGACCGCATGGGTCACGAAGGTCTCGGAGTCGCCGCCCGTGCGGTTGACGTTGCGGAGCATGCCGAAGACCTGGTCGCGATCTCCGGAGAGGAGCGCTTCGAGGAATGCCGGGATGTCATGGTGCACCTCCATTACCGGAGCCTCCCTAGGCATCTCAGGCTGGATGCGCTCGGTGCCAGGGACGATCACCGGCTCGGTGTGCGCCATGTACGCAGGCTCAGCGTGCCCGGTCTCGCGAGAGAGGCCCTTCACGATGTCGTCGATCGTGAGCGACTCTGCCTGCGCGAAGGAGCGGAAGCCCTCGTTCGAGGTATAGCCGCGGAAGTCCTGGGGCGCTGCTGCTGCAGCGTGCTGCGCGTGCGAGCTTTCAGCTACGTGCTGCGCCATAGGTGCCTCTGCGTGGCTGTCCTTGTTGAGGACGCCGTGCACGTCCGAACCGAAGGTGTTCACCCTGCGGAACGCGAACGGCATGACATTGAAGATGAGGAGGTATGCTGCTGCTGCGCTCCAACCGATCAGCATGAGCCAGTATACGGCGGTGCCGATAGGACCGAGGTCAAGACCCGTGTACGGCATCTCAGAGAGGTACACGTACGAGAGTGGCGGCTCAGGCTCGACGGTCTCGACGCCAAGCACAACGCGAGGCTTGCGGCTACCGCCGCCACCGCCTCCATCGTCATCATCATCGTCGTCGACGCGGACGGTCACCTCACAGGTATCAACGGCGTCCTGGGCATCGCCATCCTCGTCGTCATATACGGTAAGGACGTAGGTGGTGTCATTGTCTGGCGATACCTCACGTGATCCGTCCTCTGCGACGCGACCTATGCCCTGGTTGAGCTCCACGCGCTCAGCACGCTCGGTCTCCCAGGTAAGGGTGATCTCCTGGCCTTCCTCGATGGACTCATCGCTTGCGCGCAGGTAGACACAGCGAGGACCAGACGGAGGCGGCTCATCGTCGATAACGATGCGGACCGTACAGTCGCCCGTATGGGTGCGACCCTCCTCATCTGTGACCGTAGCCGTGTAGGTAGTGTTGCCGGTCGGATTGACCGTAACAGAACCACCATTGACCGGAGACACTTCGCCTACGCCGCTGATGCGGACAGACTCGGCATTCTGGGTCTTCCAGCTAAGGACCACTGCGTCGCCTGGGTTGTTGATGCGGGTGCGGTTCGCTGAGAGAGCGATACAGCGTCCAACTTCATCCTCCGGAGGAGGCGGGGGTGGCGGAGGCGGGGGTGGTGGTGGTGGCGGCGGGGGCGGCGGGGGGGGGGGCGGGGGGGGGGGGGGCGGAGGCGGCGG